>Ga0210400_10000659_pt1 | contig 37012 bp, 32 predicted proteins | sample IncBWH26MmetaG_FD_155456 | JGI IMG/M metagenome (GOLD analysis project Ga0210400, IMG submission 155456) | Forest soil microbial communities from Barre Woods Harvard Forest LTER site, Petersham, Massachusetts, United States - Inc-BW-H-26-M | ecosystem: Environmental > Terrestrial > Soil >... | reverse complement strand
TACCGGCAGGTTGGCCATCGTCTTGGTAAGGTCGAGGCTGAAGAACTGATTGCTGAGTGCGGTGAACAATAGCGGCGCGGTTTCACCGGCCACGCGCGCGGTCGCCAGCAGCACGCCGGTGATCAGACCGGAGCGCGCCGCGCGATAGGCAATGCGCTTGATGACCAGCGAGCGCGGCAGGCCGAGCGCGGAAGCGGCTTCGCGCAGCGGATTGGGCACCAGCAGCAGCATGTCTTCGGTGGTTCGCACCACCACGGGAATGACGATCACGGCCAATGCCAGCGAGCCGGCGAAAGCCGAGAAGCCCCCCATCGGCACCACGATGGCGCCGTAGATGAACAGACCGATGATGATCGAGGGCGCGCTCAGGAGAATGTCATTGATAAAGCGGATCACCGAAGTGAGGCGGTCGTTCCTGCCATATTCGGCCAGATAGGTGCCGGCAAGCAGACCCAGCGGCGCACCGATACCGACGCCGATCAAGGTCATGATGACCGACCCCACGATCGCGTTCAGCAAACCGCCTTCGTTCGCACCCGGCGGCGGGGTATTCTGGGTGAACAGTTGCAGGCTCAGCCCCGCAATCCCGTTGAACAGCAGGGTGAACAGGATCAGCGCCAGCCAGGCCACGCCGAGCAGCGCGGCGGCGCAGCACAGCACCCGGATGATGATGTCGCGGCGGCGGCGGGTTTTGTAGATCGGGTTCATTCTCAATTCCCGGCCTTCTTCTCCAGCCGCAGCAGCATCAGCCGCGCCGCGGCCAGCACAAAGAACGTCAACACGAACAGCAGCAAGCCCAGCAGGATCAGGCTGGACTGATGCAGCCCGTCGCTTTCGGCAAACTCGCTGGCGATCGCCGCGGATATCGTGGTGCCGGGGGCAAAGATCGACGATGAAATGCGGAAGGAATTTCCGATGATGAAAGTGACCGCCATGGTTTCGCCGAGCGCGCGGCCGAGCGCCAGCATGATGCCGCCGATGACGCCAACGCGGGTGTAGGGAATAACCACATTGCGCACCACTTCCCAGGTGGTGCAGCCGACGCCATAGGCGGCCTCCTTGAGAACCGGCGGCACGGTCTTGAACACGTCGACCGAGATCGCGGTGATGAACGGCAGGACCATGATGGCGAGGATCAGCGCTGCGTTGAACAGGCTGAGATAGGAGGGCGGCCCGGCGAAGATTGATCCGAGAACCGGGATGCCGTCGAACAATCCGATCATGAAGGGCTGGAACGTATAGGCCAGGAACGGGCCGAGCACGAAGAAGCCCCACATGCCGTAGATGATCGAGGGAATGCCGGCGAGCAGTTCGATGGCTATTCCGATCGGACGGCGCAGCCATTGCGGACAGAGTTCGGTGAGAAAAACAGCAATGCCGAGTCCGACCGGGATCGCGATCAGCATCGCGATAAAGGAGGTGACGAGCGTGCCGTACATCGGGCCGAGCGCACCGAGCACAGGAGGATCGGCGGACGGCGCCCAGCGCTGCGTCCACAGAAACGCGAAGCCGTATTCCTTCATCGCCGGCCAGGCGCCGGCAATCAGCGAGAGGATGATGCCGCCGAGTATCAGCAGGACCGAGATCGCGCAGGCGCGAGTGATCCAGTAAAATGTGACATCGCCGAGCTTGAAAGCGTTGAGCGCGCGGGCGCGATCGTAAGGTCCGGCAGCTGCCATTGCGTCGCCCTGAACGGCCATGTCTGCCACGCCAATGCCCTTTGTCGAATTCAAAACCACGAAAATGTCGTTACGTCGTGGAGCGTTTTTCTTGCTGACTCATGGTGCCGCGTCATTCCGGTTCGTGTGTTGATGCAAGGCCCGGAATCCACAGTCACGCAGCGAAAATGGATTCCGGCGCCCGCCTGTATCGCCCGCCTCCCCAGGCGCGCCTGCTGGCGCACCAGGGGATGACGGTTTACGCGCAATCAGCTCTTGATATCGGCCGACCAGGTCTTCTCGATCAGCTTGACCACAGCGTCCGGCATCGGAATGTAGTCGAGTTCCTCGGCCATCTTGCCGCCGTTGGCGAAAGCCCATTTGAAGAATTTGACGGCTTCCGCGGACGCCGCCTTATCGGCCGGCTCCTTGTGCATCAGGATGAAGGTCGATGCCGTGATCGGCCACGACCTGTCACCCGGCTGGTCCGTGAGGATCACGTAGTAGCCGGGAGCCTTTGCCCAGTCGGCGTTCGAAGCGGCGGCCTGGAATGCTTCCACGGTGGGCTGCACGGTCTTGCCGCCCTTGTTGACCAACGCCGCATAGGTCAGCTTGTTCTGCTTGGCATAGGCGTATTCGACGTAGCCAATCGAGTTCTTGGTCTGGCCGATATTGCCGGAGACGCCTTCGTTGCCCTTGGCGCCCACCCCGGCCGGCCATTCAACCGCGGTGCCGGAGCCAACCTTGGTTTTCCACTCCGCGCTCACCTTGGAAAGATAGTCGGTGAAGTTGAACGTCGTGCCCGACCCGTCGGAGCGACGCACCACCGTGATGGCGTCGGTCGGCAGCTTCACGTTCGGATTCAGCTTCTTGATCGCCGGATCGTCCCATTTGGTGATCTTGCCGAGATAGATGTTGGCAAGCGTATCGCCATCGAACACCAGCTCGCCGGGCTTCACGCCTTCAAGATTGACCACCGGAACGATCGCGCCCATGACCATCGGCCACTGGACCAGACCGTCTTTTTCCAGTTGCTCAACCTTCAGCGGCATATCGGTGGCGCCGAATGTCACGGTCTTGGCCTCAATCTGCTTGATGCCGCCACCCGAACCGATCGATTGGTAGTTCAGACCGTTGCCGGTCTCCTTTTTGTAGGCATCGGCCCATTTCGAATAGACCGGGAAGGGGAACGTCGCGCCCGCTCCCGTGATGTCGGCGGCGAAGGCCGACGTCGATGCGGCGACTAGGCCGGCAACGACAACTGTTTTCATGAAATTCATTGCTGGTCTCCATCTCGCAAGCGAAGCGCTCACGTCGCCCGTTTAGGAGCGGTCAATGCCCCTTTTACGAAGGTTTGATGACAGTTGGATGACAGGCTCAAGCTATTGAAATAATTCGACTTCAGCTCGAACCCGGGGTCTTCGCCTGGGGAAAACACGCGGTAAAAGTGGCGCCGTTTTTCGGTACACTTTCGATCAAGAGCCGGCCGCGATGGCGGTTAACAATATGTTTGACCAGCGATAAACCAAGCCCGGTTCCACCCTGGGCGCGGCTGTCGCCGACATCGACCCGGTAGAACCGTTCGGTGAGCCGCGGCAGATGTTCGGGCGCGATGCCGGGGCCGAAATCGCGCACCATGACCCGGACCTCGGGCGTGCCCTCGCCCGACGTCGCCGATGTGAGCGAGACGATGACTTTACCGCCGGAGGCGCCATATTTCAGTGCGTTTTCGATCAGGTTTTCGAACAGCCGCAACAACTCCTCGCGATCGCCCGCAATGGCCACCGGCGTCTCGGGCAAATCGATATCGATATCGACCTGGCGTTCTCCCGCCAGCGGTTCCAGTCCATCCGCAACCTGCCGGATGATCGGAACGATATCCACCAACGTATCCGGACGGACATGGGCGGAGAGTTCGACCCGCGACAGCGACAGCAGGTCGTCGATCAGCCGCGCCATCCGGGTCGCCTGGGTGTGCATGATGCCGAGGAAGCGCTCGCGTGCCTTGGCATCGTCCTTGGCCGGCCCCTGCAGCGTATCGATGAAGCCCGACAGCGCGGCCAGCGGGGTGCGCAATTCATGACTGGCATTGGCCACGAAGTCGGCGCGCATTTCCTCGACCCGGCGCAGCGGCGTCTGGTCATGAAAGGTCATCAGCATGCATTTGTCGGTACCACCGAACAGCGTCGGCACCGGCACCGGCGTAATGATCAGTTCCATCCAGCGATCGACCGGCACATGGTCGAGGTAGGTCGCGCGCCGGGTTTCCGTGGTCGCGATGGCTTCGCGCAGCGCAGTGATGATCTCGGGCGAGCGCAACGCGAACTGGGCGAGTTCGTTCTTGCGCAGCGCCGGCGCCAACTGGGCGGCGGCGGCGTTGAGGTGAATGACGCGGCCGGCGCGGTCGAGCAGCACCGCGGGATCCGGCATGCCGGCAACGATGGCGCTGACCGCGGCCGACTCGACCGGGTTGACCCCCCGGACATCCTCATGCGACGCTGCGACATTATGTAGCCGCCATGGCACCAGCGCGGCCGCGGCGATGCAGACAAACACGGCGGCGGCGCGGACCGGCGACAATTCGCCGAATGTGACCAGCACCGCCAGGGCCATGCCGGCCGCGAGCAGGATAATGGCCGAATGCCGCAGCCGGTCTGGCCACGGTGAGAAAAACGAAGAAGAAGAATCGTCTATTGCCATTGGGCCGGCTTTCTTCCCATTCGGATCCCTATTGTCAGGCGCCGGAGTCCCCTCGCTCTCGCAGGAAGACGGCTTCGTGTTTCGGTTCCCCGTCGGGACCGGACGCCGCCTGTCGCAGCCGCTTCAGCCGCGCACCGATGATAACCTCCCGAAACGTCAGTAAGATTACAGATATGACAAATGGCGCAATATAGTAGAGCACACGGAACAGCAGCATTCCCGCCAGCAGGTCCTCCCGGTCCATTTGCCACAGGCCGACCAGCATGGCGGCGTCGAACACCCCGAGCCCGCCCGGGGAATGGCTGGCGAAGCCCAACAGCGTCGCCGAGACGAAAATGACCGCCACCACGACGAAGCCGAGGTTGGGTTCGTCCGGCACCAGCACGTACATCGCCAGGGCGCAAAAGCCGAGATCGACGATACCGATCGCGATCTGCAGCAGCGTCAGCGGACCGCCCGGCAGCACCACCGTCCAGGGTCCGCGACCGACCCTCCTCGGCTGCATCCAGACCCAGACCACATCATACAGCAGAGCCACGATGATGGCGAACGCGACCAAGCGGTTCAGCCAGGGCGGCAGCAGATCGATCGCCGCCGCCGCTTCCGGATGATAGGCGATCCCCAGCCCCAACACCGCAGCATTGCCGAGCCAGAACGTCAGGCCGGCCAGAAAACAGATCTTCGCAACGTCGATCGCGTTCAGCCCCCAGGCCGAATAAATGCGATAGCGCACCGCGCCGCCGGTGAAGACGCTGGCGCCGACATTGTGCCCGATCGAATAACTGCTGAAGGCTGCGAGCGCGTTGACGCGGTATGGAATGTCGGCACGGCCGATCGCGCGCACCGCGAACAGGTCATAAAATGTCAGGGTGAAATAGCCCGCTGCGACGAACAGCGCCGCCAGTGCGATCGAGCGGGGCTCGGTTCCCTTGATGGCCTCGATGACCTCGTTGGTGTCGATACCCCGGAGCATATGGTAAAGTACGTAGCACGCGATCCCGATGACCGTGACGCTGACCGCAACACCCAGTTTGTGCAAGATTTGCTTGTGGCGCAGAAACGAGATCGTCCTGCGTATTGCTTCCAGCATCTAGACCTCGAATTACCATCCCGCGACGATGGCGGCCGGGCGAACTTTGCCGCCGCTAGCGCCACGCTTGCTCCCTGGATGTATGTCGTAGCTTGTTTTGAGCCGGAGTGGAATTCGCTTGGTGTTAATAAAACGCGCTCCTTCAATCTATTAGCAGGGTTCATGACAGCGGAATGCACAGTTTTGCTACATTCGCCCCAACAGGGAGAAGTCTGACGACACACCCCCCTGCATCGACGGCGAGGTTCAGGCGGCCGGTTTTGGCGACAGCCGCGGGAAAATCAGGAGATCGAGCTCCGGCATAATCGATGATCCGCCGGTCCTCCGCCTCGCGCGCCGCGCGCAAGTCGGCGGGAAAGTCTCGAACAGGATCGCATCGAGCCGGTCCGGCGCGTCGCCCTCGCTGGTCAGGCGCTGCATCCAGATCCAGTCAGTCACCGGCAGATGGTTCAAACTGCCGTGGACCGATTTGAAGAAGGCCCCGCGATCGGCGCGATATTTGTCCGGTGCCGAGCTGGGCCGCGGCCACTCACAGGATCGCTGTCTCGACGGATGGTGGCCGCCGGAAAGATCAAGCCGCCGGCGCGTGGCCCGAAAGCACCCAGTCGCGCAGCCACGAACCCACCGTGCAGCCGGCCAAGTATAATGCAAACATGACGAGACCGAGGTCGAGCCAATAGCCCGGGCGGCCCGGAATGACGCGCGCAAGCGCCAGCGCAACCAGAACCGCCACCAGCACCGCCAGCCATCGCGACGTCACTTTCGACACGCCTTGAGCGCGATGAACCACCGCGATCCAGCCCATCGCAAAACCCAAAAGCAGCGACCCCAGCAGCCAGCCCCAATGAAATGTCGCCAGATACACCATCGCTATTCCTTCACCACGAATTCGATGCGGCGGTTACGGGCCTTGCCTTCATCAGTCTCGTTGGACGCGATCGGTTGCGTACTGCCATAGCCGACCGCCGTGAACCGGCTCGCCGGCAATCCGGCCTTGACCAGATAATCCGTCACCACCTCCGCCCGTTTTTCGGACAGCGCCTGGTTGAAGCCCTCCGGGCCATCGGCGTCGGTATGTCCTGCCACCTCGATATTGACCGTCGGGCAGCGCAACGCGATTTCGATCAAATGATCGAGCAACCCTGCGGAATCCGGATCAAGGGTGGAAAGTCCGGAAACGAAGCGGATTGTTCCCTTGGCCAGCAGCTCCGAAAGCAGCTGCTGACACACGGTGGCATCCACCGGCGCGGCCGCGGGCTTGACTGAAATGTCCGCGTTGAGCTGCCATCCCTGTGAGAAATCCTTGATCAGGCCGGCACGGATCTGAGCTGGCGCGGCGTCATAGAATGCATCGCCCGAGAGCTTCACCTCCCGGTCCGACACCACCAGCGTGCCGGTCGATAATCGCGAAAGCGCGCCCAGCGCCGGCACCACGGCGTTGGCAAATCCGGACGGCGCGCCGACGCTGGCCTTGAGATTGTCGACCACCTTTTCGCTGAAGAATTTGCGGCCGGCCGCCGCGACAATCGCCGCATGGACATTATTGTCGGGCACATAGCCGGTCAGCGTCAGCGTCACCGCGACCGGATCCTTGTAGGCCTGGAAGATATAAGGCGGCGCCTCGATTTCATTGGCGGCGACCGAAAACCCATCGGGAAGATTTTTCAGCGCGGCCGCGATCCCTTCCCGGCCGCCGAGGTCGCGCGCCATGCCGGACAGGCTGACCTTGGTATCCGAAATGGTGATCTTGCCGTCTTTCAGTTTATTGACCTGATCGATTAGCAGCAGCGCGGCATTGTCGAAGCGCGATGGTGCGCCGCGCGACAAATTCATCTGATCGACGACCTCGACCCCTTTCAGATCCGCGCGAGCCGCTTCCAGCAGCTTGGCCTTGCTGGCCGGCAGCGGCGAACTGCCGCCCAGCGTAACCCTGACCACGTCCCGCTCCGCCGACCAGACGAATGGTTTGGCTTCGGGAACCAGTCGAGTGTCGTCGTTGACAAGCCGCACGCCCGGCACGGCTTCCACCGAGGCCACCGCGCTGCGCCGGCCCTCTTCGGAGAAAGCATCGGCGGCAAATGTGACATCACGGCCGGCTGCCGCGATTTTGGTCTTGTCGAGAACGGTGTCCTTAAGTGCAGCGGAACTGCGGGCAGCCAGGTCGGATTCCAGCGGTGCCGTGCTTGTCCATGCTGCCATGACCCATAAGACAAACAGCGGAATGACACCCGGCCACCATTTGCTGCTCCACCTGAAAAGTCCGTGCATTCGATGTCCCGCGGGGCCTGGTGCCCCGTTTTCCGAAGTTCGTGAACGATTGCGGCATCCCTGACACGAACTTCGGAAACAGAGGGGGCGCTGGTAAAACGATGATTTCGGTGCCGCTTTTCGATTTGACGTTCCGGATTCGAATGCGCGGAGCCTCTGCGGGAACGTCAAACCGGCGGCACTGGGAACAGAGAGAAAACAAACCCTTGCAGGGCTGTCAAACCCGAAATAACACGGAATAGTGCTGCGATGGGTAGCCGCCCGGCTAACCGTTTCTTCAATGGTCCCCCGCTAGCGTCGGAATCCCATCCCAACCGGCCCAACCACCCCTGATGAAGCAGTTTCGCAACAACGTCATCCGCGCCGGACTGGGGGCACTTTACTTCACGCGCGCGCATTATCTGCTTCGTCCGATCTTCGCCGGCGTGGGAACCGTCTTCATGCTGCACCATGTCCGTCCGCGACGGGATGCCGCATTCCAGCCCAACCGTCATCTTGAGGTCGCGCCGGAATTCCTGCGCGCGATGCTGGCGCATCTTCGCTCGCGGGACGTCGACATCATCACCATGGACGAGTTGCATCGGCGGCTGACCGAACGCGACTTTTCACGGCGTTTTGCCTGCTTCACCTTCGACGATGGTTATCGTGACAACAGGGATTTCGCGTTACCGGTGATGCGCGAGTTCGAGGCGCCGTTTACGGTGTATGTCGCCAGCGATTTTGCGGAAGGTATCGGCCAATTGTGGTGGATCGCGCTGGAGATGGTAATCGCCAAGGCGACCTCGATCGAAGCCGATATCTCGGGCATCGCGACCCGCCTCGATACCAGCACGCCGGCCGCCAAGGAGGCCGCTTTCGAACGCCTGCATGACTGGCTGCGCGGATTGCCGGGCGGGGGAGACCTGTCGCGCGAAATGGGGGCGCTGTGCGCGCGTTACGGCGTGGACGAGACCGCGATCTGCCGGGAACTCTGCATGTCCTGGGACGAGTTGAAGGTGTTCGCGCAAGATCCGCTGATCAGCATGGGCGCGCATTCCGTCACCCATTGCAATCTGGCCAGGCAGCCCCGGGAAATTGCCAGCCGGGAGATGACGACAAGCCGTGAGCGGATTGAAAACGCGCTGCAGTGTCCCGTGGTCCACCTTGCCTATCCCTATGGCGACAAGATCGCGGCTGGCAGCCGCGAATTCACGCTGGCGCAAGCGGCCGGATTCAAGACCGCGGTGACGACGAGGCCTGGCATGATCTTTCCCGAAAGCGCGGGACATCTGACCGCGCTGCCGCGGGTCTCGCTCAACGGCAACTATCAGGACACCCGCATCCTGCCGGTGCTGACCTCGGGCGCCGCGACGGCGATGTGGAACGGCTTCCGGCGCATCGACGCGGCCTAGCCGTCATCCCCCGAACACGAACGGAGCATACAGGACAGGGAGCTTTCTTGACTCATCAACCCACCGCGCCCAAAACCATCGGCAAAATAACGGGAGGGTCCCATGTTCAAGGATTTGTTTTCGCTGAAAGGCCGCGTCGCGCTGGTGACGGGAGGATCGCGCGGCATCGGCAAGATGATCGCGGCCGGGTTCCTCGCCCAAGGCGCCGCCAGGGTTTACATCACGGCACGCAAGGCCGGGCCATGCGAGGCTACGGCGAAAGAACTGACCGCCGAATATGGCGGCGAATGCATCGCGCAGCCGATCGACATTTCCACCATGACAGGCATCGACATGCTGGCCGGTGAAATCAAGAAACGCGAGCCGAAACTGGACATTCTCGTCAACAACGCCGGCGCGGCGTGGGGCGCGGATTTCGACGAATTTCCCGAAAGCGGCTGGGACAAGGTGATGAACCTCAACGTCAAGACGCCGTTCTTTCTCACCAAGGCGCTGGCCACTCCGCTGCGCGCCGCCGCCAGCGCGCAGAGGCCCGCCAAGGTCATCAACATCGCCTCGATCGACGGCATCTTCGTCAACCCGCTGGAGACCTATTCCTACGCCGCGAGCAAATCGGGCCTGATTCACCTGACGCGACGCATGGCGGTGAAATTGATCCAGGACCATATCGTGGTGTCCGCGATTGCGCCGGGGCCGTTCAAATCCGACATGAACAAAGCCGCGCGCGACAACGCCGACCGGGTATCGAAGCGCGTGCCTTCCGGGCGTATCGGCACCGACGAGGACATGGCGGGTGCGGCAATCTACCTCGCCTCACGCGCCGGAGATTACGTGGTCGGCGCGACCATCGCGGTCGACGGCGGCATCGTCTACGCCAATCCGGGCATCCAGGGCGATGGCTGGGAGTAGGGAAGCCGGATCGATTTCTCGTCGTCATTCCGGGGCGCGCGTCAGCGGGAATCTCAGATGTGCAATTGCACATCGGGGACTCTCGTTCCAATAGCTTCTGGATTCCGGGTTCGCTTGCTTCACTTGCGCCCGGGAATAACGATTATTTTTGAGACCTCACGTCTCGATCTTCACATATTCAAAGTCGCCCGGCTTGTTGTCGATCCCGACCTTGGGCGGCGAAATCCATGGCGCGAATTCGCCTGTTGCGGTCACCGGCGTCATCAGCGACGCGATGAAATCGCCGTCGTCTACCGACGGCAGCCAATCGCTCTTTCGCTTGCTCCAGGTCGCATCGTCGATCAGCACGCCGTCCGGGGTGGCGTGGATATCCTTGAACTCGCCGATCTGACGATGGAACGCGACATTCGGCAGCGTCAGCTTGAAATCGTAGCCGGCCGTCGAAATGATCTTGTTCCAGCGCAGCAGGCCCTTGACGCAGTCCTGTGTGTAATCGTCGCGTAGCCGCATATTGAGCGCGGTCAGCGCCGGCTCGTCGACGCGCTTGATCTGCCCGTCCACCAGCTTGAGCACAGGATAGGTATCGTTCTGAAGCCTGTGATCGTCCTTGATCTGGGTCTCGTGGAAGCGGCCCTTGATGCCGGAATTAAAAGAGTTCGCCGCATTGGTCGAAACCTCCGAACCGAACAGGTCGAGCGAAAGCGTGTAGTGCAGGTTCAGCTTCTTCTGGATGGTCGGCAGATCGACCACCCCGAGCGCGCGGACCTTGGCGACATCGGCGGGCTCGCTGATCCCGGCGGCGCTCATGGCCTCACAGGTCCGCTGCACCACGCGGCTGATGCCGGTTTCGCCGACGAACATGTGATGCGCCTCTTCAGTCAGCATGAAACGGCAGGTGCGCGACAGCGGATCGAAGCCAGACTGCGCCAGCGAGTGCAACTGCATCTTGCCGTCTCGATCCGTAAAATAGGTGAACATGAAGAACGACAGCCAGTCCGGCGTCGCCTCGTTGAAGGCGCCGAGCATGCGCGGTGAATCGGCGTCGCCGGAGCGGCGGCGCAACAACTCATCAGCCTCCTCACGGCCGTCGCGGCCGAAATATTTCTGCAGCAGATACACCATCGCCCAGAGATGGCGGCCCTCCTCGACATTGACCTGGAACAGGTTGCGCAGGTCGTAGAGCGAGGGCGCGGTCTTGCCGAGATGGCGCTGTTGTTCCACCGAGGCCGGCTCGGTATCGCCCTGGATCACGATCAGCCGGCGCAGCGCCGCGCGGTATTCGCCCGGCACTTCCTGCCACGCCGGTTCGCCATAATGTTCGCCGAACGGGATGACGCGGTTCTCTTCCTGTGGGGCCAGCAGGATGCCCCAGCGATAGTCCGGCATTTTCACGTAGTCGAACTTGGCCCAGCCGCGCGGATCGACCGAATAGGCGGTGCGCAGATAGACCAGCGATTGCTGGAAGCCGTCCGGCCCCATGTCGTTCCACCAGTCGATGTAACCGGGATGCCAGCCCTCCAGCGCCTTGAGCACCTGCCGATCCTCGCTGAGATTCACGTTGTTGGGAATCTTGGTGCTGTAATCGACGTTCATGATGTTCATTGAGGCTCTCCCGTGTTGGGGTGGCGAATAGCGAGTAGCGAATGGCGAATGGGTCCATTCGCTACCAGCCATTCGCAATTCGCTGCTACACTCTCGTCATATCGAACTGCGCCTTCTGGCCGGTGCCGTAACGCCGCAGCGCGCCGTCTTCACCAACCGCGTTGGGGCGCTGAAAGATCCAGTTCTGCCACGCCGTCAGGCGCGAGAAGATTTTCGATTCCATGGTCTCGGGCCCGACGAAGCGCAGATTGGCTTCCATGCCGGTAAGGCTGTCGGGAGAAAAGCTGGCGCGCTCCTCGAAGAACACCCGGATCTCGTCGTCCCAGTCGATGTCGTCGAGCGCAAAGGTGACAAGGCCGAGTTGCTCGGCCTCCTCGGCATCAAGCGCCTCGCCGATCCGCTGCTGCGCACGTTCCAGATCCATCGCATCGGCCTGAAAGCGCGATTGCAGCCGCGTCAACCCGTGGCTCATCGGATAGGGCCCGAAATTCATCGCGGAGAGTTCGATGGTCGGCGGGGCGCGGTTGTCGCCCTGCTTCTGACCGATCAGCATGTAGGAGCGATCGGCCGCGAACACGAGTTCGGCCAATGTACCCACAAAGCACGAACCCGGCTCGACCAGCGTCACCAGCGTGCGCGAAGTGACGTCAATGCGCTTGAGCACTCTTTTCCAGTATTGCCTGATTTCGTTGACCAGCCAGTGCGCCTTGTTGGCATCCAGGAACGCGTCGCAGGCCCGCACGTTGGCGCGCTCGCCATGCGACTTGAACACCAGCATCGCGGTATCCAGCTCGTTGATGCGCAAATGCAGGATGGCGTCGTCAAGTTCCCGCGCCACCTGGAGCGGCCAGAACGACGCGCCCTGCGCGATCAGGCCGTCGATATCGGCGGGCGGCGCTGTCTCCGGCGCCTTGATCGAAATGGTGGCAATGCGCTCGGTACGATTGATGTCGACGGTGACCATGCCGTAGCGAATGCCATTGTCGTCGAAGCTGCGCGCCAGGGGACTGAGCGAAATGCCCTTGCCATTGCCATTGCGCCGTGACGCGGCGGCGAACTCCTTGCTGCGCTCCGCGACCCGGGCTTCGAGCTTGCTGTTTGGAACGATCTCGTCAACCAGCCGCCATGCGACAGCGCGCTTGCCCTTGATGCCTTCCTCGATGGTGCAGAAATAGTCGGCGTGATCGCGGCGAACTTTGCGTTTGTCGACCACGCGCGTCAATCCGCCGGTGCCCGGCAACACCGCCAGCAGCGGCACCTCCGGCAGCGCCACCGTGGCCGCGCCATCGTCGGCGAGGATGATGTGGTCGGTCGCCAGCGCCAGCTCATAGCCGCCACCCGCCGCCGTGCCGTTGATGACGGCGACGAAGCGCTGCCCGGAATTCTCGCTGGAATCCTCCAGCCCGTTGCGGGTCTCGTTGGTGAATTTGCAGAAGTTGACCTTGTGGGCGTGGGTCGCGCCCGCCAGCATGCGGATGTTGGCGCCGGCGCAGAACACCCGATTTTTGGCCGAGCGCAGCAGCACCACCTTCACGCCGGGATGCTCGAAGCGCAGCCGCTGCACCGCGTCGGCGAGTTCGATGTCGACGCCAAGATCGTAGGAATTCAGCTTGAGCTGATAGCCTTCGAACAGCCCGCCATTCTCGTCGACGTCCATCGTCAGCGTTGCGACGTCGCCGTCGACCTTGACCTTCCAATGCCGATAGCGCGACGGATCGGTCTGAAAATCGATCTGTCTGGCACCGCCCGCGAGGACGCGATCTTCACCGGCCATGGGCCACCCTTCCCTGCTTCAGGCTTTTATAAATATGCACAATAATGCATATTTTGGAGAAGGTCTAGACCAAATGCCAAAAATATGGCATTTTGTTTCATGTTTGGTTGGGAGGGGTGCTCATTGCGGGCAGCGCCGTGGCTGCAGCCAAAGCATTACGCGGCCCGTCCCCGCGAGCCTTCGTCCACCTGCAACACGGCGTGTGCAAATTCCGAGATCGCATCAAGCGTCGCCCCCGGCGCTTCGCGATGCGGCGAATGTCCGGCCCCCGCCATGATCGTCACATCGACCGGACAGTAGCACTCTTGCCTTGCGATCTCGATCTGGCGGATTGTCCCATAGCGGTCGTCAGCGCCCTGCAGGATCGCGACCGGCACCCGGACGTAGGCCAGATATTCCGAAATATCCCAGTCGCGAAAACCCGGATCGAGCCACGCGTCATTCCAGCCGTAGAAAGCGTTGTCGACATCGCTGTGCCAGCGCTGCAGCTTCGACTTCAGGTCGGTGGTCTCGTAGGCCTTCCTGATCTCCGCGATCGAGACCACCGAAATATCTTCAACGATAAAATGCGGCGCGATCAACACCACGCCCCGCACGCGATGGTCTTCAACGCCGCCCGCATAGATCGTGGCAATCGAAGCGCCGTCGGAATGGCCGAGCAGGAGACCGCGGCGGAAGCCTATCGCGTCGAGCAGCTTGGGCAGAACTTCGAGCGCCTCGACATGCATGTAGTCGAGCGGGCGCGGCAGCGGCACCGGACTGGAGGCACCATAACCCGCGCGCGAATACGCGAACACGCCAAAACCGGTCGCGGCTTGAAGCTTGTCCGGAAAATCTCCCCACAACGCCACCGACCCCAGACCCTCATGCAATGTAACGATGGTCGGCGCGTCCGCGGGCGCAGGGCCGATCATGCGGTATTCGATATCGGAAGCGCCGATGCGGAGCGTGCCGGAGGGGTTTAGGCCTTGCATGATTTTGGCTTTTCGAAAGTGATCACGAAGCTACAATCTACTTTATCTATCTGTCGTCCCGGCGAACGCCGGGACCCATAAGCTGCGGCCTCTCGTTGAGGCAATGTAGTCGACGCCTTCCATCACAATGAAAGTCGGTGATTATGGGTCCCGGCTCAGGGCCGGGACGACGAGCGCGGTGACTGCACTTCCTTCCACTACGCCCCATCCCTCAATTTGAACCGCTGGATCTTTCCGGTCGCGGTCTTCGGGAGACTATCGACCACCTCGATCCAGCGCGGATATTTCCACGGCCCGATCTTGTGCTTGACGTGCTCCTTCAGTGCCTCGCGCAGGCCGTCGGTGATTGCATCGGGCCGCAGCACCACGAACGCCTTCGGCTTCAATAATCCTTCCGGATCGGCTTCGGGTACAACCGCGGCTTCCAGCACCGCGGGATGGGTGATCAACGCGCTCTCGACCTCGAACGGCGACACCCAGATGCCGGACACCTTGAACATGTCGTCGCTGCGGCCACAGAACGTATAACGCCCATCGGCATCGCGAATGTATTTGTCGCCGGTCCGGGTCCAGTGGCCCTCGAAGGTCCGGCGGCTCTTGCTGCGCTGGTTCCAGTAGCCCTCGCCGGCCGAGGGCGCATCGACCAGGAGTTCGCCGACCTCGCCATCGGGAACATCCACCCCCGCCTCGTTGACGAGTCGCACCTTGTAGCCCGGCACCGGGCGGCCGGATGTGCCGTATTTGATATCGCCCGGCGCGTTCGACAGGAAGATATGCAAGAGTTCAGTCGAGCCGACGCCGTCGAGAATGTCGACGCCGAAGCGCGATTTCCAGCTATTGCCGACCGACTCCGGCAGCGCTTCGCCCGCGGAAGTGCAGATGCGCAGGCGCGAGCCGCCGCGTTCGTTTTTCAGGGTCTCATCGTTCAGCATCGCGGAAAACAGCGTCGGCACGGCGAAGAAGATGCTGGGATGATACTTGTTGATCAGCGCGAACATGGTCGCCGGCGTCGGGCGTTCGGAATTGAGAACGGTGGTGGCGCCGACCGACATCGGGAACGTCAGCGCGTTGCCGAGGCCATAGGCGAAAAACAGTTTTGCGGCCGACAGCCCGACATCGTCCTCGCGAATCCCGAGAACCTGTTTCGCATAAGTCTCCGCCGTCGCGGCGAGACTGGAATGCAGATGCCGCACGCCCTTGGGCATGCCCGTGGAGCCCGACGAATACAGCCAGAACGCCGGCTCGTCGGCATGGGTTGCGGCGGTTGCGAACGACGTGCTCTCATCCGCGAGTTCATCGGACAATTTCTTGTAGCCGTGAGCGTCGTTGCCGGCGACGATGACATGCTCGAGGTCCGGCATTCGTCCCAGCATCTCCTTGACCACCGGCAACAGCGCCTGCGAAATGAACAGCACGCGCGCGCGGCAATCCGCCAGCACATAGGCGTATTGGTCCGACGTCAGCAGCGTGTTGAGCGGCACCGGCACGATGCCGGCGCGGATGGCGCCGAGAAACACCGCGGGGAAATCGACCGTGTCCAGCATGATCATCGCCACGCGCTCTTCGCGGCGGACGCCAAGACGGCGCAAAAGGTTGGCAACGCGGCAGCTTTGCTGTTGCAATTCGCCGTAGGTCAGTTCGGAAATCGTATCGGTGAAGGCGAGCTTGTCGGCCCGCCCTTCCCTGACATTACGGTCGAGTAGCCAGGTCACCGCGTTGTAGGAACCGGACATATCGCTCATGCCGCGCCCCGAAAGCCCACGCGTGTCACGACGTTACCTCCCGAATTCTTAAGCATTATAATTCATAGAAAGGCACTACACACGCTTGCTGTCAATCCTGCCTGGCATTATGTTTCCGAAACGCTTCCTTGACGACCGAGGACACGATGTCGCCTGAGCTAGTCGATCAAACCATCCTGGCGTCTTGCAAACCGAAATTTCTCAAGGTTGCCCGCGTCATCGTTGAGGTCGCGACAGCTCTCAAGGTGCCAATGCCCATGGAAGGCTTATTCGTCGACGACCTGAAAACGCCTGAAGAGCTCATGGGGACGGATGTGGGCTTCATCGCCGACCGGATCAAAGCACTCGTCAAAGCCGAAAGGCTGGAATCAGCGGGAAATCTTGATCGGTGGCGATATAGCGAAATTCGTTTGACCGGGACGTGAAACGAACAGCGACATGACCGAAAATCCCGATCCCGAAGCCGGCTTTCTCGAACAACTCGGCCAGCGTGTCCGCACCATGCGCGCACTGCGCGGCATGTCGCGCAAGGTGCTCGCGAAAGTCTCCGGCATTTCCGAACGCTATATCGCGCAACTCGAAAGCGGCAAGGGCAACGTCTCGATCGTGCTGCTGCGCCGGGTCGCGAACGCAATGGCCGCGCATCTCCAAGACCTCATTCCATCGGGCGAACCCGCGCCGGACTGGCCTGTCATCCGCGATCTCTTGCGCAAGGCGACACCGAACCAGATTGCGCAGGCCAGGGACATCCTGTCGGGTCAAGGCAGCGGCAGCGCGGCGCAACGGGGAATGTCGTTTGCCGGCATCGCCCTGATCGGGCTGCGCGGCGCCGGCAAATCCACGCTCGGCAAAATGCTCGCCAAAAAAATCGGCTGGAGTTTCGTCGAGTTGAACAAGGAAATCGAGGCGCAGAATGGCCTGTCGGTCGCCGAGATCATCGCGCTCTACGGCCAGGAAGGCTTTCGGCGCATGGAGCAGGCCGCGCTCGGACAATTGCTGGCGCGAAAAGAGCTGACGGTGCTGGCCACCGGCGGCGGCATCGTCTCCGAACCGCTGACCTTCGACCTGATTTTGTCTTCGTTCTACACCATCTGGCTCAAGGCCGAGCCGGAAGAGCATATGGCGCGGGTGCGCGGCCAGGGCGATCTGCGCCCGATGGCGGACGACCGTTCGGCGATGGCGGAGTTGCACACCATCCTGCGCAGCCGCGAACCGCTCTATGCGCGCGCGTCCGCCGTGGTCGATACCGCGTGGCTCAGCGTGGACGCCGCGGCGGCACGCTTGATAGACGCCGTCGCGCCGGTGCTGCATGACGAAGCGCGGATGTTTGTCCGCGGGTGACATTTTCCCTCGGACCCGCAACGCCGCTTAGCACGCCGTAGCACCAGCCAGCGCGACGGCGCCTCGCGCGTTAACGATGCGCGCTCGGAATAGGCTTGCAGCGAAACACAGGGCTAGTAACTTGATTTCGAATAGGGTCAATCCTGTTCTCTCGGAGACCTACCGCCATGATGAGTCAGGAACAGAACGACCTGATCACCCGCACCGGGCCCAAGGACGCCTGCGGGAAATTGATGCGGATGTACTGGCAGCCGGCAGCGCTGGTGGATGAGTTGCAGGGGCCGCGCCCGGTCAAGGCCGTCAAACTGCTCGGCGAAAACCTCGTGCTGTTTCGCAATGAAGAAGGCCGTTACGGCCTGATCGAGCGGCATTGCGCGCATCGCGGCGCTGATCTGGCTTTCGGCCGGCTGGAAAATGGCGGCCTGCGCTGCGCGTTTCACGGCTGGTTGTTCGACGTGTCGGGTCAGTGCCTGGAGACCCCGGCCGAGCCAAAAGATTCCCCGCTGTGCAAGAACATCACCCAGCGCGCCTATCCCGTCATCGAGAAGAGCGGAATCCTCTGGGCGTATCTCGGCGAAGGCGAGCCGCCGGCGTTTCCCGAGATCGACTGCTTCGTGGCGCCGGATGCCTATACGTTTGCCTTCAAGGGCCACATCAACTGCAACTGGCTGCAGGCGCTCGAAGTCGGTATCGATCCGTCGCATGCCTCGTTCCTGCATCGCTTCTTCGAGGACGGAGATACGTCGGCGGCCTATGGCAAGCAGTTCCGCGGCGCCTCGGCCGGCAGCGACATGCCGATGACGAAAATCCTGCGCGAATATGACCGGCCCATCATCAATGTCGAGCACACCGAATACGGCCTGCGCCTGATCGCGCTGCGCGAGATCGACGATGAGCGCACCCATGTGCGCGTCACCAATCAGCTATTCCCGCATGGCTTCGTGATCCCGATGAGCACCGAGATGACGATCACGCAGTGGCACGTGCCGGTCGATGACGAAAATTGCTACTGGTACGCGATCTTCACCAGCTATTCGACGCCGGTCGACAAGAAGAAGATGCGGGAGCAGCGCCTCGAACTGTATGAACTGCCGGATTATCGCTCGCGCAAGAACAAGTCGAACGATTACGGCTTCGATCCGCACGAACAGGCGACCGCGACCTTCACCGGCATGGGCGCAGACATCAACGTGCATGATCAGTGGGCGGTGGAATCGATGGGACCGATCCAGGATCGGACCCGCGAACATCTCGGCACCGCCGACAAGGCCATCGTGCAATATCGCCGCCTGCTGCGCCAGGAAATCGAGAAGGCTACGTCCGGCGCCAAGCCGTTCATGTTCCTCGATGCGGCGCATGCCCGCAGCATCCAGGGCCCCGCGACCATGGATGGCATCGGGCCGACGCGAAGCTGGGAAACCTTCTGGATGGAGGTCGACGTGAAGCGCCGCCGCAGCGCGCCATGGGCCGCGCCGGTTCCCACTGAAATCGCCGATAAGGTGCCCCATCTGAGGGCGGTCTAGAGATGGCATTTCCGGATCGGTACTCGCTGGGGGAGACGCGTTGAGTGTTGTTGAGCGTCACGGTCTCTGGTCGAACGAGCAGAAGGAAGCGGCGACGCGGTTGCGACGCATCGTCGAGGATCAAAAGCTTGAGGTGATCCGATTTTCCTTTCCCGACCAGCACGGAATTCTCCGGGGCAAGACGCTGGTCGCGAGCGAGGCGCTGGCGTCGTTGGAGAGCGGGTGCACCATCACTACCACGATGTTCGCCAAGGATACCTCGCACAAGACCGTCTTCCCGGTGTTCACGGCGGGCGGCGGCTTCGGCATGCGAGAGATGGAAGGCGCCGCCGACATTCTGATGGTGGCGGATCCCTTGAGTTTTCGCGTGCTGCCGTGGTCGTCTTCGACCGGCTGGCTATTGTGCGATGTCTATTTCGCCGACGGGCGGCCGGTCCCGTTCGCGACCCGCAATCTCTATAAGCAAGTACTCGCGAAGCTCGAAGCGCGCGGCTACGATTTTGTCGCCGGCCTCGAAGTCGAGTGCCATATCTTCAGGCTCGAAGACGCCAAAATGTTGCCGGAGGATGCCGGTCAGCCGGGCCAGCCGCCGTCGGTCAGTCTGCTCTCGCACGGCTATCAATATCTGACCGAACAGCGCTACGACCAGATGGAGCCCGTGCTTGAGATTGTCAGGCGCGACATCGTGGCGCTGGGCCTGCCGCTGCGGTCGATCGAGGTCGAGTTCGGCCCGAGCCAGTGCGAGTTCACCTTCAAGCCGGCGAAGGGGCTTGAGCCCGCCGACAACATGATCCTGCTCCGCAGCGCCGTGAAGCAGATCTGCCGCCGCCATGGCTATCACGCGACCTTCATGTGCCGCCCAAAACTTCCGAATGTCGTCGCGTCCGGATGGCACCTGCACCAGTCGATCGTCTCGCGCTCGATCGGCGAAAACGCGTTCATGGCCAAGGACAGTGGTGAAGTTCTGAGCGCGTTCGGGCGAGGCTACCTCGGCGGGCTGTTGCAACATGCGCACGCCTCCGCCGTGTTCGCGGCGCCGACCATCAACGGTTACAAGCGCTATCGCTCCTATTCGCTGGCGCCGGATCGCGCGATCTGGGGCCGCGACAACCGCGGCGTGATGATCCGCGTGCTCGGCGGCGCTGGCGATCCGGCGACGCGCCTCGAAAACCGCATCGGCGAGCCCGCCGCCAATCCGTATCTCTACATGGCGTCGCAGATCCTGGCGGGCCTCGACGGCGTCGATCGCGCGCTCGATCCCGGACCTTCAGCGGATACGCCGTATGAAACCAAGGCCGACCTGTTGCCGAAGACCTTGCAGGAAGCGGTGTTCGCACTGAACGACGACGCGTTTTTTCGCGACGCGTTCGGCGCGGGCTTTGTCGACTATTACGTTCACATCAAGAACGCCGAAATCGAGCGCTTCCATGCGGAAGTGTCGGACTGGGAACAGCGCGAATATTTCGAGATGTTTTGAGGGGCTACCCCCGTCATTCCGGACCAGCGCGCAGCGCTGGATCTGGAATCCAGAAGTTAAGAAAGCAATTCCTAGCCGCTCGAGATTCCCCGATGTGCAAGTGCACATCTGAGGTTCGATGCTTCGCATCGCCCCGCAATGACGGGCCCCCCTCAAATCCCCAGATACCGATGCTGCAAATCCGGCTCGGCGATCAATTGCTCCGAGGTGCCGCTCCACACGGCGCGGCCGCGCTCGATGATGTAGTGGCGATCGGCGATCTCGGTCAGGTTCGCGACATTCTTGTCGATCACCAGCACCGATTGACCGCGCGCTTTCAGCAGCGACAGGCAGTTCCAGATTTCATCGCGGATCAGGGGCGCGAGACCTTCGGTGGCTTCGTCCAGAATCAGCAGACGCGGATTGGTCATCAGCGCGCGGCCCACGGCCAGCATTTGCTGCTCGCCGCCCGACAACGTGCCGCCCATATTGTTGCAGCGCTCGGCCAGGCGCGGAAACAGCCTGTGGATCGTCTCGATCGTCCAGGGATTCGGGCTTCCGAGACGATTACCCGATGCGGCGACGAGATTTTCGCGCACGGTCAGGTTGGGAAATATCTGGCGTCCCTCCGGCACCAGGCCGATGCCCAGTTGCGCAATCCGAAACGAGGGAAGCTTGCGGACATCCTGCCCTCCGAAGCGGATGGTACCCGCGCGCGCCGGGGTCAGTCCCATGATCGAGCGGATGGTCGTGGTTTTTCCCATGCCGTTGCGGCCCATCAGGGCCACCATCTCGCCGGATCGTACCTGCAGCGACATGCCGAACAGCACCTGGCTCAGGCCATAGCAGGTTTCGATGCCTTCGATCTCCAGCAACGGCGCCAACGGGACTTCATCAGCCATGACGGGTCACCACATGCTGATCGCCGAGATAGGCGCGCTTGACCTCTTCATTGCTGCGGATCTCCGCCGAAGTACCCGACGCAATCACGCGCCCGTACACCAGCACGCTGATGCGGTCGGCAAGCGCGAATACCGCCTCCATGTCGTGCTCGACCAGCACGATGGTGAATTCCTGACGCAACTCCTGCAGCAGCTTGACCATGCGCGTCGATTCCGTCGAGCCCAATCCGGCCATCGGTTCGTCGAGCAACAGCAATTGCGGCCTGGTGGCGAGTGCGACGGCCAGCTCAAGCTCGCGCTGCTCGCCATGACTCAATTTCGACACCACGATATCCGCGCGGTGATCTAATCCGACCCTGGTCAATGCGGAGAGCGCCGCATGCCGCAGATGCTTCTCCTTGCGGGCATTGCCCCAGAAATGGAAGGAGTGACCGTCATGGGCCTGCGCCGCCAGCGCGACATTGTCGGCGGCCGTGAAATCCGGCAGCAGCGACGTGATCTGGAACGAGCGAGCCAGCCCAAGCGCGCTGCGCCGCCAGGCGGGCAGATGGGTGACTTCGCGGCCTGCAAAATGAATGGTGCCGGCGCTTGGCGCCAACTGTCCGGTCAGTTGGCTGATCAGCGTGGTCTTGCCGGCGCCGTTGGGTCCGATGATCGCGTGCAATTCGCCCCTGGCGACATCCAGCGAGAGATTGTCGGTGGCGACGATACCGCCGAACCGCCGCACCAGGTTTTCAACGCGCAGCAAGGGATCAGCCACGGTGCAACCTCCCGAGCAGCCCGACGATGCCGCCGCGCCCGAACAGCACGATCAGCAGCAACAATGGCCCCATGATGAGCGCCCAGTATTCCGTAACCTGCGACAGGAATTCTTCCAGCACCAGATAGACGATGGCGCCCAGCACCGGACCGAACAGCGAGCCCATGCCCCCGAGGATGACCATCACCATCAGATCGCCGGAGCGGGTCCAGTACATCACGGCGGGACTGATGAAGTCGGTGTTGTTGGCGAGCAGCGCACCGGCGAGGCCGCACATCGTGCCGGCGATGACGAAGCAGACCAGCCGGTACCGCGTGGCGGGAAAGCCGATCGCCTGCATGCGCTGTTCGTTGGAGCGCAGGCCCTGCACCACCAGGCCGAAACGCGAATGGACGATGCGCCAAACCAGATAAATCCCGCCGAACAGGCAGCCGGTGCAGAGATAATAAAACTGGACGCGGCTCGACAGATTGATCAGGCCGTCAAAGTCGCTGCGCTTGTAGATCGTCAAACCATCGTCGCCGCCGTAGCGCGCCAATCCGGCCGCGACGTAATAGGCCATCTGCGCGAAGGCGAGCGTGATCATGATGAAATAGACGCCGCGCGTGCGCAACGACAACGCGCCGATCACGAGCGCAAACAACGCCGAGGCCGCGAGCGCCACCGGCCATTGGATGAATCCCGAGCCGATACCTTCGGCGGCGAGAATGCCGACCGCATAGCCGCCAATGCCGAGATAGGCGGCGTGACCGAAGCTCATCATCCCGCCATAGCCCATGATGAGATTAAGGCTGACCGCCGCCAGCGCGAAGATCACAATCCGGGTGAACAAGGTCAGCACGAACATGTTTCCGCTGAGCTGGGCGTAGAGCGGAAGCAACAGCAGCCCGGCGACGATCAGCGCCGCGGTCACATTGCGGGCATTGAGCGAAGCGGTCATCGACGGCTGGCTGGAAACAGCCCCTCCGGTCTCATCACCAGCACGATCGCCATCAGGAGATAGATCAGCATCGAGGAGAGCGCGGGCGCCGCGGTCGAGGCCGCCGCCGAACTCAGGACTTTTCGTAACAGATCGGGCAGGAAGGCGCGGCCGAGCGTGTCGATCATGCCGACCAGGATCGCGGCCACGAAGGCGCCGCGGATCGAGCCGATGCCTCCGATCACGATGATGACGAAGGCGAGGATCAGGATGTTCTCGCCCATCCCGATCTGGACCGTCAAAATCGGCGCCTGCATCAGCCCGGCGAGACCGGCCAACGCCGCGCCAAGCCCGAACACCAGCGTGTAGAGCAGCTTGATGTTGATGCCGAGCGCTCCGATCATCTCGCGGTTGGAGGCGCCGGCGCGGATCAGCATGCCGAGCCGGGTGCGCATCACGACGACGTACAACATCAAGGCGACCGCCAGCGCGACCACGATGATCGCCAGCCGGTACGCCGGATAAAACACGCCGGGCACGATCTGGATCGGCACCGTCAGCCAGGCCGGCAGCGGCAGCGCCAGACCCGCAGGGCCCCAGATCAACCGGACCGCATCGTTGAAAAACAAAATCAGCCCGAATGTCGCCAGCACATGATCGAGATGATCGCGGCCATAGAGATGCCGAAGCGCGATGAATTCCAGCACGATGCCGAGCAGGAGCGTCGCGCCGAGCGCAAGGATAACGCCGAAGATGAAATTCCCCGTCCACGCCACGAAGGTCGCCGCGAAATAGGCGCCCATCATGTAGAGCGATCCATGGGCGAGATTGACGAGGTCCATGATGCCGAAAACCAGCGTCAGCCCCGCCGCCAGCAGAAACAGCAGGAGGCCGAGTTGCAGGCCATTCAGCAATTGTTCGACGACGAGCAACATGGACTAGGTCGTTTTCCGGCTAAGGCGCATTAGGAGTCGAACGGCCCCGTGGTTCGAGACGCGCGGCATTGCCGCGCTCCTCACCATGAGGGTTTAGAGGACCTCATCCTGAGGAGGCGCGAAGCGCCGTCTCGAAGGATGAAGCCACATGGCTGCAAAATATATGGCTGCAAAACATGTGCCGACAGGAAAACAGCGGCCGCGCGAACGCCGCCGCCGTTTTGAACGGGGTGAGCGATCATTTCATCGGGCATTTGTCGTGGAAACGATCCTGGTCGTCCTTGACAATGGTGGCGACGGTTTTCAGTGCCAGCGTGCCGTCAGGGTCCTTGACCACATCCTGCAGATAGAAATTCTGGATCGGAACGTGGTTGCTGCCGAATTTGAACGGCCCGCGCAGCGATTTGAAGTTCGCTTTTTCCATTTCCGCCTTCATCGCGTCCTTCTTGCTGGTGTCGCCCTTCACTGCGACGACGGCGCTGTTGATCATCTGCGCGGCGTCATAGGCCTGCGCGCCGTAATAGGTCGGGCGCAGATTGGGGTATTTCTTGCGATAATCGGTGACGAAGCGCTTGTTCTCCTCGTTCGGCAGGTCGTTGACCCATTCCTGTGCGCCGGGAACGCCGAGCGCATTGTCCTTCTGCAACGGCAAGGACAGTTCGTCGATGGTGAAGGCCGTGTAGAGCGGGATCTGCTGCTTGATGCCGGCCTGCACATATTGATTGAGGAATTGCACCCCGGCCGCGCCGGGATAGAACACGAAGATCGACTCCGCTTTTGAGGCGCGCGCCTTGGAAAGTTCGGCCGAGAAGTCGAGCTGGCTCGGCCACACCGTATATTCCTCGCCAAGCACCTCGCCCTTGAACGTGCTCTTCACACCGGCCAGCATGTCCTTGCCGGCGGCATAATTCGGGCCGATCAGGAACACGGACTTTACGCCCTTCTGATTCATGTAAAGGCCCATGGCCGCCGGCGTCTGATCGTTTTGCCAGGAGGTCGAAAACACGTAAGGCGAGCAGAGCTCACCGGCGACCTGCGACGGTCCCGCATTGGCGCTGATCAGGAAGGTCTGCGAATCCACCGCGGTCTTGAGCGAAGCCAGCAGCACGTTCGACCAGATAAAGCCGGCGATGAAGTCGACCTTGTCGGACTGCACCAGCTTTTCGGTCTTCTGCTTGCCCACTTCAGGCTTCTGCTGGTCATCCTCATAAATCACCTCGACCGGCTTGCCGCCCATCTTGCGGCCGAGATGATCGAGCGCCAGCTCGAACGAATTACGCATGTCGTTGCCGATCACGGCGGTCGGCCCGCTGAACGTCGAGACAAAACCGATCTTGATAGTGTCAGCAGCGTTCGCGGGATTTGCCAGCGCGAGAACCGTCGCGCCCGCCAGCCAGAATGCCGATTTCATGCTCGCTCCCCTCCTCGTTATCTAACGGTCCCGCCGAGCCCACCGCCCCGCTCGCGCGGCGCGGCGCGCTCCGTCGGTGGATTCCCTCGGCGTATTTTGTGCGCGAAATATCAGCCCAGCAGCAAGCATGAACCAAAGCCTGCGCTTAGAACCTTCGGCTCATTCCCTTAGCCACCTGCACCATAATTCGCCGAGGGCGCGGATGGCAAGAATTATAGTGCCGGTTCATGGACCGCGATTTTCGCTGTCATGCACGTCGCATGATCGATAAGGGCGTCCGGGAAATCCTTGGAGATCTCAGATGCGGTACTCAGCGCCGTCGATGACATAGGGCGCGTGGCGGAAATCGCGGATGGTCAGGACCTTGTCGGCCGACCATTGCAGCAGCATGAAATATTTCGGCGCCGAGTTCATCTCGTCGGGATCGAACACCAGGATGGCAGGATGTCCCTCGACCAATCCCGGCACCAGATGCCAGTCGCTGAGCCCGGAGTAATTTCCGAAATATCTGGACACCTCGGCCTTGCCGTTGATTCGTGTCTTGTTGACGAGATCGAGCCGCACATCGTCCGAGATCATGGCGCGGATCGCGTCGAAATCCCGCGCGTTGAAGTGCGCGACATAGGCGCCGAGCCGATCGCGTTCGGCCTTCGACAATTCCGGGCGCGGCTCGTCATCCGGCTCATCCGCCAGTTCACGAAGCCTGGTCCGGCCGCGATGCAGCGCCGCTTTAACCGCCGGCAGGCTGAAATCCATCACCTCGCCGACTTCCTGCAGCGAGCAGCCAAGCACGTCCATCAGGATGACACTGGAGCGCTGGGCGACCGGAAGCCGCATGAAGGTGCGAAGGCTGGCCCTCGCGATCTCGTGGGTGGCGACGGTATCAACCGGGTCGGCAATCATGTCCACCTCCTCGCCCGATCGCAACGCCTGCTGCCGGTTGCGGCGGCGCAGAAAGTCCAGCGCGGTGTTGTGCGCGATCCGAAACAGCCAGCCTTCGGGATTACTGATCGGACCGGCTGACGCAAACGACTCCACCGCCTTGATCAGCGTGTCCTGCAGCACGTCTTCGCCGTCGATCACCGAGCCGACCATGCGCGCGCAATAGCGATGCAATTTCGGCCGCATCGCAACCAGCAGGCGGTCGATGTTGTCGGTGGCCGACATTTCCCGGACCGGTTTCATTCTGCCTCGGGGTTCACCCAATGGTCTGATTCTAACATTCGCATTCCATTTCGGCACCGGTGAATTCCGGAATCGACTGAGCCGGAGCCGGCTCTCAGCCGTTGAGCGGGACGATGCCGAGGTCACCCTTCATGCCGAACGCCACGCCGGTCGCGTAGCGCGGATCGGTGAGGATCGCCACGACGTTGTCACCGACCTTGCGCGGCGGCATCGGCGCGCCGAAACCGGCGAAGAAGGTCTCGACGCTGACGCCCTTGCTCTTCGCGTAAGCCTCGCCCGCTGTGCGCCCGAGTTCGGTGTCGCCGATGATCTGCTGGGGCAGGATCGCCTGGAAGCGGATGCCGAGATCGAGCTGCCGGGCCACATCGTTGGCATAGAGCGCCATCAGCCACAGCATCCGCTTGGCGCCGGCGTAGCTGCCGGAAAGTGGCGAGCCGTTCAGCGCCGCCCCACTCGATGCGACGATCACACGGCTGCCGCGCGACAAGGGCAACCGCAGCGCTTCCTGCACCCAGTGGAAGCCGGCCTTGACGTCGACGTCCCACGCCCGGCTGAAGTTTTCCCAACTGAGTTCATGAAGCGGGCCCATCGGCGGCGTCGCACCGGCGTTGAGCACGAGCACCGACGGCCGAACATCCGACAGGACGCGCCGCGCCAACTTTTCGTCGGTAACGTCGCCGCGAACCACATTGACGCCGAGCCGTTGCGAAACTTCGGCCAGACGCTCCGGGTCGCGCGCGATCACGGTGATCTGTGCCTTCTGCGCCACCAGCGCTTCGACAATGCCGAGCCCAAGCCCGCGGCTGCCTCCGGTGACAACGACCTTCTGTCCTTCGAGAGCTGTCATGGTTTGTTCCTTTTCCTCACAATTTGCGTCTTCGTCCCAAGGCGTTCGGCCAGGGCGAAAGGATTCGGACCGGCTACATAAATTTTCGGCCGTATTGCCGTTGTGGCATCAGAGCTCGCCGAGCATGCGATAATTGCCGACAATGGTCACGCCGCCGACTTGCGGCGGCTCGGCGCAGCGTTCGCGAATCCCGCTTTGAAAAGCCTTGAACGCAGCCAGGCCCGTAAGCGCACTGGAGCCGTCGCTGGCTTCGGTCTCGACCAAATGGATGAAGCTACCGTCATCGAGCCGCAGCGAGAGATAGCGAACGCCTTCCGGCTGTATGGTTTTCAATTCCGCAAACACCCCGGCGATCAGCTCGGCGTTTTTGTCGGTCATCTCAGGCCTGGTCCTGTATCTGATCAGGGTTCGTTTCATCATTCTCTCCATGTCGGGTTCCGCGATCGGGGAACATCGTTTCTTCCGCCATAGACGTTCGACATCCGCAAAAGGATTCGGCCTGGGAAAGTATTTTTGAAACCTGGGCAATCGGGCGCGCCGCCGCGAGGCGATCGAGCCGAAATGGCAGAACACAAAACTCGCCATCGATGCGCTTTTGCTATCGATCGATTGGGAAATCGCCCTTGGACCGGGGCCGCCAAATGTCTACATCCCAAGTAGGCTGGAGAAATCTGAACCGAAAGCGGCTTAGACATGACAACCGAGCATCCCCGTCCGGAAAGACCCCATCGCGTGGTGATCGTCGGCGCCGGCTTCGGCGGATTGGAAACGGCGCATCGGCTGGCGGGCGCACCGGTCTCCATTACGCTAATCGACCGCCGCAACCATCATTTGTTCCAGCCGCTCTTGTATCAAGTCGCCACGGCGTCACTGGCGACGTCGGAGATCGCCTGGCCAATCCGCTATCTGTTGCGTGATCGCCCCGAGGTCACGACCTTGTTCGCTACGGTGACCGGTGTGGATGCGGACGGTCATCGGGTGCTGCTCGATGACGGCGACGGGGTGCCCTACGACACGCTCGTTCTCGCCACCGGCGCGCGTCACGCCTATTTCGGCCATGACGAATGGGAGCCGTTTGCGCCGGGCCTGAAGACACTTGAGGACGCCACTACGTTGCGGCGGCGTATTCTCGTCGCCTTTGAGCGCGCCGAGCGCGAGACCGATCCGCAGCGGCGCGCCGCACTCCTGACCTTCGTCATCGTCGGCGCCGGCCCGACCGGTGTCGAACTCGCCGGCACTATCGCCGAGCTGGCGCAGGATACGCTACCGCCCGACTTCCGCAACATCGACACCCACAAGACGCGTGTTGTCCTGATCGAAGCCGGGCCCAGGGTGTTGGCCGGCTTTACCGACGATCTCTCCGCCTATGCGCAGCGCGCGCTGGAAAGCGTTGGCGTCGAAGTGGTGTTGGGACAAGCCGTCACCGAATGCTCGGCCGACGGCGTGGTATATGGCGGTCACAGCCTGCAGGCCAAGACCTTGATCTGGGCCGCCGGCGTGCGCGCATCGCCGGCCGCCGAATGGCTCGGCGCAGCATCAGACCGCGCCGGCCGTTTGCAGGTGCAGCCTGATCTCACGGTCCCAGGCCATCCCGACATATTCGCGATCGGCGATACCGTTGTTATTGCCGACACCGATGGAAAGCCGGTGCCCGGCATTGCCCCCGCCGCCAAGCAGCAGGGACGCTATGTCGCCGATTGCATCAAGAAGCGGCTGCACGGCGAAACATCTGCGCCTTTCCGTTACCTGCACGCCGGCAGCCTGGCGCAGATTGGCAAGCGCAAGGCGGTAATCGATTTCGGATCGATCAAGCTGCGCGGCACCGTCGCGTGGTGGATATGGGGCATCGCCCACATCTATTTTCTGATCGGCCTGCGCAACCGGCTCAGCGTGGCCCTGAGCTGGCTGTGGAACCATGCCCGCGATCAGCGCGCCGCGCGGCTGATCACGCAAGGCAGCAGCAAAGTCGTGCGGTGACGATGGCGAACAAGGCCTGACGATCGGCCGGAGTGACCTGACGGACCCTGGCGTCGTGGCGTTGATGCCCCGGCCACGCCCGCACACAGGCCGTCCCCATGCCTGGAACAGCACTGCTCAAAAAATATGCAAGTATGATGGAAGGAAATCGTGCTGAGGTCGTAATCGCGACTCAAAAATTCGTTCAAACAACTGATAAGAATAAGTTATTTCTGTTAATTGAGGCGGCAATGCTGATGTACACAATGGCACACCGCTTGCTTCGATTGAGGAAGGATTCTAGTCCCGGAGCGTAGTCAGCAATGGCGAACCTCGACCTACTACCCATCGTGTTTTGCATCCGGAGACGCTCCTTGTTGCCCCCACTGACCAGGCTCATTCCCGATCGAGGCCGCGCGTGACGGAAACGGTCGCCGCGATCCTGGCCGCGCATCGCGCCGGCACCCTGTCGCCCGCGCAAACCGTCGCGCGCAGCTATCAGCGGATTCGCGAACATAACGACCCGGCCATCTTCATCAGCCTGCGCGACGAAAAAGATGCGCTGGCGGAGGCGGAGGCCCTGGCCGCGAAAAATGCGTCGCTGCTTCCGCTCTATGGCATTCCGGTCGCGGTGAAGGACAATATCGACGTCGCCGGATTGCCCACCACCGCCGCCTGCCCGGCGTTTTCCTATTTGCCGGCGCACGACGCGACCGCGGTGGCACGGCTGCGCGCTGCCGGCGCCATCATGATCGGCAAGACCAACCTCGATCAGTTCGCCACCGGCCTCGTCGGCGTCCGCTCGCCCTATGGCATCCCCACCAATCCGATGCGCGGTGACCTCATTCCGGGCGGATCGAGTTCGGGCTCGGCCGTGGCGGTATCGACCGGACTGGTGCCGCTGTCATTGGGCACCGATACCGCGGGCTCCGGCCGGGTGCCGGCGATGCTCAACAACATTGTCGGGCTGAAACCGAGCCTTGGACTGATCTCTACCGCCGGCGTGGTGCCGGCATGCCGGACGCTGGATTGCGTGTCGGTTTTTGCGCTCACTGTCGACGACGCGACGGCGGCGCTGGCCGCGATGGCCGGCCCCGATGGCGCCGACCCGTTTTCGCGTCACCGGCCGCTGGCGCAGGTCACGGCGTTTCCCGCCAATCTGAAGTTGGGCGTGCCGCGCGATGGCCAGTTGATCTTTTTCGGCGACAAGGCGGCGGAAGCCGCTTACGGCGCGGCCCTCGAGCGCTGGACCGCGCTTGGCGCCACGCTGGTCGGCTTCGACCTCGAACCATTCTATGAAACCGCGCGGCTGCTTTATGAAGGGCCCTGGGTCGCCGAGCGGTATCTGGTGATTCGCAATCTCCTGGCCTCATCGCCGGATGCGATCCACCCGATCACGCGCGAGATAACCGTCGGCGGTGCGCGGCTCACCGCCGCCGACACCTTCGCGGCGCTGTACCGGCTGCAAACGCTGCGCCGCATCGCCGAGCGCGCCTTTGCGAATATCGACGCGCTGGTGCTGCCGACGACGCCGACCGTGTATTCGACCGCGCAGGTGCTCGCCAATCCGATCGAACTGAATAGCCGGCTTGGCACCTACACCAATTTCGCCAATTTGCTCGACCTCTGCGGCCTCGCACTGCCGGCATCGATCCGATCAGACGATATTCCGTTCGGCATCACGCTATTGGCACCTGCCGGCCAGGACGCACAGCTCGTCAGCATCGGCCGGGTGTTTCACGCCGATACGAAATTGCTGCTGGGCAGCCGATGCGTGCCGCAGCCGCCACTCGCGGCGCTGCCGGCCAGCGCCAGCGGCGACGAGATCGCCATCGCGGTGGTCGGCGCGCATCTTTCGGGCATGGTGCTCAACAGCGAGTTGAAGGCACTGGGCGGACGGTTACTGGAGGCGACGACGACCGCGCCGGACTACAAGCTCTATGCGCTCGACACGACGCCGCCGAAACCCGGCCTGCTGCGCGTGGCGGCGGGAACCGGATCGGCCGTCGAACTGGAAGTCTGGGCACTCTCGGCCGCCGCGTTCGGCAAGTTCGTCGCCGCGATTCCCTCGCCGATGGCGATCGGCACCATCGCTCTGGGCGACGGCCGCAACGTCAAGGGCTTCATCGTCGAACCCGCCGCGATCGACGGCGCGCGCGACATCTCGGCCTTCAACGGCTGGCGCGCGTTCGTGGCAGCGGCGGATTGAGGTGTAAATTCCTCATGGTGAGGAGGCGCTTTTGCGCCGTCTCGAACCATGAGGCCCTAACGTTCTCATCCTTCGAGACGCGGCCTGTTGGCCGCTCCTCAGGATGAGGAATCCGCTACAGCGACACCGCGTAGAGCTCGTATTCGTCGCGCACCAGCTCGATATGCGCCCGCATCGCGGCCGACGCGCCGACGCGGTCGCCGCGCATGATCGCCACCACCACGCGGTCATGCTCGGCATGGGATTTCGCCAGACGTCCGAGATTGCGAAACTGCGCGCGGCGGAACGGCTGCACCCGCACCCGTGTCGCCAGGGTAATTTCGGCGATGTAACCGTTCTGCGAACCCGCATAGATCGTGTTGTGAAAGCGTTCGTTGACCTCGTGAAAGCGGTCCGGATTGCCGGCATGGCTCAGCACCCGCAGTTCCTCGTGAACCGCCTCCAGCCGATGCCGCTCCGCCGGCAGCATGCGTTCCGCGGCAAGGCCGGCGCACAGCGCTTCCAGCTCCGCCATGGCCTCGAACATGCCGGTCAGCCGTTCGACCGAGGGCTGCGCCACCACCGCGCCGCGATGCGCCCGCGCGTCGATCAGCCCGCTCGCCGCGAGCTGGCGCAGCGCTTCGCGAACCGGCGTGCGCGACACCTTGAAGCGCGTCGCAATGTCGGTCTCGTCGAGGGCCGATCCCGGCGCCAGAACGCCGCGTACGATTTCATCGGCCAGTTGCAGCCGCAATTCTTCCGCGCGCGTGACCTTGCCCGGAAGCGGCGCTGCCCGGCCGACGCGCCGAGCCACCTTGTCCGCGTCGGAGCCGGAACGTTCGGGAGCGCTGGAGGGCAGGCCGTCAAGACTCATGTCGATTGATCCCGCGGTTCATCGATGACGCTGACATGCGCGGCAACGATCTTCCAGCCTTCGGGAAATCTCACCCAGGTCTGCATCTGCCGTCCGACTTTGCCGGGCGCGGAGTCCCGGTAAAACAGGGTCGAGGCGACCGCGGTGTCGCGGCCATAGGTGGTGATTACGGTCCCGGCGGTGCGGCGCATCAGGCCCGCGGGCGAGCGCGCCGCGCGAAACGCCATGATCGCATCATAGCCATAGAGATTTTCGCCGCTGCCGTAGCGCAGCGTGCGGGAATCGGGACGAAACAAGGCATCGAGAACGGCGACATCGTTCGACACCAAGGCCTTCTCATAGCGCGCGAATTGCTCGGTCACTTCAGCGAGCACGTCGGGAAGATCGACCTGCATTTCTACAATCCTCCCGGCGGCGGCGCGGAAACCACGCCACTGCGTTCCAGCGCGTAAGCCACACGCAACGCGATATCTTCCCGCCACGGCGCGGCAATGACCTGCACGCCGATCGGCATCGGCTCCAGCGGAACAGGCACCGCGACGACAGGAAGTCCGATGAAAGAAATCGGCTGGGTGTGGATGCCGATATGGGCACGCACCGGAAGCTCAACGCCATCCAGCACGAATATCGCCTGCCCGAGCTTCGGCGCGACGCACGGCGTTGCCGGCGCGATGATTGCATCGACCGACGCAAAGAGTTCCAGCGCCCGGGCGCGGTACCAGCGGCGGAATTTCTGCGCCCGGTCGACCAACGCGGCCGGAATCATCGCACCCGCCAGCAGGCGGTCGCGTACCGCAGGATCGAAATCGTTCGGCCGCCGGCGCAGGCGATCGAGATGCAATGACGCACCTTCGCAGGTGCTGATGACATAGGCCGCGGCGCGGGCGCGCGCGGCTTCGGGAATTTCGACCGTCCGCGTCGCGCCGAGTCCTTTGGCCACGCGGGCGACGGCTTCGACGGCTTCGGGGAATACGTTCTTCTGGAAATATCCGCCGGCGATGGCAACCCTGAGACCGCCGATGTCCTGCGCCAGCATCGACGTGACCGGCTCGGCCGGCCGGGTCGTGCACGCCGCGTCATCCGGGTCAGGCCCCTGCATCACGTCATAGGCCAGCGCGAGATCGCCCACGTTGCGCGCAAACGGACCGAGATGATCGAAGCTTGAGACGAAGGGAAAAGACCGTGCCCGGGACAGCCGACCGTAGGTCGGCTTTAATCCAAAAATTCCGCAGAACGACGACGGCACCCGGATCGAGCCGTTGGTATCCGATCCCAGCGCCAGCGGCACCAGCCCGCCACCGACCGCGCCGCCGGAACCGCCCGACGAGCCACCGGTCATCCGCGTCACATCATGCGGATTACGCGAGGGACCGTCGTGAATATTCTCGCCGGTGAAGTCGTAGGCGTATTCGCCCATATTGAGCGCCCCGACCATGACGGCGCCGGCCGCCTCCAAACGCTCGATCAGGGTGGCGTCGCGCGGCGATGGCTTGAGATCACGGTTGATCTTCGAGCCGGCGCGGGTCGGCAGGCCCTGCACATCGAACAGGTTCTTGACCGCGAACGGCACGCCGGCGAGCGGACCGGGATTTTTCCCCGCCGCGATCGCAGCATCGATAGCACGCGCCCCGGCGCGCGCGCGATCGGCGGTCACGTCGGTGAACGAATTCAGGACCGGATTGTGTTTGGCGATCCGCGCCAACGCAGCTTCGGTGACGCTGAGAGCCGACAGCTTTCCGCTGTTCACGGCTGCGGCGATTTCCAAGGCCGACAACCCGTCGAGGCCAGGCGATATGCTGGTATCAGGCTGTAAAGACACTGGCCGGCTCAGCTTCATCGGGTAACGCAAATTCATCCACCAGCCGCGCCAGCTTCAGCGACACTTCGAGATTGGCCCGCACCGCGGGTTTCCAGGCGTCATCGACAGGCAACGCCAGCGCCTTCGAGACGGCGTCGATATAATCATCCAGCAAATCAGCAGCCATTACTCTTCCGTGTTCTTCCATCCGTCGTCTGTTTCAGTGAACCGGCAACGGCGGATCTGGAATCGCCGTCGACAGTTCCCTTGTATAGGCATTCCACAGGTCGCCCAAGACTCCACCGCGCGAGATAATCGGCGTTTGCAGAGGCGTCGCAAGGTTTGTGCCAAATCTTGGTCAAAGCCTCGCCCCCGAACTAAGCCCCGGATTCAGCTTGGAACGTCGAATCGCCGGGAGCGAAATTAGCGTCAGAGCATGCGTCCGTTGCATACAAGAAAATGCCATTGCTTATTTTATGAGCAAATATCCAAAACCGCACTTCCATTAGGCGATATTGGGTTTGCTTGACCATTGAGACGACCGCCCTTGCGATTGCTCTGCCGGAACTGCGATCGTGGAACTTCTGCCAAGTTGCGATGAACCTTTTTTTCCAGTCGCCGACACCATTACAGGGGGACGAGGTTGCCAGTGTATAGCCGCGCCTGCGTTTGGCGGACCGCAATATTGGCTGGTGGGCTGCTTTTGACGGCGGTCATGCCCAGTAGTGCATGGACGCGGGAATTCCGTGCCGCCGACACCCAGAGCGAAGATTATCCGACCGTCGAGGCGGTGCGTTACATGGGCCGCCTGATCGCGGAGCGCAGCGCCGGCCGCCATCAGATCCGGGTGTTTCATTCGCGCCAACTCGGCGAGGAAAAGGAAACCATCGAACAGACCCGCGTCGACGCAATCGATCTCAATCGCACCAACGTCGCGCTCTGCCATACGGACAGGTCCGCACCGGGCTTGCCACCAAGCTGATCGACGGCGCGGAGAACAACTGGCCGTCCTTTGTCACCACGGACCATTACAAATATGCCGGCTATTACACCCTTACCGAACATACGATGAGCCCGGAAGTGCTGGTGATGTCGCAGAAGGCCCGGGAAAGCCGCTCGTCCGAGGACCGAAAGATCTTTCGTGAGGCGGCAATCCAGTCCAGCCACTTCATGCGCGAGAAATGGAAAGATCTGGAGGAGCGATCGCGTCGGCAAGCGGATGGCGCGGGCGTGACAATCATCACCGACTTCGACCGCAAGCCTTTCGAAGCGGCGATGACTGGAATCTATGCCAAAGCGCAACGAGATCCCGCAGCAGCGGAGTTGATTGAACGAATTCGCAAGGTGGACTGAATTGGCCTTGGGAACGCCCCAGCAGGACGAAGCCGAGGAGCGGCCGGCGAGCCTCGCCGCGCGGTGCCGTTCTCGCGTCCTCGGGCTCGTCCGCGCAGTACCTATCCGCTGGCGTATCCTGTCGATTGCCGCGCTCAATTCGGCGGTCGTTGTGGTGCTTGTCGCGATGATCTGGAACGGCGTCCAGGTGCTCGGCTCGGCCTGGGATGACGTGCGGCAGGTGCGGGAATCCGACAAGATCCTGGCGCGGCTGGAGAGCGAAACCGGCCATTTGCAGAACCTGATCCATCGCTACATCAACCAGCCGAACCCCGAATTATTCGCGGAGATATCGCATCTGCGCGAGACGGTTCTGGGCACTCTCGCGACGCGCGCCTCGACCGACCCGATGCTGTCGGCATCGGTGCAGCAGCTTGAACACGTCACTGAGCGCTTTCTCAACGGTTTTGGCGAATTGCGCGGCTTACAGGCCACCATCTCGAAGACCTACGAGGACGAGGTGCTGACCCCGGCCCGGGACATGGCGGGGCTTTACTCGATCATCGAGGGCGCGACCGGGCATCGCGACGCCCTGATCTGGCCGTCGCTCGGAAAATCCCGCGAGGCATTCACCGCGATGCTGGTCGCCGCCAACGCCTATTATCTCTCGCTGGCGACCGCTTCCGCCGAAGAAGCCCGCCGCAATACCGAGACGATCGAACAGACGATCCCTGTCATGATCGACCTTGCGGACAACGATCTGCAGCGGATGGCGCTGGAGCGATTGAGTGCGCGGACGGTGGCGCTGCGCGATGGCCTGACGAAATTGTCGGAACAACTCGCAACCCGAACCGGGCTGTTACGCAACGCGATCGACGCCAGTCAAACCGAGGCCAGCGGCTCCATCGACGAGTTGTCGATCAAGATGCGCCAACGCGAGCAGAAAGCACAGGAGACATTCGACCAGACGCTGGCCGACATATCGCGCAAGGTGCTGTCGATCGCGGTGATCTTTCTCGGCATCATCATCACCGCGGGTGTCCTGATCGCGCTGAGTATCCGCCTGCCGCTGCAGGAGATCATGACGGCGATGCAGGCGATCACATCGGGCGATTACAATCGGCGCGTCCAGGGCACGAGCGCCAAGGACGAAGTCGGCGCGATGGCACGCGCGGTCGAGGTCTTCCGCGAAAACGCCGTTGCCAAGCGCAAGACCGAAGACGAGTTGCGTGCTTCAAAAGAGAAAGCCGAAAGCGCGCTGTTCGAGCTGAACGCCGCCCAGCAAAATCTGATCGACGCGGAACGTCTGGCAGCGCTTGGCGGGTTGGTCGCCGGGGTCGCGCATGAGGTGAATAATCCGATCGGCATCAGCCTGACGGTCGCCTCCAGTTTCGCGCGCCGCACCGAAATGTTCGAGGCCGAGTTGAATTCGGGAACGGGGCTGCGCCGTTCCCAACTCGAGGAATTCGTGCGGACC
>Ga0210400_10000658_pt1 | contig 37041 bp, 36 predicted proteins | sample IncBWH26MmetaG_FD_155456 | JGI IMG/M metagenome (GOLD analysis project Ga0210400, IMG submission 155456) | Forest soil microbial communities from Barre Woods Harvard Forest LTER site, Petersham, Massachusetts, United States - Inc-BW-H-26-M | ecosystem: Environmental > Terrestrial > Soil >... | reverse complement strand
GGTTCGCTGGTTGAAATAGTAACGTCCTTTCAGGTAATCCTCGTGAGCTTCGGGGTCTGCCAGGTGCGTAGATGCCAGACTCGCCCGCTCGGGGGGCGTGAGGCTGATCTCGATTTGGTCGGCGATACTCCGAGTGACCTCCTCTTGTATGGCTAGGACGCTTCTATATTCTCGCTGGTATTCTTCTGCCCAAATGTGTTCGTCAGTTGCAGCGCGAATCAACTGGGCGTGGACACGGATCTGATTGCCCTCGCGTATTACCGATCCTTCGACAATGGCATCCACCCCGAGCGTCTTGGCAATCTCTGGCATCGAGAGCTCCGTGTTCTTGAAGTGCATCGCCGAGGTACGAGAGATGACGCGGAGGCCACGGATTCTAGAGAGCCGTCCGATAAGCTCCTCGGTCATGCCGTCGGCGAAGTATTCTTGCGACGGATCTCCACTTAAGTTTTGCAACGGAAGCACCGCCACCGAACGAATCACAGGGGCAGCAGAGCTTGCCGGTTGCTTTGGCCTCTGACGCCAGACCCAGCCGATAACGGCGGCCGCGAACAATGCCAGCGCAATTTTGAGCCACAACCTCCGGCTATGTAGGCCTGCTGACGTCTGGGCAGCCGGCGTAATCGTAAGGGAGGCGTGATTTTCACTCTCGGCGTCGGCGCCGTTTACCGGTGCAATGAGGCGGTATCCTCGGCGTGACAGAGTCTCAATGTAGCGCGGATGGTCGGCGGAGTCGTTTAATGCCGCCCGCAGCCGTTTGACTGCCGCATTCAGGCTGTGTTCGAAATCAACAAACGTATCCGCCGGCCAAAGCTCTTTCTGTAGCTCCTCGCGCGTGACCAGTTCCCCTGGCCGAGCAACCAGCATTGTCAGGATCGCAAGGGGCTGGCCTTCCAGGCGGACGCGCATTCCTCCCTTACGCAATTCTTTGGCATCCGGTTCGAACTCATAAATGCCAAAGCGGATGACATTTGACCTGGCTAGGCTCGTCACTGCTTTCAAGGACTCCTGGTAAAGGCGAAGTATATCCCGTTTCTGAAGGCGTGGAGCTATGTCACCACACGCCTGCAGCCCAAGCCTATCAATGGGTTCCGGTGTCACCTACGTTTCACCACCATTGTATTGACCTGCGGAGGGTGCCGAACTATGTTCCGTGCCGCACCTGATTCCCTGGAGGAGCCATGACCAACCTATCTGCCTCACAACTTCGCCTAACTCTTTGCCGCTGTGCTTTGCTGTTTTCTATCCTCCTTCCGGTTTCTGCGCTGGCGGATAATTGGCAACTGCAGGTGGGCGCGCAGAACGGCGACCGAGCACATCAGGCCCTTGCCTTCTTGCCCAACGAGATCTGGATCCACTCCGGCGATAGCATCACTTGGGCGTTTGTTGCCAATGAGATTCACACGGTCACTTTCCTGACACCTCTGCAGGTGCGCCCGAACCGCTTCACCGGATGCGCCGGTGGTGGGCCGCCAGACGGTAGAACGCCCGATTTCTCGATCTATAACGCTACCGCGTGTGTGAACAGCGGGATCATGACAAGTGAAGATGGGAAGACCTATACAGTAGTTTTTCCCTTGACTGGCAATTTCAAGCTGGTTTGCCTGGCTCACCCCAATATGACGGCCACTATCCACGTGCTGACCTCGTCCACGGCGTTGCCCCACGATCAGGCCTTTTACGATAAAGAGGCCGGCCGCGAGGGCGCCGCGCTGCTCTCCGATGTGATGGCGTCCGCCCACAACCATTCCGGCCCGAACGAGGTGACGGCCGGAGTGGGGCACATTCTGGGCAACGGCGGGGGAACTCAAACCGCCACGGTCATGCGCTTCATGGATACAACGAAAGTCATCCATGTTGGCGAAACCGTGGAGTGGACTACCGCAGAGGGGGTGACGAGCCATACCATCACTTTTGGTACGGAGCCCGACCCTCTCAACCAGATTCCGCCCTCTGCCAACGTGTTCTTGGATCCGGATGGTGCGCGGCACGCCAACATCAGTTCGACTTCCGACGCTGTGCATTCCGGATTCATCACCGAGGCACCGCAAGATCGTACCGGTCTGGCACAGGCCCCATTGAGCGCGACCCGCTTCCGCGTGACCTTCACTGGACCTGGAGTTTACCCCTATATATGCGTGCTGCACGATGAGTTGGGAATGGTCGGAGAAATCATCGTCCTGCCGTAACCGACACTTGCACCTACTGGGGCTGGCCGGGTCTTTCGTTGAGTAAGAAGATTCCGAAACACTTTCCTAAATTAACATGAGGGTGGCCCGCTCCTTGCGTTTTTTGCAAGGGGCGGGTGCTGATCTTTCACGCTGCCGGTTTTCTTAGTCGCATCTTCATCACGCCGGTCTCGTTCACCTTCACTTTCCCGGTCTGCCCATACAAGTAATCTCGAAAACTGCTCCACGGCCACTGCTCCGGTTCTGTGACCAACCCGCGCTTCACCGGATTACGATGCATGTAGTGCAGCTTCCACTCGCTTGCGTTCGCTCCAAACGTTGAAATCGTAGAAGCGTGCCTACCAAACATGAGTCGGCCCAGGATCCCACAGCCAAGCCTGGTTCCCAGTCCGCTTCCGCCGCGAGCGTCGCAAGACGCGCTGCGCGAAGCGTTGCTTCACCACCAGCATCACTTTGGATAGATCCCCCTCTTGCGGTTCGCTGACGAGCAGATGAAAGTGCTCGGGCATGACGACATAACCCAGGACCACGAAGCGATAGCGCTGGCGCGCTTGTTCCAGGAGGGCTAAGAAGAGATCGCGGCGCCGCGCAGAGTTCAACCAGGGTTTCCGGTGATAGCAACTGCAGGTGATGAAATGCAAGTCTCCACCACCATAATATCGGTTCAGACCTGCGGGCGTGGGGAAAGTGTAGATGCCGATAGGCCGCGAAAGATGTGATGGCGCTCACGCCCCTTGCAAAAAACGCAAGGAGCGGGCCACCCTCATGTTAATTTAGAAAGGGTCTCAGGACCTTACTCGATGAAAGCCGGGCCACCCGGCCAAAATCGGGACGGCATTCCAATGACCAACCTAACAACATTAGAGCAGCAGGTTTTGGACATGCTCCTTCGCGGGCAGGATGAAGTGCTGACAATCCTCCGCCAGCAGGCTCAAAGACTACAGGTCTCATCGAGGGAGATGACGGGAGTGGGTTTCTATACCGAGTTCCTAGTTCCTCCCGATGTGCCGCATGTGCCAGGACGCCCGACCTTCAAGCTACGTGATGTAAATGGAACAGCTGACAATGTGAGCCACGGACTCGGCTTTCTCCTTTACGTTAAAGATGGCGCTCTGTCCATGCTTGAGGGATATACTTACGACGAGCCGTGGCCGGACGACGTTCGTGGTCTTGTTTTGACGTACCCATCGAAAGAGGGTCGGAAGTTGGATTTCCAGACAAGCCACCGGAACTAGAGGGAAGGTGGGCCGGGTGCGCCCCTTCTCGCGCTTTTCGAGCAGGCCCTCCAGACAGCCGATACCCTTGGACTCTCCAATAGGGAGTCCAAGCTTCGCTTGGTCGGAGCCTCCGGACCCTTTTTCATCAAATATTTTCTAAAAAAGGTACTGTAGATGTCGATCTGCTATTCCTCGTTCGACGTTAGAGTAGAGACCTGAGGTTCGGCCGATTGAAAAAGCCGGGAACCCCTTGCTCCGAACCGATCACCACAAGGAGACAATTCCAATGCGATTCATGATGCTGATGATCCCCAAGGGATACGAGAAGGCCCAGCCAGGCGCCATGCCCGACGCCAAGGCCGTTGCCGCCATGATGAAGTACAACGAAGCTCTGCAGAAAGCGGGAGTGCTGCTGGCGCTCGATGGCCTCCACCCGCCGTCAATGGGCGCGCGCGTCACCTTCGCCGGCGGCAAAGCCAAGGTGACCGATGGACCTTTCACCGAGGCGAAGGAGGTCATCGGCGGATACTGGATGATTCAGGTCAAGTCGAAGGAAGAGGCGGTGGAATGGGCATCGCGCTGCCCGGCTTCCGACAACGAAGTGATCGAGCTTCGCCAGGTGCAGGAAATGTCGGATTTCCCTGCCGATGTCCAGGAGGCTGCGGCTGGATTTTCCGAGTTGCAGGAGCAGTCCGGGCGCAAGGCTTCATAAAGGAGTGGAATCGACAAAATAAGATTGTCGTACCTGTCGATTTCACCGCTCCTCGTTCGACGTTTAAATGAAGACTGGGTTCCGGCAGACGAAACGGTTAGCCCAGTCCACAACCCAGAAATCAAAAGGAGATAAGACGATGAAATTCATGATTTTGGTCAAGCACGCCGAGAATTCGGGCCCTCCCCCCAAAGAGCTTATGGACGCGATTAACATCATCGCCGAAGAGGCGGTCAAGGACGGCTCGATGCTCGGGAACGGAGGCCTTGCGCCAACCGCACAAAGCACTCGCGTCCGGATTTCCAAAGGGCAGCTGACCGTGACCGATGGGCCATTCACTGAGGCCAAGGAAGTCATCGGCGGCTATGCGCAGTTTGAATTGAAATCGAAGGAAGAGGCGGTCAAAGGAGCGGTCCGCTTCATGGAACTTCACCGGAAACACTGGCCGGGATGGGAGGGCGAGGCCGAGGTTCGCCAGATATTCGGGCCGGAGGACTTCGCTCAATGCATTGACGAGAAGTCGCGGAAAGCCGGGTAGAAGCACAGTTCACGCCACGCCTCAACTTGCGCCGAGCGACTGAAGCATGATGTGATCAGTAGCAGTGGCTACCGGCACACATAGTTCAATCAAGGGTTCAATCAACGGTGCGATTGACGCGGTCTGGAGGATCGAGTCGCCGAGGCTCATCGCCGGCCTCGCGCGAATTGTTCGTGATGTCGGCATCGCCGAGGACCTCGCACAAGATGCTCTCGTCGCTGCGCTCGAGCAGTGGCCGAAGTCGGGCGTCCCGGACAACCCGGGCGCCTGGCTCATGGCCGCGGCCAAGCATCGTGCGATCGATCACTTCCGCCGAAATACTCTTCTCGAGCGCAAGCACGAGGAACTCGGCCGCGAGTTCGCAACCAGAGAGATGGTCGTGCCGGATCTCACTTCAGCTCTCGATGACGATGTCGGTGACGATTTGCTGCGCCTGGTGTTCGTTTCCTGTCATCCCGTGCTCTCGACCGAAGCGCGAGTCGCGCTCACGCTCCGCATGCTCGGAGGGCTGACGACCGTCGAGATCGCGCGCGCGTTCCTCGTCCCGGAACCGACCATCGCGCAACGCATCGTCCGAGCCAAACGCACGCTTGCCGAAAAGCGCGTTCCCTTCGAGGTCCCGCGAGGCCCCGAGCTCGCCGCCCGTTTGTCATCGGTGCTCGAGGTCATCTACCTGATCTTCAATGAGGGCTATTCGGCGACCGCCGGAGACGACTGGATGCGCCCAGCGCTCTGCGAAGATGCGCTGCGCCTGGGGCGAATCCTGGCCGAACTCGCGCCGCGGGAACCCGAGGTTCACGGCCTGGTCGCGCTGATGGAAATCCAGGCATCGCGCTCGGGCGCACGCATGGGCCCGTCGGGAGAGCCAATCCTCCTGTTGGATCAAAACCGCGCGCGCTGGGATCAACTCCTGATCGGTCGTGGATTGGCAGCGATCGCCCGAGCAGACAAGCTCCGTGGCGAAAGCGAACAGGGCGCGTATGCGCTGCAGGCCACGATTGCCGCGTGTCACGCGCGAGCACTCACACCGGAAGAGACAGACTGGCCTCAAATCGTGGCGCTCTACGCGGAGCTCGCTCAGCTGGCGCCATCACCCGTGGTGGAACTGAACCGCGCCGTGGCGCTTGCCATGGCCTTCGGTCCCGCTGCAGGCCTCGAACTCGTCGACGCGCTCACTTCCGAACCGTCGCTCGAAAGCTACCACCTATTGCCAAGCGTGCGCGGCGACCTACTCAAGAAGCTCGGCCGCATGGACGAAGCACGCGCCGAGTTCGAGCGCGCGGCCAGCCTCACCCGCAACACTCGCGAACGCGAGTTGCTCATCGGGCGGGCAAGAGCATGCGCCGCCAGCGAATGAAGCTCAGTCAACTTCCTGTGGTTGACAATACAAGATCTGCACGGCGACTCTTCCCACCGACCCTTTATAATAGAAAGATTCGGTAGCGAGTTTTGATCCGTCTGTAGTGCCAGGGGAAGATGTCCACAGATAGCATTGTTGTTCGCGGGGCCCGAGTCCATAACCTCAAGAACATTGATTTTGAGATCGAGCACAACACTCTGACCGTCGTTACCGGTGTATCCGGTTCGGGCAAGTCGTCGCTCGCCTTCGACACGATTTACGCCGAAGGGCAGCGCCGGTATGTGGAGTCGCTGTCCGCATATGCGCGGCAGTTTCTGGAGCGCATTGAGAAGCCGGACGTCGACGTGATTGACGGGATCGCGCCGGCGGTTGCCATCAAGCAGAAGAACTCCACACGTAATCCGCGCTCGACCGTCGCCACCGCTACTGAGATCTTTGATTACCTGCGCCTGCTCTTTGCGCGCGTGGGACGCACTTACTGCCTGCTCTGCGGCCAGGAAGTGAAAAAGGACACGGTGGACGAAGTTGCCGACCGCTTGCTCGCGCTGGGCGAGGGCACTCGCCTGAATGTGTTCTTTCCGATTCAGACGCATGTGCCGGCTGCGGAAGAGAAGGGAGTTAAGAAGTCTCGCGCCAAGAAGAAGTCAGCCGAGTCCAACCTGCCCTCCGACGCGATTAAGGCGCGGCTCTTTGATCTGCGCAAGCGCGGCTTCAACCGGCTGTTTCAAAATGGCCAGGTCTTCGAGTTCTCGACTCCGGAATCGCTGCTTGACGTTAACTTCTCCGAACCTGTGTTCGGCCTGGTGGACCGCCTCGTCATTTCCTCCGACCAGCGAGCGCGCATCGTCGATGCGGTCGAGATCGGTTATCGCGAAGCGGGCGAAGTGATTTTTGAGACCGCAATTCGGGATGGCGATGGCGAAGCTTCTCAGCGGCTGCGGTTTTCCCAGCGCTTCGAGTGCAAGAACGATGGCAGCCGCTACGAAGAGCCGGAGCCGCGGCTGTTTTCATTCAACAATCCTTACGGCGCCTGTCCGCGCTGCCAGGGCTTCGGCAATACCATCGATTTCGATCTCGACCTCGTCATCCCCGACAAAGGCAAAACTCTGAACGAAGGTGCGATCGAGCCCTGGACTAAGCCAAAATACAGGACGCTGTTCACGGAGCTTAGGCGCTTCGCGCGCCAGGCGGACATTCCGCTGGATGTGCCCTGGTACGAACTCGACACCGAGCGCCAGAGACTTGTTGTCGATGGCGACGGCAGTTTCGGCGGTGTCCGTGGCTTCTTCAAGCATCTCGAGCGCAAAAAGTACAAGCTGCATGTCCGCGTCTTTCTCAGCCGCTATCGCGGGTACTCGCTTTGCTCCGCTTGCGGGGGGACTCGCCTCCGTGTAGAAGCGCGCCAGGTAAAGATCGACGGCAAAAACATCTGCCAAGTATGCAGTATGACAGTCGAAGAAGCCGCACGCTTCTTCGGTCAACTCCAGCTCTCGACTCAACAAGCGTCGATTGCCGACAAGTTGCTTATCGAACTTCGAGAGCGCCTGCGTTTCCTCAACGAAGTCGGCCTCGAGTACCTCACGCTGGACCGTCTTGCCTCCACGCTATCGGGCGGCGAAGCGCAGCGCATTCAGCTTGCGACTTCTCTAGGCTCGCGGCTGGTCGGCACACTATACGTGCTCGACGAGCCTTCCATCGGCCTCCACAGCCGCGATACACACAGGCTCATCAAGATCCTGCATGACTTGCGCGACCTGGGAAACACCATCCTCGTCGTGGAGCACGATCCCGACATCATGCGCGCCGCCGACCGCATTCTCGACCTCGGCCCGGGCGCCGGAGAAAATGGCGGAAAAGTTGTTGGCGCGGGCACCTACAACGAGATCATCAAGATGCCGCACTCGCTCACCGGCCGTTATCTCGCCGACGAGCTTCACATCCAGACTCCGACGAAGCGCCGCCAGCCAGGGCCACACAAGCTCCGCATCACCGGCGCTCGTGCCCACAACCTGAAGCACATCGATCTTGAAATCCCGCTCAGCATGCTGGTGGCGATTACGGGCGTCTCTGGCTCGGGAAAGTCTTCGTTGCTGCACGACGTTCTTTATCAGGCGTTGGCCACGGCCAAGCGGCAGCCGAACGGCGGTGGGGCCGGCGCGGTTTTGTGGGATAGCGTCGAAGGCGAAGAGTTTTTGGACGAGGTCGTCCTGGTGGATCAATCGCCGATAGGCCGCACTCCGCGCTCGAATCCAGTTACGTACATCAAGGCCTTCGACATTATCCGCGAACTTTTTGCCTCGCTGCCGGAAGCGAAGAAGCGCGGCTTCCCTGCCGGACATTTTTCATTTAATGTGCCGGGCGGACGCTGCGAAAACTGCCAGGGCGACGGTACCGTCACCGTCGAAATGCAATTTCTCGCCGACGTGGAGCTGATTTGCGACGAATGCAAGGGCACACGCTACAAGCCGCAAGTGCTCGACGTGCACTACAAGGGCAAGAATATTCATGAGGTTCTGAATCTCACCATCCGCGAAGCGCTGAAGTTCTTCGCCGAAGTTCCGCGTCTCACGGAAAAATTGCGCGTGCTCGACGAAGTTGGCCTCGGCTACCTGCGTCTCGGCCAGTCGGCGACCACGCTTTCCGGTGGCGAAGCGCAGCGTATGAAGCTGGCAGCGCATCTTCAGCCTGGAGCCCGCCCGGCAAACCGCCCCGGCGAGGGCGGTGACGGGCCCAAACGCAAGCGCCGCATGCTTTATATTTTCGATGAGCCTACTACCGGCCTGCACTTCGATGATGTCAGCAAGCTACTTTCCGCGTTCCGCCGTCTAATCGATGCGGGGGGGTCGATCGTCGTCATCGAGCACAATCTCGAAGTCATCAAGACAGCGGACTGGGTGATCGACCTCGGTCCGGAAGGCGGCGATCGCGGTGGGAACCTTGTCGGCTTCGGGACACCTGAAGCGATCGCGAAGCTAGAGAACTCTTACACTGGACAGTACTTAAAGCAGATCTTGAACGGAAATGGCGCACGCCATGGTGACCGGTAGAATACTTGTGGAGAGCCAGGCGCCCTCGCCCGGCGCCAGCGACCCGCGCATGAACCGACGGTTCGCAAACGCGATCCTGCTCATTGCCCTAACCACCTGCACCTTCGCGCAAACGCACACCACCATTCGTCACTACAAGGAACGCATCGACGACACTCCCCCAGAAATCGCGCAGGCCGAAGATGCTATCCAGAAAAACGATTTCACAGTCGCGGAAACGCTGCTGAAAAAGGCGATCGATAAAGATCCCAAGAACTATCAGGCATGGTTCGATCTCGGATTTGTTCTCAACCGCCTCGGCCGCGTTGAGGATTCGATCCATGCCTACCGGCAGTCGGTCGCCGCCAAGCCCGAAGTATTCGAGACGAACCTGAACCTGGGATTGATGCTGGTCCGCTTCAACAGTCCTGAGGCCGAGCGTTTTCTGCGCGCTGCCACCGGCCTCAAGCCCACGGACCACGTCGAGGAAGGTCAAGCCCGCGCTTGGCTTGCACTCGCGCACCTGCTGGAAAATACCAAGCCGGAAGACGCGCTCGCGGCTTATCGCGAAGCTTCCGAACTCACGCCGAAGGATCCGGAGCCTCATCTCTCCGCCGGTCTGCTGCATGAGCGGCAGAAAGAATTCTCAGACGCCGAAGCGGAATACAAACAAGTCCTGACCCTCGATGCGCACTCGACAGAAGCCGCGATCGGACTGACCAACATTTACATGAAGTCGGCCCGCCTAAGCGAAGCCGAGCCTCTGCTGCGACGGCTGGCCACCGAGCGCCTCGATGATGCCGGCATTCATCTCCAACTGGGGCGCGTGCTCGCCGCGCAGGGCAAGAAAGACGATGCCATCGTGGAAATCCAGACAGCGCTGAAACTCGCCCCCGCGGACTCCGAGGCGCAGCGCGAAATTGCTGACCTTTATTCGAGTGCCGGAAAAAACGATCTCGCAGAAAACACATATCGCGCTCTGGTCACAACCCAACCGAAGGACCCCGAATTACATCGTGGCCTGGGACAGGCCTTGCTGCGCCAGAAAAAGTTCCCGGAAGCTCAACAGGAATTTCTGACCGCTCTCCGATTGAAGCGCGATTCGCCCGATGTTTACGTGGATCTCGCCTTTGCCGCCAGCGAGAACAAAAACTACGAACTGACGATCCGAGCCCTCAATGGGCGCACCCTGTTAAATGCCGAGCTGCCAGCGATCTGTTTTTTTCTTCGGGCCTCCGCTTATGACCATCTGCATGACTACAAACTGGCCGCAGTCGATTATCATCACTTTCTGGAAGTTGCTAAAGGGAAGTATCCTGATCAGGAGTGGCAGGCTACCCACCGCCTGATCGCAATCGAGCCGAAACGTTGACGACTATGCGCCGGCTGACCATTTTGGTATTTCTCATAGCCTCTACGCTCGTCGTGTGCGCGACCGCCAAAGACGAAACGGTCGACCAACTCAAAGCGCGCTTCGAAAGCGCGCGTCCCGAAGACCGCCCCGAACTTGCCATCCGGATTGCGCAGCATCAGCTTCGCAATGCTGACAAGTTCTACGGCGAGGGCAACATCGAGCAGGGACGCGTCGCAGTCGATGACATCGTCACCTACTCTGAAAAAGCTCGCGATGCCGCGACGCAAACCAAGAAGCACCTCAAGAATATCGAGATCGATGCCCGAAAAATGGCGGAGAAACTGCGTGACATAAAGCGCACTCTCGCCTTCGAGGACCAGCCTCCGATAGAACAGGCTATCCGCCGTCTGGAAGACATCCGCACCGCCCTGCTGCAAGAAATGTTCGCCAAGGACATCAAGAAGAAGGAGAAGAAATGAAGGTGGGCGCCCCCTGGCGCTGGCGCGCTGCCGTGGGCCTGGCTCTATTGCTCGCCCTGCCACTCCCCTCTCCGCTTTCAGCCCAGCGCCGCCGCGATCCGCTCAATCCACTGGAGATCGACCAGCTCCGCGATGCCATGCTCGATCCTGACGAACGCTTAAAGCTTTACGTGAAGTTTTCCCGCGATCGAATGACCAAACTTGAGCAAATGCGCAGCGATCCCAAGACGACCGACCGCGCCCGCCAGACTCATGACATGCTGGAAGATTTCCTCGGGGTTTACGATGAACTCAACGACAACATCGACATGTACGTTGGCCGCAAAAACGATATCCGCAAGCCGCTGAAACATATTATCGAAGCCGACACGGAATTTCAGTCGAAGCTGCGCGCCCTCAAAAACGCCGCGAACACCAATGCCGTCGAAGCGAGCCAGTATGAATTCCTGCTGACCGACGCCCTCGAAACCGTAGACTCCAGCGCCGACGACCACCGCAAGACACTCGCCGAAGTTGGGGAATACATGAAGCGTAATAAGAAAAAGAACTAGAACGACGCGGTCCCCCTGTGCTTCCTCGTGCTCCCCTGTGCCCCCTGTGGTTAGCTCTTAGCAATCTCCGGTAAGATAGCCCGTCATGCAACTCTGGTTTGCCCGCGGCAGCGAAGTTACCATCCGCGAACAGCTCGTAACGCAGGTTATTCTCGGGATCCTCAGCGACGACCTCGCGCCGCGACAGCGCTTGCCGAGCACGCGAGAACTGGCGCGGCGCTTCCATCTTCATCCCAATACAGTCAGTGCCGGCTACCGCCAGCTCGAACGGGAGCGGTGGGTCGAGTTTCGCCATGGCAGCGGCGTCTATGTCCGGGAGCGCAAACCTGATTTGGTTCCGTCATCGGTGCTCGCGCTCGACCAGTTGATTGCAAAACTTTTTCGCTCAGCCCGCGAACTCGGCGCTCCTCTTACTACGGTGCGCTCCCGCCTGAGGCAATGGCTGGAACTGCAGCCGCCTGATCATTTCCTGTTGATCGAACCGGAGGAGGAGCTCAGACGAATTGTGACGGCGGAGATCGGGCGGGCGGTGACTTTTCCGGTCCAGGGTTGCAATCTGCACGACTGCCCGAAGACTCTGGACGGCGCCATTCCAGTCGTGCTTCCAAATCGCGCAGCCATGCGGCAGGCGCTGCCAGAAGGCACCGACGTGCTGACGCTGCATTTTCGCTCGGTACCCACTTCACTCGCGGGATGGCTGCCTGCTCCATCCGGCACTTTGATCGGTATTGCCTCGAGATGGCCAGACTTCTTGAAGCTGGCGCGCACTATGCTGAATGCCGCTGGCTTCCACCCGGACGCCCTGGTGTTTCGGGACGCGCGCAAAGCGAACTGGCAGCGCGGGCTGAAGCAGACAGCGGCGGTGGTCTGCGATTCTGTTACGGCGACCGAACTGCCGGCAGGATGTCGGGCAATTCCCTTCCCTTTGTTATCCGAGTCTTCGATCGCCGAACTCCGGCGCTACGTTGAGTTCATCCGGAATCCTCTCACCTCGTAACACTTGCGAAAGTGTAACAAGCCAATCTCCCCAAGTCCGGCCGATCAATCAGTATGTACTTGTTGAAACCTGAGGAGGTTCGGCATGAAAAAATTGATGACTTTTTGTTTGCTCTTGGCCTGGGCGCTGCCGATGGCCGCGGTCGAGGACGACCAGGTGATGTACGCCGGCGGCACGGCTCCGGCTTTGCGCGTGGGTGTTGTCGGGCGGTTAGACACCACTTCCGAGAAGTCGCTCACCTTCGAATCTTCGAGCACGAAACTCCTGATTCCATACGCCGATATCCAGTCGTTCGAATATTCGACAGAAGTAACTCGTCAGCTGGGAGTCCTGCCCGCGATTGGGGTCGGGCTCGTCAAGATGCGCCGCCACCGACACTACTTCCGCATTTCGTATCGCGGCGCGGACAACGTGTCGCAGGTTGCCGTCTTCGAAGTTCCGAAACACATGCCACGCACGCTTCGGGCTGTTCTCGAGGCTCGCGCCCCACAGACCTGCAAGCCATGTGTTCTCCGCGCCGGTCGGAACTGAGGAGAGCGGAGGCATGTCCTTACCCGAGTCCAGTCTGGCCTTTTCGTCAATGTGGCACTCGCAAAAGTGTCACAAGCCTGCGACTTTTGCCGCTCGCCGGGCGTTACGATCCGTTCATGAAACATGTCAATCAAAGCCGCCTACTGGTCTTGAGCTGTTGCCTGCTCGTTTTTGCTCGCTTGAGCGGAGCGCAGACCGGGCTTCTAACGGACACGAACCGCACCAGCGAGCCCAATCCCGAAGTCATAACCATTCCTGCCGGTACGCATCTGCTCATGAAATTGATCAGCCCGCTGCACACCACCTCTTCAACGCCTGGGTCGGGAGTCTATCTCGAGACTGCGTTTCCCGTGGTCGAGAACAGCCGCGTAGCGATCCCCGAACATACTCGGGTAATGGGAGTGGTGACAGACGAGCGCAGACCAGGCCGGGTCCAGGGACGCGCCCAGATGCGTCTCCGATTCACGCAGTTGATTCTCCCGGACAACCGCGAGCTTTCAGTGGTTGGAAGCCTGCAAAGCCTGCCCGGATCGAGCAGGAACCGCACGGTCAACAACGAAGGCACGCTGGAACCAGTTGACCAGATCGATGCCGACGTCTACACCGTGGCCAAGACAACCGGTGCAGGCGTTCTTGTCGGATCGATTCGCCATGTCGGCATTGGCGTCGGCCAGGGTGCTCTGATTGGAGCCGGGCTTGGCTTGGCCAAAGTGTTGTTCACGCGCGGCGATGAAATTTCCCTGCCCGTGGGCACCAGGGTTGAGATGGTCCTGCAACGACCGCTGACTGTACAGTCGCGGTCTTTGCCGACGCTCGCCGATCCCGAGGACGCCGCTAGTCGCCGCCCCGCCATTCCGAAAGAGCAGAATGTCTATCAGCCAGCGGACAACGTGCCGTGCCTTCGCGACGGTGTGACTCTCCAGTGTGTCACTCCAGAAACTGTCACAGCCTCGGCAGCCGAGCCCGCTAGCGATCGCTAGGATAAGTTCATGAAAAACATAAAAGCTATCCTCTTCTTATCGGCGGCAGTGCTGCTCGCATCCACCGCGACAGCACAAACCGGAGACTGGCAAGCGGTCAAGAATCTTCAGCCCGGCACGAAAATCTCAGTGCACTCCGCCAGCCCGTTCCACAACCTTTGCATCTTCGAGCGAGCTACCGACGAACAACTGGTCTGTGAACACATCCTGCACGGTCCCCGTGGGGCGTTCATTCCATCTGAGTACGTCTACGAGCGCAAAAGAATACGTGAAGTGCGCCTCGAGCTCAGCGACGCGGCCAACATGGCGACGGGAGCGGCGATTGGCGGAGGCATCGGAGCCGCGGTGGGTGCCGGCAATGGCAACGGCACCCTGACCCGCGGAGGTGGCGCCCTCCTGCTCGGAGGCATTGGCGCGCTCATCGGCGGCACCTTCGGCAGAGACTTTCCAGTCACGCACGGCAAAGTCGTCTACCGGCGATGACCTTTCAAATGTCACTTCGTCCGCTCAGGAGTCCGTAAATGCAGAAAAGAGTATTGCTACGGTTGGCGATTTTGACTGTTTGGTTTGGCAGTTTCGGGGATGCAAAGTCCACACCTGTCCCTTCTCTAAAAGCACCAGACATAGTCATCGATCTCTCAAAATTTGGTTGGACACCGCCTCATTTCGAATCGAATCGCGAGTTCTTCAAAGACTTTAGTCTCGCAAAGATGTTTGCGGTGGATGGCAACACGAAGGTTATTTACCTAGCGGAAGAATTGGTTGTCGCTTATCACTCAAAGCAAGACGGAAAAGACTGGCGTTCGCCTCGGCGTATGGAAGCGTTCTTCATCAACACCAAAGACGGGAGTTTGTTGGCAACGAAGAATTGGCTTACGAGACCTCGGACTTCTATCGATGAACAGTATGATTCGGAGGCTCGAATCGTTGCACTTCACGACGGTCACTTTCTGGTATTCGCGAATGGTGTACTCATGCTATACAACGCCAAACTCGAGTTGCTAAAGCAACAGGAGTTACGACCCTACACTCAGAACGATATTTGGTCCATGCAGGCCGTACCCGGAGGCAGAGCTGTTTTCCTGCAACACGCATCGACGTCTGGACAGGTGACCTATTCATGGTTGAGTTCCGATACCCTTGAGGTCCAGTACCAAATGTCAGGGTGTCGCGTCGATGATTTTGTCGGCAGTGTGAGCGCCGCTCAAGAAGCCGTATTTATAAGATCGCGATCTGGCATTCGCAAATGCGACCGGGATCAACACCTTTCAACCGTCAGCAACATCCTGCTCGATCGCGGGACTGGCGACATCAGGATGCTATCTTCCCAGTATCTCGGCGTGTCCGCTGACAGTGGTATCGGAGTTATCGACGCGGACCACGGGGTCGTATGGGTGAAAGCCACTAATCGAAAATATGGCAGAAACTACTTCATGTTTGGTGGAATGCGGTCGGCGATGTCAGGTACGAGATTTGCCGTATGGGTGGCGGCATACCACAAAGCTCTTTTTGATGACGTCGAGATAAAGGCTGACCCAACTATATTGGTCTACGATATTGCCAATCCCAAGTCTCCGATTTCCATCCCGTTTAAACCTGTCAGCGGGGAATGGGATTTTTCGTTTTCACCTAAAGGTGAGAAACTGGCCATATTTAGCGCCGGAAGGGTTCAATCTTTCTCGCTTGATTGAACCGTTTATTAAAAGGCTATTCTCGGTGCGCCTTCGTTTGGGCGTCCTCATGCTAATCTCCCCTAAACGTGCCCAGCGATCTCACAAGAATCTTTCACGAAGCCTATCGCGAACTCCGTCCTCGCACGCCTGCGCCGCCGATGCACATTCGTTTCTACGCTTTCGTCTCCATCAACAACACCATCCGCCTCCGCCAGGGAGAGCTCTACATCCGCCTTTCCGATCTGCTCGAAGGCGCTCCCGAAACTGTGCTGCACTCGATCGCTCACATTCTGCTCGCCAAGCTTTATCGCCAGCCGGTCGATCGCACCCACAGCGCTCGTTATCGCCGCTACGTCGCTGGCCACGATGTTGCCGCCAAAGCGCGGCTCGTCCGCCAGATGCGCGGACGCAAGCATATCCGCTCTGCTCGCGGCCATCACTACCATCTGGAAGAGATTTTCGACGACCTCAACCGCCGCTTTTTCCACGGACTCATGGGGCGCCCGCAACTCACCTGGAGCCGGAACCACGCCCGCAGCAGCCTTGGCCACTACGATCCCGCGCACAACGCCATCGTCATCAGCCGCGTCTTCGACCATCCCCGCGTGCCGCGCTACGCCGTCGAATACATTCTGTTTCACGAGATGCTCCACCTGAAGCACCCGGTCAGGTTGCGGGGGAGCCGGAGATGTGTGCACTCGCGAGAATTTCTATCGGAAGAAAAGAGTTTTCCAGAACTGGAGAAGGCACGCAAGTTCCTGCGCATGGTCTAGTGGAGCGACTGGCGCCTCGCCCGTCCGCCGGGTTGGGGGCGCCGGCTCTCCACCAGCAAGTCTTTTATAGGAACGCGAAACGCCGTTGGTCATTCTCCGTTCAATGCCCCGTTTCCCCGCGTGATGCAAATCCTCACCACCCATGATTCACCGCGTTGACCGCTCCCCACTCGAAACCGTATCCTAGTGATATTGAAATTGAATTTCATTTTCAATTAGAAAGCGGTCACTTTTTCAATGCTCCAGGCATTCATCATTACGCTTCGAGAAGGCGTCGAAGCCGCTCTTATTGTCGGCATCACCCTGGCTTATCTTGCCAAGATCGGGCGCACCGATCTGCGCAAATCCGTCTACGCTGCCCTCGGTGCAGCTTTTGCTGGATCAATCGCAGTGGCGGTCGTGCTCTCCCGCCTCAACTGGAACCAGGACATCTTTGAAGGCTGGGTCATGCTGGTTGCCGCCATCTTCGTTGTCACGATGATCATCTTCATGATGAAGACCGGCCGCAAGCTCAAAGGCCACATCGAAAGTAAGGTCGGCGTGTTCGCTCGTGGCGATGCGGCGGGTGGGGATGTGGGAGGTGGCGACGCCCGGGGCGGCGACGCATGGATCGGCCTCTTCCTCTTCGTCTTTCTGATGGTCCTGCGCGAGGGCGTCGAAACCGTTCTGATCCTCTCCGCCGTAACCCTGAACTCGAACGAGCTGATGAGCTTTATCGGCACCGTCCTGGGCGTGGTCGTCGCCGTCCTGTTTGGGGTGATGTTCGTCAAGGGCAGCGTCAAGATTAATTTGCAAAAATTCTTTCGGGTCACTACCGCGATTCTTTTCCTGGTGGCCGCGCAGCTTCTGATCTCCGGCCTTCACGAGCTTTCCGAGAATGGGGTGCTTCCCTCTTCTCGAGAGGAAATGGCGATCATCGGTCCCATCGTCCGCAACGAGCTTTTCTTCTTCATTACCATCCTTGTGCTGGCCGCGCTGATGGTGCTCTTTGAAATGAAGAGACGCCAGCCTTTGGATCTGCCGCCCGCCGGCGCCGCCCGCCGCAAGGCGCTCTGGACCGTGCGACGTGAGCGTCTCTGGATGGCCTCGGTTTACACCTGCTCGTTCATCTTCATCGTGATGGTCACCGCCAGCTTCATCTATGAGAAGAGCGCCAGCGCGCTATCGCCCGCCGCGGAAGTCACCTTCGTCGACGGCAAAGTTTCCATCCCGCTGAAACAGATTTACGACGGCGAACTCCACCGCTTCGAAGCTAAGGAAGGCGGTGTCGAGGTCCGTTTCTGGCTCTACCAGAAGCCCGACGGGAAAATCGCCACCCTCTTCGACGCCTGCCAAATCTGCGGCGGCGTCGGCTTCTATAAAGGATCCCATGGAGTAATCTGCAAAAACTGCGCCGCCCCCATCAACCCGCAGTCGGTGGGCATGGCTGGCGGCTGCAATCCGATTCCGCTGAAGGCCGAGGTCACCGACGACGCGGTCATCGTTTCCGAGGCCGATCTCGCGGCCGGCAGACATTACTTCGAGCAGAAATAATAAAAATGTTTCCGCGCATCGTATACGAATCGTTTCGCCATCAGGCGCGCCGCAAGCTGCTCGCGGGCATCGCGATCACGCTGGGCGTAGCGGTCGCGACTGCCATGATCGCTGTAGCCACTGACATCGGCGACAAAATCAACCGCGAACTGCGCAGTTACGGCGCCAATTTGGTCGTGACTCCGCAGGAAGACACACTCGACGTGGAAGTTGGCGGCGTCAACCTGAAGCCTCCGAGCGATGGCGCGTTCCTCAACGAAGCGGACCTCCCGAAAATTCGCGGCACCTTCTGGCACAACAACATCGTTGGTTTCTCGCCGATGTTGCCCGTCACCGTAAAAATCGGCAACGGCAGCGGCGCGAAGGATGTCACGCTCGTCGGAACCTACTTCAATAAGCCACTCCACTTCGGCAAGCAGGACTTCACAACTGGCGTACGGATCACGCACCCCTGGTGGAAGGTGGAAGGCTCGTGTGGTGACGGGGCTTTGCCCCGTTCAGGGCGAGTCGAAGACTCACCAGCGGCTTGCAGCTGGCCGAATGACGGCTCTCGAGACATCCTGGTAGGCGAGCGCCTGGCGGCAAAACTAGCCAAGAAGCCCGGTGACACGCTCGAGGTCGCCGGTCGCCAACTCACCATCTTCGGCATCCTCTCCACCGGCACCGCAGAGGATGACGAGATCGTAGCGCCGCTTGCCCTCGCGCAGCAGATTCTCGGCAAACCCGGCGCCGTACGCCGCGTCTATGTCAGCGCTTTGACCAAGCCCCAGGATGCATTCGCCACTCAAGATCCAAATACGATGACTCCGGAGGTCCGCGACCGCTGGTACTGCTCGCCCTACGTGCAGTCGATCGCGTTCCAACTACAGGAAGTCATCCCGCATTCGCACGCCGAGCAGATTCGCCAGGTCGCGCAAAACGAAGGCACTGTGCTCTCGCGCATCAAGGGACTCATGTTGCTAGTGACGCTTGCCGCGCTCTTCGCATCCGCTCTCGCCGTTTCAGCCGCGATGGCCACAGCCATCTTTGAGCGCCGCGTCGAAGTCGGTCTGATGAAAGCCCTAGGCGCGGGCAGTCTTGCGGTCTCTGCGATCTTCTTTGCAGAGGCGCTGCTGCTCGCGCTCGCCGGCGGCATTGCCGGATTCTCCGCCGGAGCGCTGCTCGCCCGCCAGATCGGCCACTCCATCTTCAACTCGCAGATTTCCATCGAACCCGTGCTCCTCCCTGTCATCCTTGCCATCGCCGTCTTCGTGACCTTTGCCGGAAGCGCCACTGCGATCCGCCGCGCCGTGAAGTTCGATCCAGTCTTCGCGCTGCGAGGTGAAGGATGAGCGCCATTCCCGGCACGCTCCACACGCCGAAGCAGGTCGCCGATCGCCGCGCTCAGGCTCCGCACACTTCCATGTTTACGCGCATGCTTCTCCGCGCCGCCGTCCTCCGTCGCAGACGCGCCGCGGCCGCATTGCTCGCCATGGTCGTTGCCGCCGCCGTCGCGACTGCAATGATGAACCTCTATGTCGATGTGCAAGCCAAGCTCCGCACCGAGTTTCGAAATTACGGCGCAAATGTAGTCATCGTCGGAAAGGATGGTAAGTCTCTGCCCGCCGACGCACTGACTAAAGTAGAATCCGCCGCCGGCGCCGGCGCAAAAGTGCTGGCTGTTCCTTTTTCCTACGCCGTCGCTCGCACCAAAGACGGGCGATCCGTAGTCGTCGTCGGCACCGACTTCACCCGCGCCCGCCAGTTGAACCACTGGTGGAAGGTGAGCCGTTGGCCCGACGGGCCAAATGAAGCTCTCATTGGCGTGCGCGCCGCAAATGTAGTCAGCCCCAATCGCCAGCCGTTTGAACTTACTTTCCAAGGCAAGACGATTGAACTTACCACTGCTGGCATGCTGCAAACCGGTGCCGGCGAAGACAGCCGCATCTATCTCGATCAATCTGAATTCCAGAACTGGACCGGAGTCGCGCCCTCGACCATCGAAATAGCTGCCACTGGCACCGCTGCGGAAGTTGAAAGCTTCGTGCGCCAACTCGCGCAGCTTCTGCCCTCGGCCGACACTCGGCCCGTTCGCCAGATCATGGAGGCCGAAGCCAATGTGCTGACCAAAACGCGCGCCACGCTCTACGCCTCCGCCACACTGGTCGTTTTGACTTCTGCTTTGTGCGTCCTCGCCACGCTCATGGGATGGGTCTTCGACCGGCGCCGCGACTTCGCTATTATGAAAGCCGTGGGCGCTTCCGAACGTCTGGTCAACGGATTCTTTGCCGCCGAAGCCGCGGCCATGGGCGCGGTCGGCGCGATTCTCGGCTTCTTTATCGGCATCGGCGTCGCCGTCTGGATCGGACGAGCCAACTTCCACGCGCCGGTGGTGCCGCGCTTCAGCGTCTTCCCGTATGTGTTCGCCGGAAGCGTTGCCGTGGCGTTCATATCGGCGATTCTGCCGGTCACTATGCTCCGACGCATCCAACCCGCTATGATTCTGAGGGGAGAGTAGGAGTAGAAGGGATTAAGATCAGGATGATTCGACTCAAGAACGTCACCAAGAGTTATCCCGCCAGAGCGGAAGAAAATAACGGCGGGCACACTCTGATTAATGCGCTCGACGACATCTCTCTCTCCATCGTGCCCGGAGAGTGGGTCGCGGTGATGGGCCCCTCCGGTTCCGGCAAGAGCACCCTGGTCAATCTCATCGGATGCCTCGACCGCGCCACCAGCGGCGAAATCTGGCTTGACGGACAAAACGTCGCCAACCTCAGCGCCTCTGAACTCAACCGCGTCCGCGCCGAAACCATCGGCTTCGTCTTCCAGCACTTCCACATGATTCCGTATCTCACCGCCGTTGAGAATGTCATGCTCGCCCAGTACTTCCACAGCATGACCGACGAACAGGAAGCTCTGGAAGCGCTTGATCGCGTCGGCCTCAAAGACCGCGCGGAACACCTGCCTTCCCAACTCTCCGGAGGCGAGCAGCAGCGCGTGTGCATCGCTCGCGCCCTCATCAACGATCCTAAAATCGTCCTCGCCGACGAGCCTACCGGCAACCTTGACGCCGCGAACGAAGAAATCGTCCTGCGCCTGCTTCGCGAGCTGCACCAGCAGGGGCGCACCATCGTCATGGTGACGCACGACCCCGTGGTGGCGCGTCTGGCCGACCGCCGCATCGAATTGCACCACGGGAAAATCGCGGCTCAGGAAATCTTCGCGATGGCCGACGAGGAGCAGTTCGACGAAGTACTGGAAGAATTGTTTGCTTTGGAAGAAAACGGGCAAGTCGCTGAGATTGGAAGGATGGAAGTCCACGGCGCTCTTCCCGTGTCTATCGCCATCGAAAAAATGGCCGCCATGGGACTGGTGACGACGCGCCCACAACCGCCAGGACCGCACGATTACAAGCCCTTCATTAATCCCTGCCACGATGCGCTCAAGCCCGCAGGCTTTTCGACCGGCGACGGCTCGGCGATCGTCGAACTCACCCCGCGCGGACACCAGCGCGCCGCCGACATCATCCGCCGACACCGGCTGGCGGAGCGCCTTTTCACCGATTCGCTCGCCATGGATAGCGAAACCGAAATCGAGCAACAGGCCTGCAAGTTCGAGCACATACTCTCACCCGAAGCCACCGACAAGATTTGCGCTTTCCTCAACCACCCGCTCACCTGTCCCCACGGGGCGCCGATTCCGCCGGGACCGTGCTGCGGGCGCCACGCGGAATCAAAGCAAGCCTCTGGCGCGGTATTCCATAAACATTAATTTGGATTGTCCTCACCGATGAATTGTCATCCTGACCCTGAGCTTGTCGAAGGGAAAGGACCTGTTGTATCTTCGCGCCCGCAACCGCCGTCCCCGCCACCCACTATTTCTTCCCAAAGAACTTTCCAAATCCCAACCGCACCTGCACCGTATTCACTCCCGGATTCGGCGACGTCAGCCCCGCATTCGAAATATGCATGTACCGTACGTCCACCGACCAACAGTGCTCTCCCAGAAAGTGCAGTCCGAACGCCGCGCCCGACGTGAAGTTTATCGTCGATGTTCCCGACGGCACTTCGTGCGCCGTAAACACCGTTCCTCCATTCAACTCGAGGTACGGAGCCACATGTCCGCGGGCGGCGAAGATCCATTTCAGCCCCAGCGGATTCACCCCTGCGCCATACGCGGTGTTTGCGGGCTGGAATACGACAAACGCCGGCACCGCGTCCATCGCAAATTCGAATCGTCCGTTGAGAAATCCCGGACCATGCGGCGCCGTCAGGATCCAGCCATAGCGAACTCCGGCATTCCACACGCCTGTATCCTTGGTCCCACCCGGAACCGAGCGCCCACCGCCAGTCCAAACCTGGAGCTCATGACCGCCCTCCTCCGGGCGATCCTGGGCGATAGCAACAGATACTGCGAGAAAGAGTGTCAGAGAAAGACAGCCCGCGCCCCGAATTGATCGTGTCATAGGTTATGGTCAAAAGTTGAACAACGAATCGACAACGAACGATACGCGAACCGACGCCGGGAAACAAATCCTGTCGCTACAGCCCAAGGCCGCCATCCACCGCCAGCACCTGGCCGGTAATAAACTGCGGGGCCGTTGTAAAAAACATGACTGCCGCGGCAATGTCCGCTGCCGTTCCGCTACGGAGCATGGGCGTCTGCTTCGCCGTCTTTTTCATGAATGAGGCCGCCGATTTTTCTCCCAAATCAATCATTCCCGGAGCGACCGCATTCACCGCAATCTCCGGCGCTAGCGCCTTCGCCATAACTTTGGTCAGCATGTGCAGCGCCGCCTTCGAGGAACAATAATGCGCGTGCGTCGCCCACGGACGCAGCCCTCCCAGCGAACCCATATTAACAATGCGGCCTCTGCGCTTTCTCAAATGCGGCAGCGCCTCACGCGACACCAGAAACGGTCCGCGGGTGTTCGAAGCAAAAATCGCATCCCACTGCGCCACCGTAATCTTCTCAAACTCGACGGTTTCGTAATTCGCGGCGTTATTCACCAGCACGTCGATCCCGCCCAGTTCCCTCGCCACTTCCTTCACCATTTCCCTGACGCTCTCCTCGTCGGTAACATCGCATCGCACTGCCAACGCCTCCACGCCATGCTGCGCAAGTTCTCCTACCACCGCCCGCGCCTCGCGCGCCGACTCACGATAAGTAATCGCCACGTCCGCGCCGTTTCCGGCGGCAGCCAAAGCGATTGCGCGCCCCAGTCGTTTCGCCGCTCCCGTCACCAGCATCGTCTTGCCGGAAAGTGGCAGTCCGTTCGTCGTCATCCCGTGGGCCTTCATCCCGACCGTCGTCATTTCGGAATTCTACGCCCCTCGATGGGTTGGAAACCCTCGACCGAAACTGCTACACTCCCTCGCATGAAGCAGCCTCGGGAGGTCGTCGTTTATTCCCGCAAGGGATGTCATCTCTGCGAAATCGTCAAAGAGAGCATCGTCAAGCTCCACAAGCGGGGCGGCTTCACCTGGCGAGAAATCGACGTCGACTCCGACGCCGAAATCCGGCGCCTCTATACCGACGAGGTCCCGGTAGTCTTCATCAACGGCCGCAAAGCCTTTAAGTACCGCATGGACGAACAGGAATTTCTACGCAAGCTGAGCGCGTGAGGCTCGTGTGGGAACGGGTGTGTCGGAACGGGTGTGTGGGAACGGGCGCCTCGCCCGTTCTGCCCTGATGTCCTCATTGAACTTTCTTCCAAACCACATCCTCGTTATTTCTTCGGTCAATCAGTGCATCCACTCTCTCGCTATCGGCGCGCCGAAACAGAATGCGACCTTCAACGCCCTTGCGAAAAAATATGTCGGTAGCCTCTGGGATCAATAAAGCCTTTGGCTGGTCGCCCCGTTGACGGTACAACTTCGCGCCGTCAACCGAAATCGTTAGCCTATTTCCAGGAGCGAGCTCGTAGATGCCAACATACCCACTGAATTTAGTGGCATCGACCTTCCCAGGCGCAGGGTCTTCGTAGTAGCGCAGCACCTGACCGGCAACAATTTGCCATTGTCCATTGCGTCGCACCCAGGTATCGGTGGCGTGATAACGCGCTGTCATATCCTGCCCGAAGACGGTTTCCGTTTCATCCATGTCGTAACTCATGATCGCCACATTTCGCTCAATGTGGCTTTGGGGCTTCACCACCTTGATGGTGCCCGAGTAGCCAGTTGGCAGCGGAGTGATATCAGCGACCAGAGCCGCCTTATTCATGTTCCTGCCTTTTTCGTCGAAGTACATGCAGTCGTCGGCGAAGTACTTCTTCCAGGGAGTCTGGTCGCCCGCAGCGAGGTTCTCAAACAGCTCCTGCGTGCGACGGACAAGTTCGTCGTGCGTGATGCCGTTCTTCGCCCTACAGGCAGTCAACGTTAGCAACGTCGGGGCGATTGCTAGAAGTCCGCCCAGAAAAAATGCGCAACCCCTGATCCACTTCTGCATAAGTTTCTCCGATTTGCAAACGAAGGCCGCGGAAAAGTATACCCGTACATCTAAACTTCTAACTTTTGCATTCTGCCATTACAATCACCCCCAATGCCTCGCACTCAGCTGTACGCCGATCCCACCGGGCGCTTCGTCCACGATGTAGTGCTCGAGAGCTGCCGCCAGAACGGTAGCAAGACAGCGTTGATTGACACTTCCTGCAATCGCCGTTTCACTTTCCCCGAATATGGGCGCCTCGTCGAATCCCTCGCCCACGGCCTCATCTCCGCCGGACTCGCTCCCGGAGAAGTGGTTGCGATCTTCCTCTCCAACTCCTGGGAATTCGCCATCACCTATCATGCTGCCACGCTCGCCGGAGGTATCCCCACTCTTCTCAATCCTTCTTATCGCGAGCGCGAAATCCGCTATCAACTGGAAAACTCCGGCGCCGCTTTCCTCATCACCGACGCTCCTCTTCTGGAAAACGTGAACCTCGCGGGACTTCCCGCCCTGCGTCGCGTCTTCACCACGCGAAAACAGCGCGCTGGCTGCGAAGACTTCGCGAGTCTGCTGCGGCCAACGTCCGCCAAATTCCCAGACGCTGTCCAGAACCCGCAAGAAACTATCGCCGCTCTTCCCTACTCCAGCGGCACCACCGGACTGCCCAAGGGCGTCATGCTCTCGCATTACAACCTGGTCGCGAATGTCTATCAGGTCCTCGGCCCGAACGCCGCCTGTCTCATGCCCGATGACGTCATGCTCTGCTTCCTGCCCCTCTACCACATCTACGGCCTGACGGTGGCACTGACTCTTTCCCTGACGCTCGGTTCCACACTCGTTCTGATGCCCCGCTTCGACGTGCAAAAGCTATGTGCTCTTCTGATTCAGGAGGGCGTCACCATGATGCCCATGGTCCCGCCCGCAATCAATGCGCTCTGCCAGGCTGCCGAAACCGGCATCTTCCCGACGAACCACAAAGTACGCTGGATCAAGTCCGGCGCGGCGCCGCTCGCTCCCGAACTCGCCCGCCGCCTCGCCGACCTCACCGGCATCATCGTCAATCAGGGATACGGCATGACCGAGGCTTCACCAGTCACCCATGTCGGCTACACCGCTCCACCTGAAATGAACCGACCCGCCTCCATCGGACAGCCGCTCGCTCTCACCGACTGCCGCATCGTGGACGTGAGCGGAAATGAGGTCGCCCCTGGCGAGGCGGGCGAACTTGTCATGCGCGGTCCGCAGATCATGCTCGGATATTGGAAGGAGCCGCAAGCCACCGCCGCCGTTCTTCGCGATGGCTGGTACTTCTCCGGCGACATCGTGCGCTGCGATGCCGACGGCTTCTACTACGTCCTCGACCGCAGCAAAGAGATGATCAAGTACAAGGGGTTCCCCGTCGCGCCCGCCGAAGTTGAATCTCTTCTACTCGAGCATCCCGCCGTCCGCGACTGCGGCGTGGTCGCTAAACCTGATCTCGCCGCCGGCGAAATCCCCTGCGCCTTCGTCGTTCTCCGCGAGTGCTTCACGCCCTCTGACGTGCTCGCCAAAGAACTTTGCGACTTTGTCGCCGATCGTCTCTCCCGGCACAAACAGCCCCGCGAGGTTCGCTTTGTGGACGTCGTCCCGCGGACACCGTCGGGGAAGATTCTCCGCCGGGAGCTGCGCAAAACTTTCTCTTGATCCGGACCGGGGTTGCTGGTGGACGCGTGACGATGATTTCCCGTAGAGACGCAGCTTGCCGCGTCTCCGGCCGAAGCGAGGCGGCGCCAGCCCCGTACCTACGGGAGGGAGGAAGTCGCGGTGTAGAATCTCCTCGTCGCCATGACTCTTACACGTTTCGTCGCCAAGTCCGCCTTTCGCAACAAGCGGCGCAGTCTGCTGACGGTGGCCAGCATCGCGTTTTCTCTGCTCCTGCTCTGCATCATGCTCTGCGTCTGGCGCAGCTTCTACATCGACAAAGGAGCCCCGGACTCCGCGCTTCGCATCATGACGCGTCATAAGGTGTCACTGGCTAACTTTATTCCCATCTATTATCGGGAAAAAATCCGTACTGTTCCCGGTGTCGTGCATGTCGTCCCCATGACCTGGTTCGGGGGCAAATATAAGGACGACAAGCCGGAAAACTATTTCGCACAGTTCGCTACCGATCCCGACGAATACTTCGACGTCGCCGCTGACAAAGTCATGCCCGCCGACCAGCTCGCCGCCTGGAAACGCGACCGCGCGGGCTGCGTCGTGGACGCTGAACTTGCCAGGAAACACAACTGGAAAATCGGCGACCACATCATCCTGCAGGGCAGCATCTTTCCCGCCAATCTCGATCTGACTTTGCGCGGCATCTACACCATCGACCCGCCCAACAGCGCGCTCTACTTGCACGCCAAATACGTGGAAGAATCGGTCAGCTGGTTCAAGGGCTCTGCCGGTTTTTATTTCACTCGCGTCGATACACCAGAAAACATGCCGCGAGCGGCCCGCGCCATCGACGACATGTTCCACGGCACTCCGGTTCCCACCAAGAGCGAGAGCGAACAGGCGTTCAAACTCGATTTCATCAACACTCTTGGCAGCGTCAAAGTATTCATCCTCAGCATTTGCGGAGCCGTTGTTTTCACCACACTGCTGGTCTGCGCCAACACTATGGCCATGTCGATCCGCGAACGCACGCGTGAGGTCGCCGTCCTCCGCACGCTGGGCTTTACGCGCGGAAGCATCCTCAAGCTGCTACTGGGCGAGTCCATCGCAATTTCTCTGATTGGCGGCTTGGTCGGCGTCTTGCTCGGAACCCTGATGATCAAAGCGATGTCACGCCCTGGCATCGGGTTGCCGGTTTCGATGCACATGACCGCAGCCACCGCACTCGTCGTCATGCTGGTCGCAGCCGTCGTCGGGCTGGTCAGCGGCGTCATTCCCTCCTACCGCGCGTCGAACCTCGGCATCGTCGACGCCCTCCGCTACATCGGCTGACATAATCTGGAGTTGCGCGTAGCGCCAGCCGTTTGCCATTGTCCGCTGGCCGAAGCTGCGGGCTGCATTCGGCTTGGCCTTCGCCCGGGGCGAGTTACTCCGGTAATTTGCCGATCTCCCCGGGGACCGCGAAAATCATCGAGTTCCAATGGGACGGCACCCCCTCAGCTTTTCCGCGCCCAACGAGTACCGCACGTTGTGAGCCCGCACCATAGAGGAGAAAATCATGAAGAATAAGATTCTGATCGCCGCTTCGATCGGCCTATCGCTCTGCGCTGCTGCTCAATCGCAGACCGATAAGCAGAAACCCAAGCCGTCCACTACGCAGACTCAGAGCCCGCGTGACCTCGCCTCCGGCCAGGCCAGCGGTCGCAGCGTGGACGAGAAGAGCAAAGACCAGAAGGCCAATGACGGCGGGGTCATCCACAGGGACCTTGCAGCCCGCGAAGTTGCGACCGGACAAGCCTCGGGCAAGAAAACAGCCCAGGACGACTGGCACCAACAGAATGCTGCACAGGCGCACGTGGCCAAAGGCGATGTGAATGGGGACGGCGCCGCTGACGTAGCGGCAAGCAAGAATTCTGCCCATGCCACCGAAGCCGCTGCCAGCACCACCAGTTCTCCGAAAGTCCAGGCCCCGCGCGACGCCGCTACCGGACGGGCCACTGGCAAGCGCCAGCACCAGCCCTTTACCATTAGCAAGTAGTGCTGTCGCATCAATCAGTGTAGGGACGGGCCTCCGCGCCCGTCCGCATTCCTACCCAGATCCCTTGTAGCGCCGGCGTCTCGCCCGCTGTCCGACATCCTGGCCGCCGCTTTCGTTGGTCCCGCGTCAAAGTGCTAAACTCGCTTCCGCATGCGGATGGACATCCTGCCTCTCTGCGACCAGCACTACCGCACCATGGAGCCCGTACTAGCTCCGTACAATGCCGACTATTCAATAGAGTTCTTTCGCTGCACCGACAAGTTCTGCCACCGATGCTTCGGTGAGCGCATCGGCTACACCACGCCCAAGCGTGGAGACGCTCCCATCCTCACTCCCAATCAGCCAATCTGCGACCGCCACGGACGGCCAATGTTCATCATCAGCCTCGACCGCCAGCGCAATCACGTCACTTATGCCTGCCCTGAACCCGATTGCAGCGAACGGGTAGTAAGGACGTAAGCCGATTTGTTCGTGGAGAGACGGGCGCCCTCGCCCGTCCAAGCCGATTTGTTCGCGGAGGGACAGCCGCCCTCGGCTGTCCAAGCCGAGCGCAGCTCGGCAGGGTTCGGCTAGCGCCACCTCACTCCCCGGCGAGCCACCCATACTGCGCCGCCGTCAGCGGCACCACGCTCAATCGTCCCTGCCGCACCAGCGGAGACTCCGCAAAAGCCGCTCGCGCCTTAATTTCCGCCAACGTTTTCGGCTTCCCGATCGCCTTCCCTACTTTGATCGTCACTTTCGGAGTTTTGGGATCGCTGGGATCCACCGATACCACCGATGCCGTCCCCACGGCGCTCTTCTCATCTCCGGTGTGATAGATCACCAGCCGCTCCCCCGGCTTCATCTCGCGCAGGTGCTTCACCGCCGCTGGATTCGTCACCCCATCCCAAATCGTCGTCTTCTCCCGCTCAAGATCCGCGTATGAATACACAGTCGGTTCAGTCTTCAAGAGATAGTCCATGGGCAGGTATTGTAAACAGAAAAACAGATTGTTGCCGTCATCGAATCTTCAGCTCGTGTGGAGACGGGGCTCTGCCCCATTCCGGCGGGGCAAAGCCCAGCCACCACACGGACGCCGTCTTAACCACACCCGCTGCTCCCCAACGCGAAATCACCGCATCCCGAGGACACAGGTCTCCACCCAAATCCTCTAAAATATTTGTCTCGCTCGTCCGTCTACATGAGTAGATGGCCGAGGCGCTGAGAAAACAGTGGATGATGGCGGAGCAAGACCAGCGGATCTCTGAAGCGATCGCTCGAGACAAGACCCGGCTCCGCAACTTCATCCGGCGGCGCGTCGCCGACCCGAGCGACGCCGAAGACATCCTGCAGGAGGTCTTCTACGAACTCGTGGAGACATACCGTCTCATGAAACCCATCGAACAGGTGGGCGCATGGCTGTTCCGCGTCGCCCGGAATCGAATTATCGACCTGTTCCGGATGAAGAAGCCTGATGCGTCAACCAACGACGCGATTGTCGCGGAAGATGGAGAGCTCCTCACGTTGGAGGATTTGCTTCCGTCTCGCGATGCCGGACCGGAGGCGGCCTACGCACGAACTGTATTGCTGGAGGAGCTTGAGGATGCCCTGGCGGAACTCCCAGATGAGCAGCGCGAGGTATTCCTCGCCCATGAAATCGAGGGCCGTACCTTCAAAGAATTGGCGGTTGAAACCGGCCTGAGCGTAAATACGCTCCTTTCACGCAAGCACTATGCGGTGATTCATTTACGCGAGCGGCTTCGGGCCGTTTACGACGAATTTGTGAAATCAGGAGGGGAAATGAGAGGGGAAGAGAAATGAGAAGAAATTGGGCGTTAAAAGGACTCAAGATCGCTCTGTTCGCCATAGTGCTCATCGCAGTGCTTGGTTTTGTGGTCATGAGCCTGTGGAATTCTTTAATGCCGCCGCTGTTCGGCTTGCGTCTGATCAATTTCTGGCAGGCGGTCGGCATTTTGCTCCTTAGCAAGATTCTGTTCGGCGGTTTTCGTGGGGGACCGGGCAGGCACCTGTACTGGCGCCACCGCATGAAGCAGCGCTGGGAGCATATGACCCCGGAGGAGCGCGCGAAGTTCCGCGAAGGCATGCGAGGTCGTTGCGGCCCATTTGGACCGCCCGCTGCGGAACCGAAGGCTTGAGCCCGGGAGAAATCCTCCTGTTCCATCGAACCCCTGCTATTTTTGCATTGCATTTCGTTTTTTGTTCGCCTATAATAAATGACTACTCGCGGGCAGCTTCCGCGCCCGCGGAGCCAGTTTCTGGAGAGTCCAATCATGCTTGCTGTGACTGTCAAAAACTCGGGTGATGGGGTGGTTCTGCAATGTAACGGCAGAATTGTGCGAGGCGATGAGACTGCCATTTTGTGCGCAGCTGTCCGGCAGGAGGGTCGTAACGTGACCCTTGATCTCGCGGGGGTTGATGCCATCGATGCCGCTGGAATCGGCTGTTTGGTTTCGTTGCAGGCTTCCGGTATCTATCTCACGCTGCTCAATCCGACCGAGCCAGTGCGCGAAGTATTCAGAGTCACCCAACTGGAGTCCGTCTTCGAGATCCGCGAATCTCGCGCCCTTGAAGAGTCATTAGAAGAGTCGTTAATGGCAGCGCGCTGCGCCGCTCCTGCAAGAGCCAGTATCTAGAAGATCTTCTCGATTCTGCGTGCGCTTTCCGTTGTTACCGCGGACACTTCCCTTCCGCTCCGGTTTCGCCAACAATAGAAGCTCGTCGTGACTGGAGCCTCTATCAACCCGGGCGGGACCACGATGGCCAAGGCCATCGAGTGCTACTTTAGTGTTGCGCTATATCTCCTCGTGCTGAGTGGCTTCGGCGCTCTGGCTTCGACTGGAGGGCTCGATCTGCCAGCGGTGGTGTTAGTGGGGCTGGCGCTGGCCCTACGCGGATATCAACTTCTGATCGGGCGCGAGTTTGCCATCCCGGAACGCTGGACCACTGTCCTGACGCTGATTTATGTCGTTATCTACCTAACTGACTACTTCTTTATTTCCCGCAGTTTTCTCACATCGACAGTTCACCTTGTCCTCTTCGCGATGGTGGTCCGGCTATTCTCATTGCAGCGAACTCGCGATCATTGCATGCTTGCGGTACTGTCGTTTCTGATGGTGCTGGCGGCCGCTGTGCTTACTGTGGGCGGGGTGTTTCTGTTTTCTTTTGCCGGCTTCCTGCTGGTTGCGGTCATCACTTTCGTGCTGATGGAGATGCGGCATTCCGTCGCCGCCGAACCAACGCACGCACAGGATCCACGAATAGTCTCTCCCAGCGTCCCTCCAACCCGGCGCATGGCCTACGGACTGCTGGCGATCGCCCCGGTGCTCATGCTGATGATTCTGGCCGGGAGTTTCTTGATCTTTTTTCTTCTTCCCCGCATTTCCTCACACTACCTGAGCGCCTACACACCGGCGAGCGATGTTTCTACCGGCTTTACCGATCGCGTACAACTGGGCCGCATTGGACAGATTCAGCAGTCCAGCGTGGTCGTCATGCACATCGAGATCCAGAACGATCTGGTCGGCGGTTACGACTTGAAGTGGCGCGGGGTTGCGCTGAGTAATTTTGACGGCAGCACCTGGTCGAATTCGTATTCCCAAATCCAGGTGCGACCGGCGGTCGACGGAAGCTATCGGCTGGGGCCTTTGGCGGGCCCGCATGCCGCATCGGCGGTCGCGGGCCGATCCATTCATTATCGCGTCTTGATGGAGCCGCTTGGAACCAACGTCTTTTTTCTGGCAGAGAGGCCGCAGACTCTCACCGGAAACTTCCGACTGGTAAGCACCGACGCCGGAGGCGCTGTCTACGACCTCGATACCGAACGGCCGATCAATCGCTACGAAGCCGAGTCGCAATTGCCCGTCATCGACAGTGATGACCTTCGTCTGGCGGTGAACACCGCTCCCTTCGGCATGGACGAGTACCTGAAACTGCCGCCGCTCGATGTTCGTATTTCGAACTTGGCGGAGGAAGTCACCGCGCCGGCTTCCAGCAATTATGACAAGGCAACCGCCGTCGAGCAGTATCTATCGACACACTTCCGATACACCTTGGAACTGCCCCGCAGCCTACCACGGGATCCGCTGGCCAATTTCCTGTTCGAGAGGAAGAAAGGTCACTGCGAATATTTCGCCAGTTCGATGGCGGTAATGCTGCGCTCTTTGCGCATCCCGTCGCGAATTGTGACGGGGTTTCGCGGTGGTGAGTTCAACGACCTCACCGGCCAGTATGTCGTCCGAGCCAGCGACGCCCATTCATGGGTTGAGGCTTACTTCCCCGGTTCCGGATGGATCAGCTTTGATCCGACTCCCGCGGGCACTGCGCCGACGCGCACCGGCTGGTCGCGGATGCAGCTCTATATGGACGCGGCCGCTTCTTTCTGGCGCGAGTGGATTATCAACTATGACGCCAGCCACCAGCGCACTTTGGGCACGGATGCGGCTACCAGCACCCGCCGTTTCTTTGATGAGGCTCGCCGCTGGATTGAACAACAGCATCGCTCCCTGCTGCGGTCGGCACGGCGCGCGCACGATCACATGATCAATTTTCCAGTGCGATGGTTGGGCGGGATATTCGCGGTCGCGGCAGTCCTGATTTTGCTGCTGAATCTCCGGCAGGTGATCAGCGGACTGCGCGATCGTAGTCTGCGGGCGCATCCGGAGCGGGCGCCCCGTGAATCCGCCGCACTTTGGTATGACCGGATGGTCGGCCGCATGGCCCGGCTTGGCTGGCGCAAGTCGCCCTCGCAGACTCCGCTGGATTTCGTCGCGACCATTCAGGAAGCAGCACTACAGAAAAAGGTCGCGAGGTTCACGCGCGCTTACGAGTCCGCGCGTTTCGGCAAGTCAGTGGACGACGCACAAACCCTGCCCGCGCTCTTCAGGGACATCAATGCTGTCGAACCGGTGAAGTCCAGAAAAACGACGGACCGCGCAGCCGCCGGCTAGAAGCAAATCTGAAGTTGCTGGACCACGGCAGCTGCCGAGCTGCGCTCGACTTGGACTGGCGAGAGCCTCCCCTGAGCTTGCCGAAGGGCGCCTGTTCCCCATACCTAGAAGCGGTGGACGACGCCGATGCCTACATAGTAGTTATGCTGACGGCTTCTCCCGGTATTAACATTCATATCTGGAGTTCCTGAGTAGAAGTCGCGCGCTTCAACCCGCGCGCCCCACCGATGCCATGGATACACATCCAGTCCCGCTCCGAATTGGACTACACCAGTGTTGGTGCCAGTTGGTCCGGGGTTTGGTAGCCCGTAAGTGAGCTTCGAGGCTTCCCGGAAGCGGCCATAGCCGCCGCCCACGCTCACCCACGGAGTAACTCCCTCGCCAGAAAAAAAGTTTACGCGCACGGATGGCGTCACGAATAGAGCGCCGATGTCCTTGGGAGTCAGGCCTTGGAAGCTGTGCACGTCCATCCGCGGATAGATGGCTACGGGCAATTCTGCGTACAGTCCGAAGATTTTCATGCTCTTGAGCAGGCGGCCGTAGTTGAACTCAACGCTTTCCTCGTTTGCAAAATGAATGTGGGGATCGGGCGCACTCGAATTCACGATCGTCTGGGTGCTGACGAAAGTTCGACCGGCCGTGATTGAAAATTCATTGACTTGCGCCAAAGCGCTGGACACCAGAACCAAAACTGGCACAACTAAAACTGCGAGCCGTTTAGCCGACATCTCGCCTCCGGAGCATTGAGCGATGCATTTTTGTTCCATAAGATTAGCACGGCCACCCGGATTGGCGGAAAAGATACGCCCTCCTTGGCCCCCGGGGTACGGCCTCCCGCCGCCGCGGACATAGCAACGTTAGATGCTAGAATTGTGTAGATCTGTTTCCGCTGATCATTACTTATCCTTGTGCCCTTAAAGAAAACCATATCCGTGATTTCGGGGCCGGCTGCCCCGGCCAAGGTCGGTTTTGTGAGCCTCGGCTGCCCCAAAAACCTTGTCGACAGCGAGGTCATGATGGGCATGCTGACCCAGGCCGGCGCCGAGCTTACTCCCGACGCTGAGGACGCCGACATCATCGTGGTGAATACCTGCTCATTTATTGGCAGCGCGCAGCAGGAGTCCATCGATACGATCCTCGAAATGGCCCGCCACAAGACAAAAACAAAGCCGGGCGGCAAGGCGAAAAGGCTGGTGGTCGCCGGTTGCCTGGTCGAGCGTTTTCACGATGAGATCCAAAAGAACATTCCTGAAGTAGACGCGGTCGTCGGTACAGGCGAATTGGAGAAAATTCTTGCCGCTGCAGGGGTGGCGGCAATACCTCGCGCGCCGAGTCCGTTCAATATTCTGACCACGCGGCCCGAGGGAGATCATCGCCGCGCGCAGGGGCGCTTCGCGCGGGATGCCTGGGACGGCGCCGTCGCCGACCTTCCCAACTATCTCTACGACGACCGCACGCCCCGCGTGCTGACCACGCCTCGATCTTCTGCATACATCAAAATCGCCGAAGGCTGCGATCATCCCTGCAGCTTCTGCATCATCCCGCAGCTTCGGGGACAGTTTCGCTCGCGGCGTTTCGAATCGGTCATCGCTGAAGCCGAGCGGCTGGCGCAATCCGGCGTTCGCGAAATCACGCTCATCGGACAAGACACCACCTGCTACGGCGAAGACCTTGGGCTAAAAGATGGCTTGGCCGTGCTGCTGGAAAAACTCGCGGGGGTGGAAGGACTGCAATGGATTCGGTTCCTCTACGCGTACCCCAACAAAATCACGGGGCGGTTGCTCGAGACGATCGCAGCCCACGACAATATTTGTTCGTACATTGATGTGCCGCTGCAGCACGCATCGGCGACCGTTCTAAAGCGCATGAAGCGTGGCGGCGGCACTGACTTGTTTTTGCGCTCAATCGAGAAAATGCGCCGTGTAATTCCCGGCGTTACTTTGCGGACGTCGTTTATCGTCGGCTTCCCGGGCGAGACCGAAACCGAATTTGAGGAGCTTTGCGCCTTTGTGAAGGAAGCAGCTTTCGACTGGATGGGCGCCTTCGGCTACTCGGATCAGGAAGGCGCGGGCGCTTTCGATCAGGAGAAGAAGATTTCCGCGCGCGAGATCGAGAGCCGCCGGAAATCGCTGATGTCGATCCAGAAGAAGATCAGCCGGACAAAGAAGAAATCGCTGATCGGACGCGAATTCGATCTGCTGCTCGAAGGTGCTTCGACGGAGTCCGACCTGCTGCTTGAAGGACGCACCGCGATGCACGCGCCGGAAATTGACGGCAAAGTCTTCGTGAATGATTATCCCGAGGGAAACGAGCCGAAAGACGGCGAGTTTTACCGCTGCCGCATCACGGCGACGCACGATTATGATCTAGTGGCGGAGATCGTTTAAGCCCTATAGAGACGCGGCTTGCCGCGTCCAAGACCGGGTGAGCTCCGTCTCTACGATGAACAAAATGCCAAGCAAGCGTCCCATCAAGCTCCGCTGCCCGATCTGCAAGAAGCCGGCAACGGCCGGGGACGCGGACTTCCCTTTTTGCAGCGAGCGCTGCCGCCTTATCGATCTCGGCAAATGGGCGAGCGGCGGATACGTGATTTCATCGCCGGTTGCCGATGCCGACGAAGCAATCCCCGACGACATCCACGACGATGAAGACGCGCCGTGAAACCCACGCCCCCACCAGTTACCGACGACCGTAGCGCCGGCGCCCCGCCGGCAGTCGCGGGGGCGTCTCGCCCCCGCGCCCCACTCTGGGCCACGCTGGTAGCGACTTTCTTCGGCACGGGACGCCTCAAACCCGGTCCCGGCACCTGGGGATCGTTAGCCACAGTTCTCGTATGGGCACTGGCAAGTTCCCGGATCCCAGTCGCGAACCGCGCCTGGGCGACCATCATCGCGGCGGCGGCCGTGACCCTCATCGGAATTCCCGCCGCCACGCTGGTCGCACGCGCCTCGGGCTTAAAAGACCCGCAATTCGTCGTCATTGATGAAGTGGCGGGGCAACTGGTTACTCTCATCGCTGTGCCGCTGGCTTGGAAAACTTTTCTCGCGGGCCTTATACTCTTCCGTGTCTTCGATATTTGGAAGCCGTTTCCGATTCGGCGATTGGAGCGTCTGCCCGAGGGCACGGGTATAGTGGTGGATGACCTGGGAGCAGGGCTTTATGCGCTCGCCGTTATGCATCTTCTGTTGCACTTTGGACTTCTAACGAAGTAGGCGTTAATCACGTCACCCGGGATCCCACCGGAACAAACTGCCGGGACAAACTCATGAGCATCTCCGACCGCCTGCTGGGAAAAAAGAACGTTAACGGCAAGCCGCACATCGAAGCGGTCGCGCCAACTTTCGCTTTGCCCGGGGGCGAAGTTCGCATCATTGGAAGAGGTCTCCGTCCGCCGGAGTTGCGTCGCCCGAGCGTACGCTTCGGCGAGATCGAAGGCTCGGTATTAATCAGCGCCGACGATTTCCTGGTGGCCCGCGTGCCCGAGGGGGCGGCGTCGGGTCCGGTCGTAGTAAGTACCAACGGGGTGGGCACGAGTGGGCACGTGAGCAATGCCCATTCCATCAAGGTTGCGGTCCCCGTTGCCGACAATCTTCATCCGGTTACCAATCCCGCGCTCGACCGCGAGGGCAATCTCTACGTAACTTTCTCCGGATCCCGCGGGCAAAAAGTTCCCGTGTCGATCTTCAAGATCGACACGAATTACAACGTTAAGCCGTTTCTCAGTGAAATGATGAACGCGACCTCAATTGCCTTCGACCGCGAAGGTCAGATGTACGTTTCTTCGCGGCATGACGAGGCCGTGTATAAGGTGGCGCCGAACGGCACCATGTCAACCTATGCTGAAGGCATGGGGGTAGCAACCGGGATAGCCTTCGATGCGGCGGAGAATCTCTACGTCGGCGACCGCAGCGGAACCATTTTCAAGATCGCTCGCGACCGGCAGATTTTTGTTTTTGCGACGCTGGAGCCGAGCGTTTCCGCTTATCACATCGCCTTCGGCCCGGGTGGCGATATGTTCGTCACCGGCCCCAGCACTTCGAGCTTCGACTGCGTCTACAAGGTCGACCCCCACCGAACCGTGTCGGTGTTCTACCG
>Ga0210400_10000656_pt1 | contig 37103 bp, 32 predicted proteins | sample IncBWH26MmetaG_FD_155456 | JGI IMG/M metagenome (GOLD analysis project Ga0210400, IMG submission 155456) | Forest soil microbial communities from Barre Woods Harvard Forest LTER site, Petersham, Massachusetts, United States - Inc-BW-H-26-M | ecosystem: Environmental > Terrestrial > Soil >... | reverse complement strand
TAGGGTTTGAGTGTGACGCGCATCGGCGCCGTGTTCCTCAATAATTCGACGCGCAGGTAGCTGGTGTTGGCGCCCTGCGCCATGAAAATCTGCAACTCCAACAGCGCATCGGCGACGGCAAAGCGCCAGGTGGGAATGCCTTCAAGAACCGCAAAGGATTCCAGGTGGACGAAGCCTTTGGGGCTGATCGCGCCCCCCGCGAATTCATTTGCCGTGAGATCTGTCTTCCGTCCCAGGTACTCGACGCAAAGATCGACTTTGGCGACCAGCAACGTGCGCTGCACGGGCGGAGCAAGGCTCGCCATGAGAAACGCGTGGTAGCGGCGTGTGTTGGCGAGCGCGACGGTGCCGCAGGCGTAGCCGCCCAGGCCGTTGGTCACCAGCCACTCATAGCTGGAGGCGCCGTCCCAAGACCCCAAGATTTGACGGCCGAGCGTCAGATTCGTGACCTTTTCATAACAAACTTCGAGTTGCGACTACCTGTAGAATAGCGGTTTGATCTAACCAAGGTGTCGGATGGCGCAAAAATTTTCGAAGGAACCTGCGGCATTGATTTGCGGTTCCGTGGCCTATGACACGATTTTAGTATTCCCAGACCGTTTCAAAACTCACATCCTCCCGGACAAGCTCCACACATTGAATGTGTCTTTCCTGGTGCCGGACATGCGCCGTGAATTCGGCGGCTGTGCGGCGAATATCGCGTATGGATTGCACTTGCTGGGGGATCGCGGCATCGCCATGGCGACGGTAGGCCACGATTTTGCGCCATACCGAGAACGCATGGTCTCGCAAGGTCTGTCGGTCGAACACATCCGTCTGGTCGACAACACGTTCACGGCGCAGGCCTTCATCACGACCGATCTGGACGACAATCAGATCACGGCCTTTCATCCGGGCGCCATGCAGCACGCCCACCTGAATAAAGTGGCCGACGCGGGTTCCGGAATCACGCTTGGCATCGTGGCGCCGGATGGCCGTCAGGCCATGATCGAACACGCGGCGCAGTTTGAATCTGCGTCGATCCCCTTTATCTTCGACCCCGGTCAGGGCATGCCCATGTTCGGCGGGGACGAACTGAAGACCTTCATTCGTCAGGCGCGCTGGGTGACCTTAAACGACTACGAATGGGGCATGCTGCAGCAGAAAACCGGACTCGGCGCCGCCGAGGTCGCATCCCAGGTGGAGGCGCTGATCGTGACGATGGGATCCGAGGGATCCGTGATTCATAGCGGCGGGCGGACCTTGACCATCCCCAGCGTGACGCCTAAAGCAGTTATCGATCCCACCGGTTGCGGGGATGCCTATCGGGCTGGTCTAATTCACGGGTTGTTGCGGGGCCTCGATTGGGAAACCATCGGCAGGACGGCCTCTCTGATGGGCGCGATCAAGATCGAGTCGCGCGGACCGCAGAATCACCGCTTTACCCGGACCGAATTTGATCAACGGTATCGGGACAATTTCGGATAAATTTCAAGGAATTAGCGCCATGAGCAGAAGCTTCTCATTCACTTCAGAATCGGTCTCAGAAGGTCATCCCGACAAGGTCGCGGACCAGATTTCGGATGCCGTCCTCGATGCCATTCTGGCGGCCGATCCACGCGGGCGCGTGGCCTGCGAAACGCTGGTGAAAACCGGCGTGGTGATCGTGGCCGGCGAGGTCACGACCAGTGCGTGGGTGGACGTTGAGGCGCTGGTGCGAAAGACGGTCTTGGACATCGGCTACGACACTTCGGACATGGGTTTCGACGGCGCGAGCTGCGGAGTTCTCAACATCATCGGCAAGCAATCGCCGGACATTGCGCAGGGAGTCGATCGCAAGGACGAACGCAAGCAAGGCGCCGGGGACCAAGGACTGATGTTCGGCTATGCCACCAACGAAACCGACGTGTTGATGCCGGCGCCCATCACCTTGGCGCATCGCCTCGTGAAGCGCCAAGCCCAGGTGCGCAAGAATGGCAAGCTGCCCTGGTTGCGGCCGGATGCAAAGAGCCAGGTCACCTTGCGCTACGAAAATGATCGCCCCGTCGGCCTCGAAGCGGTGGTGCTCTCGACGCAGCATTCGGATGACATCAGCACCAAGCAATTACGCGAAGCGGTGATGGAAGAAATCTTGAAGCCGGTGTTGCCGGCCAAGTGGATCGACAAGCGCACCAAGTATCACATCAATCCCACGGGACGATTCGTGATTGGCGGACCGGTGGGCGATTGCGGCCTCACGGGACGCAAAATCATTGTCGACACCTACGGTGGATTTGCACGCCACGGCGGCGGCGCGTTCTCGGGCAAGGACCCGTCCAAGGTTGATCGCTCGGCGGCCTATGCGGCGCGCTACGTGGCCAAGAATATTGTCGCGGCGGGCTTGGCCGATCGCTGCGAGGTTCAAGTTTCCTACGCCATCGGCGTCGCCGAGCCCACTTCGATCATGGTGGAAAGCTTCGGCACCGGAAAACTCTCCGACGCGCGCCTGACGCAGCTGGTGCGGGCGCACTTCGATCTCACCCCATTCGGCCTGCGCGAGATGTTGGATTTGGCGCGGCCCATTTATCAGAAGACCGCCTCCTACGGCCATTTCGGCCGCAAGGAAGAAGAATTCACCTGGGAGCGCACCGACAAGGCGGAAACGCTCGCCGCCGAACTGAAGGCAACGCGCGCTGCCTAGGCCGCTTTTAAGGAATTTAAGGAGTCGATAGTAATGAATGCAGCAATCAAGCCTCAGGCCGATTTTATCGTCAAGGACCTAAAGCTTCAGGACTGGGGACGCAAGGAAATCAAAATTGCCGAAACCGAAATGCCCGGGCTCATGGCGATTCGCAACGAGTTCGCCGCCGCGCAACCGCTGCGCGGGGCGCGCATTACGGGTTCCTTGCATATGACCATTCAAACGGCCGTGCTGATCGAAACCCTGAACGCCTTGGGCGCCCAAGTGCGGTGGGCATCCTGCAATATTTACTCGACCCAGGATCATGCGGCGGCCGCGATCGCTGCCGGCGGCACGCCGGTGTTTGCGGTGAAGGGCGAGTCCCTGGCCGAATACTGGGATTACACGCACCGAATCTTCGAGTGGCCGGACGGCGGACATTCCAACATGATTCTGGACGACGGCGGCGATGCCACGCTGCTGCTGCATCTGGGTGCCAAGGCGGAGAAGGACGCCTCACTCATCGCCAAGCCGGGCAGCGAAGAAGAGGAATTTCTGTTCGCGGCCATCAAGTCGAAACTCAAAGTTGATCCGAAGTGGTACTCGACGCGCCTGGCCAAGATCAAGGGCGTGACCGAGGAGACCACGACGGGCGTCAAGCGGCTGTATCAAATGGCGAAGGAAGGGCAGCTCGCCTTCCCGGCCTTCAACGTGAATGATTCGGTCACCAAGTCGAAGTTCGACAATTTATACGGCTGCCGCGAATCCTTGGTCGACGCCATCAAGCGTGCCACCGACGTCATGATTGCCGGCAAGGTCGCCGTGGTCTGCGGCTACGGCGACGTTGGCAAGGGCTCGGCCCAGGCGCTGCGCGCGCTCTCGGCGCAGGTGTGGGTGACCGAGATCGATCCGATCTGCGCGCTGCAGGCCTCGATGGAAGGCTATCGCGTGGTCACCATGGACTACGCCTGCGACAAGGGCGATATTTTCGTCTCGGCCACCGGCAATTTCCACGTCATCACGCATGATCATATGAAGCGCATGAAGGATCAGGCCATCGTGTGCAACATCGGCCACTTCGACAATGAGATCGAAGTGGCGGCGCTGCGACAGCATCCCTGGGAGAACATCAAGCCCCAGGTCGATCACGTGATTTTCCCGGACGGCAAACGCATTATTCTGCTCGCGGAAGGGCGATTGGTGAATTTAGGATGCGGCACCGGGCACCCCTCCTACGTGATGAGCTCCTCGTTCGCGAATCAAGTGCTGGCGCAAATCGAATTATTCGCCAACACCAAGAAATATCCCGTTGGCGTGTACGTGCTGCCGAAGCATCTTGACGAGAAAGTGGCGCGCTTGCAGCTGTCGAAACTGGGCGCGCAGCTGACGGAACTGACCGACGTGCAGGCAAATTATATCGGCGTGAGCAAGCACGGCCCGTACAAGGTGGACCAGTACCGATACTAGGAGCATGAACTCGAATTCCAAAGTGTTTCCCGACGCGGACGCGGCGCTTCAGGGCGTGGTCAAGGACGGCATGACGCTCATGTGCGGCGGATTCGGCGTCTGCGGCATCCCGGAGAAGCTGATTACCGCTCTACGCGCTTCGGGCGTACGTGATCTGACCGTGATTTCCAACAACGCCGGTATTGACGGCGCCGGGCTCGGCCTGCTGTTGGAAACGCGCCAAATCCGCAAGATGATTTCTTCCTACGTCGGGGAGAATAAGGAATTCGAACGCCAGTACCTGGCCGGCGAGCTGGAGCTTGAATTCAATCCCCAGGGCACCTTGGCGGAGCGCATACGCGCCGGGGGCGCAGGCATTTATGCGTTCTTCACCAAGACCGGCGCCGGCACCATCGTCGCGGAAGGCAAGGAACAGCGCGTCGTGGACGGCGAGACCTACGTGCTGGAAACCGGGCTCGTTGCCGATGTCTCCCTGGTCAAAGCCTGGAAGGGCGATACCGAAGGCAATCTGGTCTATCGCAAGACCGCCCGCAACTTTAATCCCAACATGGCGACCGCAGCGCGCATCACCGTCGCGGAGGTCGAGCAATTGGTGCCTGTGGGCACGCTGGATCCGGATCAAGTCCACACGCCGGGTATTTTTGTGAGCCGCATCATTCAGGGCGCACACTACGAAAAAAGAATCGAGAAGCGCACCGTGCGCAAACTGGAGAGTGCGAATGCCGTGGTCGCGTGACGATCTGGCCGCACGCGCGGCGCATGAGCTCAAGGACGGCTTCTATGTGAACTTGGGTATTGGGATTCCCACGTTGGTCGCGAATTACATTCCGCCGGGCATGAAAGTGGTGCTGCAGTCCGAGAACGGCATGTTGGGGATTGGACCCTTTCCCTATGAAGGCGAAGAAGATCCTGATCTGGTGAACGCCGGCAAGCAAACGGTGACCTCGCTGCCGATGAGCTCGTATTTCTCCTCGGCCGATAGCTTTGCGATGATTCGCGGCGGGCATATCAACCTGGCCATTCTCGGTGCGATGGAAGTCGCGGAGAACGGCGATCTCGCCAATTGGATGGTGCCGGGAAAAGTGGTCAAGGGCATGGGCGGCGCCATGGATCTCGTGGCCGGGGTGAAGCGCGTGGTCGTGCTCATGGAACACAGCTCCAAGGACGGTGAATGCAAATTCAAGGCCCGCTGTGATCTACCCTTGACCGGGACCAATGTCGTCGACACGCTGATCACCGACCTGGCCGTCTTTTCTCGGCCGACACGCAACGATCCCTTCAGGCTGGTGGAACTCGCACCGGGTGTGACGGCGGAGGAAGTGCGCCGTAAAACGACGGCGAATTATCTGGAATAGCTCTTAGACGACTGCGGCTCGCAGCGCCGCACGCCGCGACTGCTCTTCGCGAACTTCGACATCTGTCAACCCCGTATTGGCCGCGATGATCTCCACGAGACGATGCGCAGAGTCCCGCGGCAGCGTGACTTCGTGTATGCGCTCCCAGATGCGAATGCGCTCTTCAGCGGTCTTCAAGCGGGAGGATTGCTCCGCCAGATCCAGCCGGCGCCGTTCCGCGGCCTCAGCCTGCTGATGAACCAGCCGAGCCCTGAAGTCCATCATAGGATCCTCGGGCGAGGAGGCTGACGGTCGTCCTAGGGCGGGGCTTGGCTTGTATGGATTCACGATGTCTCCTAGGGCGGGCCCATAAAGGTATCACTCTATTGGGCATGACGAGCCAGTTTCGGTCTGGGCACGATCTTCCCATACGAATGCTGCGATGCAGTATATCCCGGGTTGGATCCGCATGGTCTTGGATGATATTGCGCGCCACGCTGTATTCATGTATCTACACGTTGCGTCGTGGCGGGATCGCTACGGGATGAATCGCTTAATCGCTGACTGCAGCACAGTTTCCGGGCAGCGGCTGTTTATGCTATCCACTTAAGTTTTGTTTTTGACGGCAATCAATCGAATGTCGCTGCCTTACGTACTAGACGATTATGATCTGGATGCCTTCGTATCCATTGCCCGTTCGTTCGCGCCGGATCGATACGGCTATGTGGTTACGCCTAACGTAGATCACTTCATCCGGTATCACGACGATCCAGCGTTTCGTGCCCGGTATGCCGACGCGGATTTCATCCTGCTCGATAGTCGATTTCTGTCGCACCTCTTTGGAGTGGTCAAGAGCCGACGCGTAGGCGTTTGCACCGGCAGCGACTTGACGGCGCAACTATTCGAACGTGTTATAGAGCCGAACGATCAGATCGTTTTGATCGGCGGCAGCGACCAGCAGGCGCGGATATTGGCGGAGCGATACCAGCTAAACAGCGTCAAACATTACAATCCACCGATGAATTTCGTCAGGAACCCGGCAGAGGTACAGGCCTGCGTGGAATTTGTTGAGGCGCACAGCCCGTTTCGTTTCTGCTTTCTCGCCGTCGGTGCGCCCCAACAAGAGCTGTTGGCTCAACTGCTAAAATCGCGAGGCAAAGCCAGGGGCATGGCACTGTGCGTCGGCGCCTCAATCGATTTTCTTACCGGTAAGGAAACGCGCGCTCCGGTATGGATGCAAAAAATCGGATTCGAATGGCTGTTTCGCCTGCTAAATGATCCGAAGCGGCTGGGTAGGCGCTACCTACTGCGAGGCCCTCGTGTTTTCTCGTTGCTGTGGGTGACGAAGCTGCTGGTCAGGCCGAGGCCTGTCCTTGCCGCCCCCGCGCTGACGACAACCGTCGGACCCGAAGTGCGAGGATAAGCCTAAGTCCACCAAGCAAGTACCCTCGCCGAAGCCCTTATGCGGCCAAGCCGCCGCCGGCTTGGTTGGCTATCACCACGAAATTTCGCACTCGACGAATAACGTGCAGATTCTCGAGTCCGCTGAACACGCCGCCGACCTCCCTGACATTTCGAAGGTTGGTGTAAATCAAGAGCATTGGGCGATCCGGTTCCGAGGCTGCACCCTTGTCCAACTTATTCAGCAGTTCGCGCATGATCTCCTTGGCGAGCGCATTGAAGATGAACAGGAGCAGCGGGCCATCGGGCAATACATACTCCAATGCATCCGCATGCACCGGCTCGATGGCAATGCACTTTTGGGTTTTGGAACGGTAGGCCGCAACATTTCTGACCGCCGTCTCATGCAACCCACTTGCGTACTCAATTCCCACGATGCGCTTGAAAGGATGTTCTGCGGCCATGAACAGAACTTTGCCCTTTCCAGACCCGATATCTACAAATGTAAATTTTGTGGCATCGATCCCGATCGATGCGATTGCTGCACGAAACAGCTTCTCGGTAAGCGGCCGATAGACGCCGTTGCCGCGTGCGACGTCTGCCAGGGGCACTCCAGCTGTCTCCAACTGAAGTTCCATTGCGGTCTCAACGCCGTGCTCGCGATCGTAGACGATATTCAGACGCGCCTGTTTCTTATGCCGAAAAGTGAAATAGCGCCACTTGAACTGGTCCATCATCCAGGAAGCCTTCCCGTCGGCCTGTTGGAACTCCGAGAGTTTCCTCTGCAGTTTCTTGATCATTGCAATAGTGGTCCTGGTGGTGGCAGTTTGCCGGATCTAATGTAACCGCGATATTATTTAGTCCGCTCTTCGGTCCCGCGGCCATGACATCAATGCCGGGCGCAAAGGCGGATGATAAAAGGTAATAAGTTGCCTTCTGAAGATATCATAAATATATGATTTAATTGTAAATAAGGTACGTGTATAGTTAGCTGACAACGGTGTGCAGAAGCACCTTGACGTACTCGGGAGAGGTATGCCGGATTTGTTCAAATGATCGCAGGTGATCAGCGAGCTTTCGCACTGGGGTTGTCGGCACTGGTAGCCCTACTGGCGGCCGAGATGGCTCAAGCTGGATCCGTTTTCCTGCCCTATGCAAGCGAGCAATACGAGCACAACAACAACGTGTTCGCGCTGCCGAATTCCGCGGCCGCGGTCGTGGCCAACCAGGGCGATCCGACCCTGGGAGATTCAGATCTGCGAACGGTAGCCGGATTCGAAGAGGACTATCTGTGGGATAGGCAACGATTGTATGGGACGGTCGAAGGTCGCTACTTCAAGTACGATCATTTCAATCAATTGAGCCATTTTGAATATTTGGCGAAGTTGGGTCTCGATTGGAAGCTTCTCAGCTCGCTGGATGGAAGCTTTATCGGAAGCCAGGAGCGGTTCATGGCGCCGTTCGCCAACCGCGATACGCAAACCGCGCTGGCGATCAACCTCGAGCGGCATGGGATCGGCAAGTTCAACTTCAGCATCGCTCCTGAGTGGCGGGTGGAAACGAGCGTCGACTACCATGATCTTGACGCACCGATACAGGGTTTTCCGAACTACGGTCTCACCGAGACTACTGGTCTAGCGGCGTTGAAGTATCTTGGCTTTTCAAATCTCACTTACGGGATTTTCGCCGATTATATTAGCGGCAAATATCGAAACGCTCCGTTGGTGGGTACCTACAATCAAACCGACATTGGCTTGACAGCGACCTATGCGGCAAGCGCGCTATCCTCTTTCGAAGGGGCGATCGGCCATACACAGCGGGATCAAGGATTGAACCAGGGGAATATCTCTGCAATCACCGGCAAACTTGGCTATTCCCGGCGAATCAGCGGTAAGACATCGATTCTAGTCAGCTACGCGAGGGCGGCCAACAGTTATATCGGAGCAGGCGGCTCAGAGTTGGATTCGTCGGTAAACGTCACGCTTACTTATCAGCCTACGTACAAGACGGGAATGTCATTTGGATTTCAAGAGGTTTGGTCCAAGTTCACCGGACAAACAGTACCCGGGTTGGCTGTCCTCGGACGTCGGGACAGTAGCCCCGCTGCGACGTTTAAATTGAATTATCAAGCCACGCGTTGGTTGCTGGTCCAGCCCTACGTGAATTATCAGCGCCGTACTTCGAACGACGAATTTTTTAGCTATTCGGCAACGATTATCGGCATCCAAGTGCTGGCAAAAAAACCTGTTCCGCCGGCGCGCTGAGGACAGGCGCGTCGAGACGGCATTCTGAATCTAGAAGTGATTGATCACGGCGCCGAGAATTTGCGATTGAGTGCTCGCAAGGCGACGCAACAGTTCGCGCGTCTCAATATAAGAGCTATGCTGACCGCGGGACAGTACGATTACCCTCCCAGCCAGCGTGGCGATGGCCAGGCCGTCGGCGTAATCCTTGATCGGCGGGGTGTCCAAAATCACGAATTCAAAGGCCTTACGCCAATCCTGCAGAATTCTCGAGAATCGGCCGTCCGACAGCAGTTCCAATGGATTGGGTGGGATTGCGCCCGCGGTCAATAACGACAGTTGCGGTAGCCCACTGACCGGATGAAACCACGCCTTCTGATTGCGTGCGATCGCCTCGCCCAGCCCGTTTTCGTTGGTCGAGCCGAAGAGGATATGCTGTTTGGGCTGGCGCAGATCGGCATCGACCAGCAGGGTGCGCCTGCCAAGCTGAGAGAATGAAATCGCGAGTTCTGCCGCCAATTGAGAGCGGCCCTCACCCGCGCTTGCGCTCAACAAAGCGATGGTGTTGGCGTGGCTACTGGCTTCGCTCAGCAACAGCAACTCAGTGCGCAGCGCGCGAATTTTCTCGCTGCGTGGATTGTCCGCGTCGTGTGCCAATATGAGTTGCGCACCGGGCTTTACCATTTCTCCCTGGGCGAGTACTAGTTGGCGGCCCTCTGCAATCTTGCGCATTGCCGTCTCGACCAGGCCGTCGCTCTCTCCGGATTGGCGGCGCTTTGCCCAAGCCAGGGCATCATCGATTTGTTCTTGGGTGATGAAACCGAGGCGCAGCGCTGCATCGACGAAGCTCAACGATTCTTGAGGCATCAAATTTTGGACGGCCCTGACCTTCTCCGGCGACAATTTAAATCGTGAAACCAGGGCGGTTCTTAAATCGACGTCCGCTCTGCCAGACTCAGCGTCCAACGATTCCTCGGAGTAGGGTGAGCTCAAGCTCCGCTCCGCGCGAAATTGATGGCATCGAATTCGCTCAAGACGGGTACACCGAAGCCGCGCTCGAAGTCATCGCGGCAACGCACTCGTCGATCGAAGACCAGTTCATAGGCGAACGGCGCCCCCAAACCGACCAACAGGCCGGCAATGATCCCGAGAAATAGCAGCTTTATCTTGTTGGGTTTGATCGCTTTCGTGGCTGGAACTGCGCGACTGATGAGATGCACATTGGTATCGTGCCCGCCCGAGGCGAACATGATCTGGTCGTATCCGTCCAAGGCGCGCTTATAGACCGACTGCGCGGACTCCAGTTCGAGCACATACTTCGTGCCCTCATCCTGCAGTTTTCGAACCCCGAGAACCTTGGCGCGCTGTTCTTCCACCGCCGCAGCCATTTTTTGCTCAAGTTGCCTCGCCGCGACCAGATCGGACGAAGCGTTGTTGCCATTCGCCGCAATTTCATTGTTCAAAGCCTTGCGTGTTGCGGCGATCTGATTCTGGAGTTCAATGACCTTGGGATGCGCGGACCCCATGGTCGAGCGCAATTGAGCCAGCTTGGTGGCTTGGTCGTTGAGCTGCGCTCTCAGGCCCTGGATGAGAGTCGAAGCCGCCGCCGTCCGGCTGCTCGCTCGATCGGCGCTGGCCGCTACTTCCGCGGCGCGGCGTTGGTTTTGCGCTTCCTGGTAACGTTGTTCGAGACTTGCGAGCAAGCCTCCCTCGACATTGCTCGACTGCGCCGACGCATCGGTCACGCCGGATTTTTGCCTGAAAGCGGTAACTGCATCCTGCGCGACGCTAACCTTATGTTTGAGCTCGGCGAGTTCTGCGGCATAGTTCTTCGCCCTTTCCGATGCGGGGCCATGGACCCGCTGACGCTGCTGCTCCAAATAAGTGTCGGCGACCGCGTTTGCGATCGACGCGGCAAGAACCGGATCACGCGCCGATGCTATGACATAGATCAACTGACTGCCATAACGGCCTTGCTCAATATCGAGACCTTTGCTTAAGGCATCCATGGCCCAATCTCGAAGCTCGCCGGCGCCGCTCCGGTACCCGCCCGCGTAGTTCTGGTTAGCTGTGAGATTGAGCTTATCGACAACCGGAAGCAGCACTGCGCTGCTCTGCATGAGTTCCATTTCAGTCGAGATATTCGCCGGCACCGGCCCCGTTTGAATTCCGCGCGCCAGAGGATCGTTGTTTTCGTAGTCCACCATCAGAGTTGCCGTCGCGGCATAGGTCTTTGGCATGATTTTCGTGACGCCGGCCGACAAGATCACAATCGCTGCCGCGATCATGACTGTCTGCCAACGGTGAGCGCGCGTAATCGCCCATAGCTGCGTGAGCGAAAGACCCGGAGGCGCCGAATCCTGGTCGATAGCAGGCAACTGGTCCTGAGATACAACGTCGGCGCGCACCGCCGTGAGCACCGGTAGATTTCGAATCTCTCTCAAAAGATGCTCTCCTTCACATGAATGACGTCATCAGCCTTGACCGGATCATTTAATTTGGCCTTCAGTGTGACGTACTTGCCTTCGACCAAGCGCTTGATATCGACGCGCCGTTCACTGCCGCGAGGTGTCACGCCTCCGGCGCGCGCAATCGCCTGAATTACCGTCATGTCCGGCTCAACCCGGTATTTGTTCGGAGTGGTAACTTCGCCATAGATGTAAAACTGATCGGCCTTCGGTACGAGTATTGAGTCGCCGCCCCGAAGGGTCTGCCCCGGAATCACGCCCTTAGCCTTCTCCAACCCCTTTAGATTGATCGGATAGCGCTGCAGAGTCCCGCTCGCATCGGCGCGCAGCAGGAATATATCCTCCGATCCGGTATCCAAAGCGCCGCCCGCCAGCGCAAGAAGATCAAATATCGTCGTGTTCGCCTCAATCGGGTATTGACCCGGATGCCCCACTTGCCCCAAAACGCTAACTCTTTGGCTGCGCGACACCGTGACTGTGAGTGTGACGTGGGGATCGACTAAAAAATTTCCGTTCTTCAGCGCTTTTTCAATCCTTTTGGCGGCTTCCGCGGGCGACAGCCCGCCGATTTGGACGGGTCCTGCGAGAGGCACGGGAATCGCTCCATCGTCAGACACATAAACGACCGTGGACATGTCGGGCTGACCGTAGACTTGGATGCTGACGCTATCGCCGGGTCCGATTTGGATGATTCGCGGTGGCGAATTTGCTGGCGGCGCGGGGTCGCTCGGTCTCGGCGATTGCGCCGCGCATACAGCAAAGCAACAAACTGAGCAAATAAGCGCCCAGAGCCCGGATTTTACAGTGACCGAGCGACTTGACACGCCTAAACCTCCGAAAAACCTGAAAATATCAGCCCGCAGCCCAACCGGGCAAGCAGGCAATCCTATAGTACTATTTCAGTTAGGCGAGAAAATATCATTCTTCGGGCCAATCTCCGAAATTACTGCGATGGGCGTCACTGCACCGGGATTATTAAGTCCAAAACGAACGTCACCCGGACCTGCCGCGCGCCAGCCCAGGGCGCCAACATGACCAGCACGAAACTGCCGACCCCGAAAATGATGGGCCAGTGGGTAGTGGCTCCCGAGCCTCTTTGGAGGATATCCTGAGCGAAGAGTTGTTTGCGAGGTCGACTGTGATCAGCTCTGCGCCGTTGCCAAACAAGGTCGAAAAGGAGTTGTTCGGATGACAGTGAGAGATACGATCGTTGCGCAATTCGAGCAGGTTGCGGTTGAGCAGCACAGAAAGCTGGCCCGGCTCTCGGACGAGACCAAGTTGCTCGATTCCGGTCTCGACTCGCTCAGCTTTGCGCTGATCGTTGCACGTTTGGAGGATGCACTCGGCGTCGACCCCTTCGATACCATGGATGACATGAAATTCCCCACGACCTTCGGCGATTTCGTCAAACTCTACGAAAAGCACCGGACCGCCTAGCCCTTGAGAACCGGGGTTCGAATCCCCGCAACAAGCGTCCGCTCACCTGGTTGGAAGGCGCGGACTGTGGTCAGCTCCGCGTCGTATGAAAGGTGATCGCGTAGCCATCAGGATCACCGGCAACGAAGAAGCGACCGAAGGGACCGTCGGCAAGCGGGCTGAGGATCGCGCCGCCCCGCTTGACGATCAGGTCGTGCAGCGCGTTAGCGTCGCCGCACGCGATCCAGAGCACCATGCCCACACCGAGTGGCCCCGCTTCGGGAAGCGGACGGAGAGGCTCTCGCAACGCCAGCGGGATCGGCGCGGTCTTGAGAACGACCGCGCTAGGCGGACTCTGCGCCGCGGCTTCGAAACCGAAGACCTCCATGTAGAACTTACTGGATGTGGCGAGGCTGCGCACTTGCAAGGCAATGAAGTCGGGGCCGACTGGCGTTGTCATGCGAGCTCCTTTGGAATAATATCAGTGACCTGATATTAGTGTAAGGACCCTGACATGTCAACGGCGAAAGTGGTGCCTCGCAGCTCAGTCGACTGGGTTGGCTACAACCTGAAGATCACGCAACATCGTTTGCGGCAACGCCTGGATGCCGAACTCGCGCGGCTCGGCATCACCGCGCCGCAGAACGCCGTGCTGCTCGCCGTCGCCGGCAACCCGCGAATCTCGAATGCCGAGTTGGCTCGCGCGGCGTTCGTGACGCCACAGACCATGCAGGCCATCCTCGTCAATCTCGAACGCGGAGGCCTGATCGTGCGCCGCCCGCATCCGGGGCACGGCAGGGTCATCATGACCGAGCTGACGAAGGCGGGCCAGAAGGCCGTTGCCGAGGGCGCGAAAGCGGCTGATGTGGTGGAGCGACAAATGCTCTCCATGCTGTCAGCAGAAGAAGCCAGGCTTCTTTGTGAGCTGCTCAAGCGCTGTGCTGCCGCCCTGGACGACGAACCGTCTGACAGCTAGCAGAACGTTTACGGCTGCATGCCACCGACAGCCGCCAGTCGACGGTGATCGGCAGGTCCACAGCAGGACAACGTACTTACATCCTTCGCAATTTTTCGGAAAGGTCTGCCCTCGTTGTTTACTAAGTCCGGTGCTGCCAAATCGCGGGGTCCCGGCTGCCATGGAAAACCGCCAAAACGACGATACGGTGAGCTTCCGCGCGGAAGTACACGCTAAACGGGAATCGCTTGGCGACGACACGGCGAACATCTTTGTAAACCGGTGAGTAGATCATCGGCTGCTCAGCGGCGGCGGTCACACATCGTTCGATTTCGGCAATGAATTCGACGCCGAGGTTTTGCCGTTCACTTTCATACCATGCTGCCGCTTCGATGAACTCTGCGCGCGCAGAACGACGAAACGATGCCGATAGACTCATCGCCGGATGCGAGTTAGCGCTGAGTCCTTTACCTCACTCCAAGGGACTACATCATCGGGATGGGCCGCATGCTCCGAGAGCCGCCGGTCGAGTTCAGCCTTCTGCGCTTCTGTTGGACCTGGCACGGCATTTCGTTCGACGATGTTGTCCCAAAGCGCTTCGACCAATTCGATCTGTTCTTCCACAGATAGCTGGCGAACCTGGTCGAATAAAGACGTATTCATTGCATGATTATAGCGCGCTACGGTGGCTCGAGCTAAAGAGGCAAATGCGAAGATATTCAGGGGTCCCAATAGGGTATTAACTGATGTTTCCAAAAGTCGGTTCGAACTTTCTCCCCTTAGGGACGCCACACTAGACGCGGGCTAACCTGGGCGCGCTGTTTCAATGTCGATCACGACTTTGCCAGGCTCATCACGACTGCTGCGATCGGCTTGGCCCAGTTCGGCATCGAGGGCACGCGGTTCAGAATCTTGCCGTCTCGGAAGTGCAGCAGCTGAACAGGCTGCGGGGGCTCGCCGCTGCTAAGGGACGCTTCGCTACTATTGTCGTAGAGCATCAGCTCGTCGAGAGACGGAAGTATCGAACATAGGTTGTTGCGGCTGGCATCGAACCGCTCGCGGATTTTAGTCTCGGGGATATCGTGACCGCCGTGACTTACTCGGGCACGCACTCGTGCGATATGTAGTTCAGGGTCACTCAGGCCGCAGTACCAGACGCGTACACGCAATCCATCAGCATGTGCTTTCGCCAACAGGCGAGCGATCGTTGTACCGCCGAGCGTGGTTTCGAAATTGAAGCTATGTCGCTCGGCGATCGCAGCCTCCAGTCGCTCCTTGCCGATACGCCAGGCCGCGGCATTTGCCTCATCGAGCGTCATTCCGGGATTGGCTGCTATCAGCCTTTGTGTTTCGACATCGGGGTTGTAGAAAGGAGTCCGCGCCGCTTCGAGCCGCGCTCCGCCGATACTGCTTTTGCCCGCGCCGTTGGTGCCTGCGAGAACGGTGATAGTGGGAACGGAGTCAGCCACGTTTCGCGGCCGCAACGGCGGCGCTGCCCAGTTCCTCTGCACTAGCGTTGAATAGAGCGTCCACGCCGGCGACCGCCTCGGGCGTTTGCATTCGGGCGACCATGTCGTCGTAGCGTTGAGTCAGGAAATTTAGACGCTCCCGCCTCAGCTTTACAAACTCCACATAGTCGCTGGCGGAAATGAGTACGGCATCGGGCATCTTGTGACGCAAGATCGCCACGGCCTTATGATCCCCGACCAGGTCGATGACCTCGCGTGCGCGCTCCTTAAATTCGGTGATCGTGAAAGACTCGACTGCGTCGATGCTTTCATCGAGTTGCGTCCGGCTCATATATTGCTCCATGACCAAAGACGGAAAGCATCATATCACTTTTCGTATGATAAGTATTAAACATATCAAATTTGTAAAATTTTGTAAAAACAAAGACTTGCATGGCCTACGGTACGACCGCTTATGGCGGCTCAGCGCAGAGCATGCGGCCTGAAAGTACGGCGGGAACGGGACTTGCTGTCGGCCGGGTCTCTAACGGCCTCCGGCGAACCCTTGCGCTGGAATAAAAGTTCCCGAGCCAAGGAAAATGTCGCCAGCGTGAATATGACGAAATCGATGCTCGTGACTGAAAACCAATGCGACTCGGACATATCCGCCAGGAACGCCCTGAAGATGAGGGCTAGGTACAAGGCTCCCCTGGCTTTCTCCAGCCGCATGAGATTTAGTCCTTGCCGCAGATAGACAATGAAATAGGCCAGCAGGCACGCGAACCCGACATAACCCAGGTCGTTGATGACGTCGAGGTAGCCGTTGTGGCCTTCGGTCGGATAGAAGAAAAGCTGGTTGATCATGTCGTAGGAGGGGGAAGAGGGTACCGGCCCGATCCAATACGCTTCATACCCGGTGCCAAGCAGGGGGTGTTGGCGAATATGGAGTTTGAGGAGGTACCAGATATTTGTCCGTCCGCTGAAAGTGAGGTCCTTGCCGGAGATCATGGAGATGGGAGTCAGGATGAAACTCAGTCCCGGCAGGATGTTCAGTACGGCCAGGGCATAGACCAGCACCGATGAGGCAAAGAACCCGACCATGTAGGGTGTCAGGCGCCGCATCGAACCCGGTGGCCGAAGCAGCAGGATCACGAAGAAGGCGGCAAAGGCTGTCGCCATGATGGACGTGGAGCTGCGGCACATCACCAGGCACAGGCCGGCAAGAGCCAGGTTTGCAATGGCAGTAACCCGACCAGTCTCGCCCGCAAGCAGGCCGTGTAGCCAGAGTATGAAAGCGCAACTCGCCAAGGAGCCAAGCACGTTCTTGCCCGTGGTAATTCCGTGCCAGGCATCCATGAGCTCCGCATGACCCTCATCGTGGTGGATGGCCAGGTCCGGATTCCAATAGCAAAAGATTGCGGATGCGGCGAGCAGCAAAAAGAGCAGCCAGCGCAGGCTGTTCTCGAAGCGTCGAGGCTGCCAGCCGGCGCTGGCAAAGGCCACAGACACTAGGACAATGATGTAGAGACGGAGTATCCGTCTCAGGGTGATGTCGGGCTCGATGGACCACAGCAGGCTCAGGCTGGCGAGGACAAGGAAGTAGAAAAACGGGCGATTCACCGCGGCAAGCAACTCACGTACCTGGCGCCAGTTCTTGATCACAAGGTAGGTGCTTCCGAACAGCAGCACCATCCAGATGGTGAGGCTGAACGAGTCACCTTCCGCGGGTTTGACCTCTAAGCGGTAATCGAGCCCCGGGGGGACGGTCATGATGATTAACATCAGCAAAACAAGGATGGACGGTAGGAGGGTGCCCGTTTTCCTACTGCGTGCTGATGCGGCCCTGACCGTGTTCGTGGGCCGACGTGCCACCTGGGCCTTCCTGATCTGGTTCACTCTGGCCTCCCGGGCGCACCCAATCAGCTAATATAACCGACCGGAATTGCAGCAGGCAGCCATCTGAGTAGGCAGGGCTTCATATGTACCGTCAATCAACCCGAGTTCGTGCATAGCCTGCCACGCCACCTTGGGGCAGCATCAGTCTGCATCCTGAAATGATCCTGGAAAGCGGCAACGATCATGCGGCCGACCCGTCTCGCAAAGCTCGCGTCTGCATCATCGGGGCCGGTGCAGCGGGGATTTCGCTGGCCTGTGAGCTTGACGGCTGCGGATTCGATGTGCTTCTCGTGGAGGCCGGCGGACTGGCGAACCGCGTCGGGGATTTCTACGAGGGCTCCGCGACCTCTCCCCATCCGGACCCGAGGCAGTTCAGGCGGGTGGGCTTCGGGGGAACGACCACAGTATGGGGTGGCCGTTGCGTTCCCTTCGATCCCATCGATTTCGAGCGTCGTGAGTATGTCGCCAATACCGGCTGGCCGATAACGTACGAGGAAGTTGCACGCTTCTACTCTGGGGCAATGGAATACTGTGATGCCGGCCGCTTCGACTTTCTGGCAAAAACTTCACTTCCCGGTGCAGGCGCGATCATCCGTGGATTTGAAGGGGATGAGGTGGTGGACGCCGATCACATCGAGCGTTACAGCCTGCCCACTGATTTTGGCAGGCGCTATCGGCACCGGCTTCACAAGTCGTCAAATGTCACCGTGATGCTGGGGATGCGCTGCCTGAAGTTGAACCGAGCCTCCGGTGAGGACTTGATCGAATCAGCAGAGTTCGTGGATCAAGGTGGGCGTCTCCGCACCGTTCGGGCTGCTGTGTTCGTGCTCGCGACGGGCGGCATCGAGGTGCCGAGACTATTGCTGGCTTCCGACCTCGCAGGGAGTGGATTCGGTAACTTGGGTGATTGTCTCGGCCGCTTCTACATGTGCCACTTCGAGAACACCCTCGGTCGGATCGTCCCGCACAAGAAACCCGTCGCGTTTCGATTCGAACGAACCTCCGATGGCGTCTATTGCCGCCGCCAGATGAGGTTCACGCCAACAGCGCAGCGCGCCCACCATCTGCGCAATACAGTCTTCCGCCTGCATTTTCCGAGCTATGCCGACGCAAGTCACGGCAGCTCGGTCATGTCTGCGATTTACCTGGCAAAGTCCACCCTTTTGCCGGAATACCGGACCATCCTGCAGCAACAGACCCAGGTTCCTTCGTCGCCAAGGTTGCGGCACATCGGCAACGTCTTGCGTGACCTTCCGGGGCTCACGCGATTTGCCGGTGAGTGGTTGTTCCGTATTCGGCTGGCGAAGAGGAAGCTTCCCTATACTCTGGTACCGAATGCCGATGGTAGTTTTCCGCTGGAATTCAACTCGGAGCAGACCCCGGATCCGTCCAACCGGATCACGCTCCGGGAGGATCGGGACCGGCATGGCTTGCCACGAGTGCATATTGCGTGGCATGTCGGCGATCAAGATGCACAGGCGGTCTTGCGGGCGTTTAAGCTCCTGCGTGAGTCGTTGCAGCACAGCGGTGCAGCGCAGCTGCTGTTCGATGATGGGTTGCTCGCCGGACAGATCGCCCGTTCGATACCGCTGGGTCACCACATGGGCACTGCCCGCATGGCCGCCAGCCCCGGCAATGGGGTCGTGGATCGCGATTGCGCCGTGTTTGGCCTACCCAACCTCTACGTCGCGAGTTCAGCGGTGTTTCCCACTTGCAGTCATGCCAATCCGACATTAACCATCGTCGCGCTGGCAATGAGATTAGCGCAGCACCTGCGTTCGCGTTTTGAGGCGTAACCCGCTCGATGGGGCGGCGGCGAGTCGGCCGGCGACAACAGGTGCTGCGAACCGGGCGCCGGAAACGAAACGGAAGATGGGCCCGAAGTTCAGGGCCGCGAGCGGACCTAGGAAGTACAAGCCCGGCACGGATGACTCAAACCGCAGGGATAGAGCGGGTGAACGGCCAATACGGAGAACGCGCAGGCGCAAGTCGGCGTCGAGGTAACTCAAGCGATCGACATCGAGCGCATAGCCGGTGCCGGCTACTACGTGGTCGAAAGACTTCGAGTACTCCGATGCTCCTTCGGTCTGCAGACCCAAGATCACCTGTTGGCCGGCGGATTTAGCCGAGACCACCGTGGTTCGCAGCTTGACGTTGACGTTGCCCTCGAATCGGTCTCGGATCCACCAGGGCGCCGTTGGCGGTAGGTAGCCGATGGCCATCCGCGTGCGACGCTGCCGCGGAATGAAATAGAAGGCCCAAGGGAGCGAATAGAGCAGCCAGTTTTTCAGCCCGGCTCCCAACACGGTATCAGGCGCGAGGAGCCGCTCGATAAATGGCCGGTCACGCGGCATCCGTGTATTGAAGATTGTTTGAGCGCCGCGCACAAATAAGTGTGCCTGCCCGCCTGCCTCATGTACGAGTGCACCGGCCTCGATTGCAGACGCGCCTGCACCGATAATCGCGACGTTCTTGCCCGCGAAGTGGCCGTATGAGTGCAGCGCCTCGGTATGTGTCACATGCTCACCGAGCCCCTCCAGCACCTCCGGCGTGTAAGCCAGGCCGGATATGCCGGTCGCCGATACGATATTGCGCGCATGTAGAATGTCACCGTTGCACAGAGTAACCTCGAAGCGGTGCTCTCCCGCCGAGCGGACCATCACGACCTGTTCCGGCTCGAGGTGAGGTACGAAGTGTTGCTGGATTTCCAGGCCGTAGGCAGCAAAAGACTCCATCGAGCAGGGCTCGTAGTCCTCTAGTCCGTTTCGACGGCACCATTCCGGATAAGACAGTTCGCGCTGCGGCACGTAGATGCTGCTGGCAATGCTGAGCGACTTGAGGTTTATTCCTTTCGGCATCGATCGCCAAAGGTGCATGGCTGGACCGAACACCCGATGCGAAATCCCGCGGTAGCGCAAGTGCGCTGCGAGCGACAATGCGTAGGGGCCAGAGCCGACGATGGCCACGTGAATGTCCTTCATGACGCGGCACCCTGATTCTGCGGCTGGTCGTAGCCCGTGTTTCTCAAGAACGCACGTGGATGACGTAGATACGAATGTATCTGAAGCAGCAAGTCGGAGCGCCTGGGCCAAGGGTCTCCGGAATCCGCTACCGCGTCGATCACTGAGTCGCGATCAGCTTCGTACCACTCCCTCCAGCGAGTAGCTTCTTGAATTGGCATCGTTCCCAGAATGCGCCGCAGTCCCAGCAACACGCCCAGGCGAGAGCGGTTGCAGAAGGCTTGCGGGCCGCTGCTATCCGCACTGGCGGCAGCCGCAGTCGCCGCCGCCACTGCTTCGTGATTGCCCAGCGCACCCTCGTAGAACAGTGTGGGTAGCGGCAGCCCGCGGGCTACGTCGAACGCCAATTGATTATACAGGCGCCCGTTGATGTCGATCAGCAGAGAGCGGCCCGGCAAGCGAATGAATTCGGCTTCGAAAACCCCAAAGTAACCGATCTGCTGCAGGAGCCGTTGCAAGCCCGAGGCGAGTTCAAAGTCAACCTGGGCCGACTGGAAACACAGCCCTGTACCGAGTCTGCTCGGCAACTGCAGCACCTTTTCGGCCGCTCGCACCGCCATGTTCCGTCCGCCACGGTCGATGAATCCCGCTAGAGAGTAGACCTTGTCGACAGCTTCGGGGTGGTAACGCTGGACTACGGGCAGCGTCCAGTCCGGGAAGCGGGCGGCGAGCTGCGGGGCGAGCACATTGCGCCTATAGAATTCGGTATATGTGCGTACGGACTCTTCGCGGCCGCCTAAAACTATCGTGCCCTTCGAATGGGTATTCAGGAGGCTCTGGGTCCGAGGTTTGACCAGCAGGTGTCCAGACTGGTTGCGTATCAGTTCCTCGGCCTCACTCAGGTTGTTGGGGGCCCAGGTGTCGGGCATATCCAGGCCCGCTGCCCGCACCGCCTGCGCGAGCTTGGCTTTGTCCAGCAGAACAAGCAGGGTGTCGAGATCCGGTTGATAGAAGAGAAAATCGCGCTCCAATTCACTGCGATACAAAGCGAGCACCAGCGAAACATCGTCACTGGTCGGGTAAATGACTGGTTGGCCGTATCTCTGGCCCACCCTACGTGCCCAAGTCACGAACCTGTCGATATTCGCGGGAGGTGGGCAATGCAAGCGGCCCGCTACCTGGCGTGACCAGAGGGCCGGCGCCAGCATGTGGGGATCGGCGACCAGCACCTGGACACCATTGGCGCCCAGCGTGCGTGCCGCTGCTAGGGTTCCGTAATATCCGCCATTGCAGAGCAGAACGGGGGGCTTTTTATTAGACATGAATTCGCTGGTGGTGGACTGAAGAGCTGCGGCAATTCGTCAAGGGAGTCAGGACGCAACGCAAGTCGGACCCGCCGATGACTGCAAGCTTCCAATTCCATTGGCCAATTGTAATGTTTTCATTCCCCGGTCGCACGCGTAACTCTTTATCACCCGTAAATCTGGTTTCATCGCACGACAGAGGCAAGTGTAGCCACAATTCTCCGCAAACTGCGATCTGGCACACACTTCCGTGAATGCTTTAGCGCCGGTACTCTCCCAGCGCATGTCTTTGGGTTGACCGCACCGGTGTGAGACTGGACAATCACGTTGTTTTTTTTCCCCCGCGGGGCGGGGCCTATATGAGCCACGCCTACTTCGACGATTCCGCCCGCGGCAAAGATCTGCACCGGCGCTCCCTGCGCGGTGGTGCAATGTCCATGATTTCACAGGGTGGCAACGTCGCCACGCAGGTGATTTCCACCATCGTGCTGGCCCGGATCCTGGTGCCGGAAGATTTCGGGCTCGTCGCAATGGTCTCTGCGATAACCGGGTATGTCGCCATCCTCGTCGATCTCGGTACGCGCGACGCGGTCGCCCAGCATCCGCGCATTAACACGGGGGAGGCGAGCGCCCTGTATTGGATCACCGCAGCCCTGGGCTTGGCGGTCGCTCTCCTCACCGTTATTGGCGCGCCGCTGATCGCTTCATTCTATGGTGCGCCCAAACTCAAAGCCATAACCATGGCCCTGGCGATCCCAATCATCCTGTCGGGGCTCTACTATCAACAATATGCCCTGATGCGCCGTGCGCTGATGTTTCGCAAGCTCGCCATCATTGATGTCAGCGGTAATGTGATCGGCACGGCTCTGGCGATTTTGCTCGCGCACTTAGGCTACGGTTACTGGGCCCTGGTGTGGAAGCCCGCAATTACTGCGTTCGTTACCGCAAGTGGAGTATGGGTTACCTGCGGCTGGTGGCCAGGACGTCCCACGCTTACACAGGGCGTTAGGGCAATGATTCGCTTTGGCCTCAACGTGACGGGATTCAATATAGCCGACACGATTACGAGGGCGATGGATCGTGTCGCGCTTGGCCATAATTTTGGTCCCAGAGAATTGGGCTTCTACCAAAACGCTTTAAACGTGTATGAAAATGCCGCAAATATCAGTTCGTCGCCGCTGCACAATGTGGCATCGGCGACGCTGAGCAAGCTTCGCGACGATATAGATGCCCTCAAGGGCGCCTGGTCGACCGCGTTGTCTTCGCTCGCGTACTTTGCCGCGCCGGCTTTTGCCGTGCTTGCCGTGGTGGGTCAGGATCTCGTGGTGCTTCTATTGGGACCGAAGTGGAAGACTGCGGGCACCATTCTGAGCGTTCTTGCCTTGCGAGGTCCGGGCCAGGTGATCGTAAACACCCAAGGTTGGCTGCATGTAGCTGCCGGACGCCCTGATCGCTGGCGGCGCTACGGTGTCGTTAACTGCGGCTTCACGATCATCGCGTTGCTGTGCGGGCTGAGGTACGGCGCGATCGGTGTGGCCGCATCATATGCGGTGTTGGTCTACATTGTCATGGTTCCTTCGATTCTCTACGCGGGCCAACCGCTGGGCATTCGGACCAAGGATGTGCTCGCGGCTGTCGGACCTCAGGTAATTTCCGCGCTGGCTACGGCGGGGTTCGGCTTTGCGCTCCGAGAGATATTTTTTCAGGGCAAATCCTCGCTTGTCAGGCTGCTCCTGCTTTGCGCTCTGTGCTGTGCGTTCTATCTGGCGGTGATGGTGCTGGGCTTTCGCATGACCAAGCCCCTAGCGCTTGCAGCATCACTGGTACGTCGGCGCGAAGCTGACGGTGGCTAGCGAAGAATTCGGGCGTGCGAACTGGGCCAGTATCGCTTCAACTGCAGAAAATGCTTCTCGAAGAACTCATAGCTGAGCCATGCGAGAACAATGGAAATTGCTATTCCCGCGGCAGCCTGCAATACCAGCGCGCTCATGTTGGAACAGCCCAGTCCGGCTGCCAGCATCAGATCCGTGTGATGACTGCTGAAGTAGTACGACAAGAAGTGGTGATAGACATAAAGTCCGTAGCTGTATTTGCCCAGAAAGGCCAGGGGCCGGCTAAGCAGACATCGAGTCCAGCCGGAAGACACTGGTCCAAGAAGTCCCTTGAGTAACAGGGCCGCAAGCAGCAGATGGAAGGCCCCACCGCGCACCGATTCCAGTACGTTCGCGCGCACAGTCAAATGCCGGGCGCCGAACTGAATCACCAGCAGCCCCAAACCTGCGAGAGCCAACGGAACTACTATTCGGCGGGCGCCGGCTTCACCGCCAGGTTGACGTAGGTAGACTGCGAAAAATCCGCCAATGGCAAGTGCGTCGAGCTGGAAAGGCGTGAGAACCTCAATGACTACAGGGCCGGCCCCGGCCAGGGAGGCGGCGATACGGCCGATAAAGGACGCCGCAGCGACGAGAAATGAGAATGTTAAAAATACCCTTGGTTTAGCCGCAAGCAACCAGACCGCCAGTGGCCAGATCAGGTAGAACTGTTCCTCGACCGCCAGCGACCAGAAGTGCTCTATATATGAAAGCACCCAGCCGTCGTGAATGGCCAGGTAGATGTTGACTGCGTACAGCCACGCCCAAGCCTGATGTGCCCTGAGTCCGGAGAGTTCGGTACCGCGCAATTCTGGAATAAGCGGCAGCACAAGGAAGATCATGACCAGAACGCCGTAGTAGAGCGGGAAGATGCGCAATACGCGGCGCATGTAGAAGTTGCGGAAGTAGTGTTCATCTGTGCGCGCGTCGTACAGGATTCCCGTGATCAGGAATCCCGACAGAACAAAAAAGAGATCGACGCCCAACGCGCCATACGAAAACAACCAGGATACGGTGGCATTGGCGAGCCCGTCCCTGTTCTCCGGGGCGACGAAGTGGAACAGCAACACCGCGAGTATTGCAATTCCTCGAATCCCGTCGAGCACCGGCATATGCCCGCCCGCTGCGGATTCAAGCGGCCTATTTGCGGTAACTGACTGCCTATTTACGCTGGAAGAATGCGGGCCCAAAGCGTCCGAGGTCGAATTCACTGGTGAACCACGTTTGGTGTACCCGCAGAAAACCGGGCCTGAGCGGGAAGGGTATAGGTCGCCCCGGTGGTGGGATCGACCCATGGCCACCTGTTCGATCCGAAAAACGCCGGTTTGCCGGTGAGATAAAGCGAGTCGGGCAAGGGGCCGGCTGATCCGGTGAGCCAGGTCTGTTTGCCAAGCAAGGTATCCCAGTTGCCGTCCCGAACCGCTGTCGCCGCCACCTGGGTATCGACTGTATAGGGCGACTTGTCGTTCCAGCCCATGAGCCAGGTAGTCGGACGCCAGGGAGCCTTCGCCTCGTCATCCCGATAGCCCCTGGCCCCCTTCAGCTGTGGTTGTCCCAGGACGTTACCCACGAAGGTCATCCAGTAGCTGTAACGCATTGCACCCGCGGCCCGCTTGGGGCCGTTTGCCGGGCCTGGGACGTCATTTGCATCATCGACGGTATGGCCGGTGTAGTCGCTCTTGAAGACGCTGCGCGCGCTTGTAGAGTAGTTGCGAAAATAGACGCTGTAGGTGGAGTTGCCATGCGTCGCGTCACTGTCCATGTTGAAGCTCTGGTTGCCCTCGAAAAGCACCATGTGCGGCCCCACCATATGCGAGGCGTTTAGACCGACTTCAATCCAGGCTTCAGTTGTAGCGATGTATCCATGGTCCATGTAGTTGTAGCCGACGACCGACCCGGCGCCCGATGAGCGCACAACCATTACCTTATTGGCCTTGACCACAACATTGTTTTCAATCAGCGCCTCGGATGACCCGCTGGCGAGACTGATGGCATATCCGGCACCTCCCGGCTGAGCCCAGGCTGCATCATGGACGTAGGAATCCCGCAGCTCATCCCTGAAGCTGTTGTTTATTGCGACACCCTCGCCGTACCATTCCGTGACCTCGATGTTGCGGGCCCAAGAATATAGGCTGCTCTCGAATCGCACTGCTCCATCTCCGCCGCCGACCAGCGTCACCTGTTCGATCCCGGCATTTTGAACCGGGGCGTTGGATCCGGAATAGGTCGTGAGTTCCGCATAATGGCTGACGCGGTAACCCTTGGTCAGGGGGGACGTGAACGTGATTGTATTGCCCTTCACCGTTGCGATTTCCTTGATTTCATTCTGCGGTCGGTCCTGGCGCGAGAACCAGCAAGCTGCATCATTCCCGGTGCCCGTGCCGGCATAGTTGTTTGCAGTCGAGGGCGTCACTCCAGTCGCGAGCGGATCGTCGATGCCCGAAACAGCTGGCTTATGTAGTTGCCAGGTCACTGCGTAGTCAGGTGACGCCCAGATAGAGGTCGAGAGTTGGGATACGTCGGGTTGCCAACCCGCTCCCGAGGTCTCATCAAGCAACACCATTTCGCCCGAGGAGAATATGGAGCCCTTCGCCACGGTGACCGACGCGGATCCTTGCACAGCGTCAGTTGACAGCACTTGCATGTGGGCTGGCTGGTAAGCGGTGAGTCCCTGGCACCTGGCGTCGCCGTCTGGATTCACCCATCGCCCTGGCCCGATAATCACCAAAGGTGTCGGATCGGCGGCCTGCTGGAATGCCGGGGTGGCGAACACGTTCAGCGGGTTCTTCAGAATGGTCAAGCCGGCTGCGACCCCGCGCAACACAACGCCCTTGTTGATCGCGATGTACTGTCCCTTGCCAATGAGAAAAGTGCCGGCACCCAACTGGACGACGCTGCCGGCGCGGCAGCGGCTGATCTGCGCGTTGATCTGAGCGCTGTCGTCAGCAGTTCCGGTCGGGACAAGCGGGGTGGAATTGCAGACAGGACTTTTGGAAGAGGGAATGCCTCCCTTGGACATCAGGCCCGGATTCCAAGCGAAGTTGCGTTCACTCGGCAGCGCGTACGCGGCGCTGCCAGTGCCGGATGCGGCTCCTGCGGCAGATGTTGTTGCATGTAGACTCGATGCCGTGTCCGTGGCTGTCAAGGAAATCCTTTGACCGTCGCAGCCACCCATGGTGACAGCAAGCAATACGCCGAGCAGGAAACGGGCGATCCAGTATCCTGAATGGAGGCCCGTTGACCTGACATGGTGTTGTTGCTTCACTTCAAGTTCCTTATGCATCGAACACCGAACGTTATCTATTCCACCAGCAATATGGAAATGTCTCACTTGGGTCAATCGGGGGCGGGCGTCTGTCAGAAAATGCGCCAATTTTTCCCATGAGTAATTTGAACGGCGATACTTTGCCACAGAAGGATGGCAGGCTAAGAATAGATAGCTTGGCGGATCACAGTTTAGTTAGGGTTGAGGATTGCGTTGCAACTCATTGTAAGATAATTGAAACAGGGATACCCGATGTTAAGTCGAATATGAATTCAACCGGTATAGGAAATTTTGACGCAAGTCCCGATGAGGCCATCGCCGATTTGATTGCCTACGAGGGACCCATCTTCATTGATCTTGACGAAACCCTTTATTTGCGCAATTCCACTGAGGATTTCATAGACTCGGCTCAGCCGGGCATTGTGGCTATTGTCTTACTGCAGTTGCTTGAATTCCTCAGGCCATGGAAGTGGACTGGCGGGCACCCAACGCGCGACGTCTGGCGCATCTGGCTCATCCGCACGTGTTTCCCATGGGTCAGGGCGCGCTGGCGCAGTCGGGTTGGTGCCTTGGCCGCTCAATTCGTCAATCCTCGCCTTGCCGCAGCGCTGCAGCAGCACCGGCACCGGGTCGTGATTGTGACGGTGGGGTTCATCCCAATCGTTCAGCCCTTGATCGAGGCGCTCGGGTTCGGCGGGTGTCGCATCATCGCGGCCCGGCTGGGCTTCCAGGACCGACGCAATGGCAAGCTACATTTGGTGCGCGCCGCACTGGGTGACGAAGTGTTGTCCACCGCACTCCTCATTACAGACTCGATTGACGATGCCCCAGTGCTTGCATGCTGTCGGCGGCCGCTGCGCGTGGTGTGGCCAGGATCCCTTTATCCCAGGGCACTGCGTCGGGTGTATCTGCCGGGTCTGTACCTCTCCCTCGTCAAGCGCCCAGGCCAGCGATACATTTGGAGGTCTGTGATCCAGGAGGACTTCGCGTACTGGGTGCTGGGCACGCTGGCACTTGCTACTCACCCCGCTTCGCATCTGTGCGGCCTGGCGCTGATGTCGCTGTCATTTTGGTCAATTTATGAACGCGGCTATGCCGACAATGACTGGGCAGCGGCGAATCTCGAATCTGCCGGCAAGCTAAGCACCGAGTTCTCGAGTGGCGAGGTCGTGATTCCGCGACTGCGGCCCTGGCTGTGGGCCGCTACATCCGGTGCGGTTGCCATGTACCTACTCGGGCCGTGGTCCGCCTTCGCGGTCAATTGCGCAAAATGGGCAACGGTGCTCATCGCGACCCACCTGATCTTCAGATGGTACAACCGAATGGACAAATCCACGAGGATCTGGATCTACCCGCTGCTGCAGGCAGCACGCCTGCCTTCGATCGCAGTAATCGTGGCAGTCGCTCCAGCAGGCGCCATGGCATTGGGTGCCCTCATAATGGCCAGATGGGTTTCCTACTATTTTTATAGGCTTCAATCGGGGACATGGACGAATATCCGTCCTAACTCCATGCATCTGCTCTTTTTCGCCATGGGGTTGGGTATGTTGGGGATTGGCGTTGGACTGCAGGCAGTGCTTACCTGGACAACCGCTGGACTCGTATCGTGGAGCCTCTTCAGGGCACGCAAAGAACTGCTCTTGCTGTTACGGAATGCCCGCAGAATCGATCGCGCCGAAACGACGTGAGAGGGTGCGTTGGTAGGGGGATCGTAGCAACGGATCACAGGTTGAACCATTGCCTAGTGATATCTTAGTGGACGGTTTTAGCGCAGTGAGGTTTGGGTGTCGAATCGCTACGTACTGATTTCCCCGTGTAGGGATGAGTCGGATTACATGGCGCGTACGCTGGAAAGCGTGATGGCGCAAAGCGTGCCGCCGGCGCTCTGGATTGTGGTCGATGACGGATCCACGGACGAGACACCTGCCATACTGGAACAGTATCGCGCAAGGATTCCGTCGCTTCGTGTGATCACACGCACGAACCGCGGCAGCCGAAGCGTCGGACCGGGGGTCATCGAGGCGTTCTATACGGGTCTGGATTCCGTCAACCTCGACGAATTTGATTACCTCTGCAAACTCGACCTGGACCTGGATCTTCCGCCCAAATACTTCGAGCTATTGATCAGGCGGATGGAGGAGAACCCCCGGCTTGGCACCACTTCAGGCAAGCCATATTTCAATTCGCCCGGTAACGAAAAGATGATTCCAGAGGTCTGCGGGGACGAGATGTCGGTAGGGATGACGAAGTTCTACCGGGTTCAGTGCTTCCGCGACATTGGTGGCTTCGTGAGGCAAGTCATGTGGGACGGCATCGATTGCCATCGTTGTCGCATGCTTGGCTGGATCGCGGAAAGCGTGGACGATGAGCCGCTGCGTTTCAATCACCTGCGGCCCATGGGTTCAAGCCAGAAGAGCATCTGGACCGGTCGCATCAGGTTCGGGTACGGACAGTACTTCATGGGTTCCGCGCCGCTCTATTTCCTGACCAGCGCTGTATTCCGTCTGACCAAGCATCCTGTGATCCTCGGTAGCGTCGCCAGCATCTGGGGTTTCTTATCAAGCGCCCTGAAGGGTGTTCCTCGATACGATGACCTAGCGTTCCGCAAATTTCTCCGAAAATACCAGTACGCGTGTCTGAGAATGGGCAAGCGGCGGGCGACCCAGCTAACAAACCAACGGCAAGAATCTATCTGGCGCGCCCGGGCGCGCGCCTGATAAATCCATTGCGATCTTCAACGCCGGTCATGGACGCCGGCTGTCGTTTCTAAGGCTGCTTGAGGGGCGTACCAGCTTCATAGCGCGCCTTGGCGGGCAGACCCGAGCCGCCGCAGCTGTTTGCCTGGATCGGCGCTGAGCCGGTCGGCGTCACCCACGGCCACGAATAGTTACAAGCGGCCCCGGAGCCGAAGAAGGATGGAGCCGCAGACAGATAGAACGAGTTGGGCAGCGTGTGCGGTGAAGTAGCCGTCCAATCCACGATCGCTGCGTTGACATAATCATAATTGCCATTGCGAAAGATGTAGGATCCGGTTATTCCGTTTAAGTACGGATCTTGGCCGCCAGGACCGGCGTTCCAACCCACCATGAATATGCGGTTTCCGGACCAGTCTCCTTGGTAAGACCAGCCATGAGCCGCAGTCGTCTGGCCTGCCAACCCCAGTGTGTTGCCGACGAAAGCAAACCAATAGTTGTATGCCATTGGCCCGGCCGCACGGAAAGGACCCGGTGCGTTTAGCACGCATCCAAGAGGTCCAGACGTCCCACATGCAAAGCCGGCCCCCAAGGCGTCGTTCACCACCTTGCCAATTGAAGGATCGGTGAATGGTGTGCGCATTCCGGTGCTCTGGTTCCGGAAAAACGTTATGTACGTTGAGTTGCCGTGGGTATTGTCGTTGTCTAAATTGTCGGCCCAGTTTCCTTCGAAAAGAACATGATGCGGTCCCGAATAGTGGCTCGCATTCAACCCCATATCGAGCCAATAGTCGCCGATCCCTGATTCTGCGTCGTACATACTGTCATCGACATAGCTATAGGAGACCACTGAACCGGCACCTCCCGCCCTTGCGACCATTCCCTTGCCGCCGAAGTTGGTGATGCTGTTTGTGATCAGAACTTCGGTGGAGGCGTTATCCAGCGCAATAGGATATTCGCTGCCATTGTTGACGGAGTTCCAGCAATGATGGACATAGACGTTGTTGAGTTCGCTACGAACCGAATACGATACGTTTATTCCGCCGCCATACCAGTTGCCGACCTCGGTGTTCTTGATCCAGCAGTAGGCGCAGAGTTGCATTTCCATGCCTCCGTTGACACCACGGAGAACCGAAAGGTTTTCTACGCCGGCACTCTGCAGCAGCGAAACAGGCGAACCCATCCCTGTATTATTCGCATAGAGGGCGCCGTAAACCTGGGCGTTATGATTGCCGCTTTGCCGAAACGCGATCGTTAGCGGATCGTCAAACGTCACGGTGCAGCCGGCCCCCGGGCACGGACCCGCGCCGATCGAAGCTATCCTATGCAACTCAGCGGTCGGTCGGTCGCAATAGGAATGCCAACAACCTACCGAGCTAGCATCAGAGGGAAGGCTAGTGCCAAAATCCCAGCCGCCGCGATTCAGGGATTTTGACCACATGACCCGGCCCGTCGCCGGGCTACCGGATGAACTGAGCCAGTCCGAGGCGGCCCACACACTCCCGTACCCTGTCGTGACATTCAATGGATCGGCAACCCAGCCGGCGCCTGACGCCTCATCAATGAGCACCCACTGACCCACCGAGAATCCGCTCGTGCTCGTCAGCTGGATCGTTGCCTGACCCTGCGCAGCATCGGCGGCGAGTGAAATGGCACCGCATCCCGTGCCAACATTGGCACCGATGTTGCCGCACTTGGCCCAACTGTAGTTGTAATCGGGTGAAACGGGGGCCATCAAAATCACGGGTGGTCCGCCGTTCGGGCAGGCAACTTTATTTGACGTGCTGGTGCCGCACATCCCGCCCGTATAGGCAAGAGCGCCGTCAGACACAGTGATGGAAGTCTGGCAGTACGGTGAGCTCGAGCCGCTGCAGTCACCCGTCCCGCGCAGCGTTATCCCCGTCGCAATATGGATGGGCAGATCGGCTATATGAACCGTGAATGCGCCCGCACCCAGTTGAACGACGCTGCCTGCGGCACAATTGTTGATCGCGTTCTGGATGTTGGTGAAGTCGTCTTGACCGCCACCGAGCGGATTGACCGTCGCACAAACCGTCGTCCGGCTCGGAATGCCGCCCACGCTCGCAAGTCCTGCATTTCTCCAGTTCGCGAAGGCATCGTCGTAGGAAGGCAGAACCCCGGCCGTTGGGTCGTTGGCCGGCGGCGGGCTCGGCGGCGGCGGGCTCGGCGGCGGTGGGCTCGGCGGCGGCGGGCTTGGCGGCGGCGGGCTTGGCGGCGGTGGGCTTGGCGGCGACGGGCTTGCCGTCCACTGCGCAAAAAGCGCGACGCTTGCGGATCCCATGTTAAATGTGCTTCCGGCGCCATATGCCGTGCCACTGCCATTGGCGGCCGTGTTCCAGCCGGAGAACTTGTAGCCGGTGCGCACCAAGTTGCCGGCGTTGCCGAGCACAGTGACCACGGCGCCCTTGGCATAGCTCTTGGAGCCGGTGGGTGGCGTACCGCCCGTGGAACCGTTGGCATTGTAGGTAACGGCATAGGTCGCGGCCGGTGCCGCCGCCACGACTGCAATGCTGAAGGCGGGAAGGGCGGCGCGTGTGGTGCCGTTGGTCACAGAAATTATGATGTTCGATGTGGTGCCCACATTGGTGCTGATCGGTGCTCCAGTGAGCCGTCCGGACTTGCTATTGAAGGCGGCCCAGCGCGGGGCGCCCTGAACGCTGAAAGTGAGCGCACTACCGCTGGGGTTCGATACCGTCGGGGTGAAGCTGTACACACTGCCGACCACGACGCTGGTCGCGGGTGTCCCGGAGATCGTCGGCGGGGTGGGGCGGTGTCGTCGGTAGTAGTATGGTGACGGCGTCGTGGTAAGCGACGGCGTCGTGGATTCTCCTGAACTTTGTGTGACCGCAGCGAAGGTTCTTTCGGAGCCTGCAAGGGCACCGATCATGAGGACGCTCACTGCAAACAGCTTGGCCATAGCGACGAGTGCTGCGTGCCGACGAATTGAATTTTTCATTTGGTCTCGCTTCAACATCAGAGTTCGTTTCCTCGGCGGTGAAAATCCTGGATTCAGTAGATTCGCCGCGGCTTGATTGATCGAAAGTGGCGAGCATGAAACGTCGCTCTTGCGGGTTGATGCAATACGTCTCCGCGCAGAGACGACACGCGTTGAGATGTCGTGTCGCCGAGCGCAGACGTGATCCGTCGCCGAGCGCAGACGTGATCCGTCGACTAGAGATGACTTCTGAAGTGAGAGGCGGGTCTTCAGCTGCACGATGCACCACAGACCGCGCCACGGATCGCATCGTGACCAACTGAACATAAATCCGATACAATCAGGGTCGTTGGCGAAGAACCTTAGATTTTGCTCCGGGTGCTTGCGCTGCGGCGTTTAGAAATGCTCCGGAATTTTGGGCGGTCGAATGAATAGCGAGCGCTATCGCAACACGTTTCGCTACACTATCCAGCGTTTGGCATTGGTGCCCTGTTGATTGCCGCGATCCGTTTTCGGGGTGCATTGGCGGTCAGAGTTTTGAATCTTGCCTGGGTAGGCTTCCTGAGAGGTTCTTTCATATTCGCTTTAGGTGTGTGCGCTGATCTTTAGCGCGCCTTTCCAGAGTGCAGCCGAATTAAGGGACGAAGCAGATGTGCGGAATAGCCGGAGCTGTTGGAAGTCTTTCGCTGGTCCGATCCGGCGACGTATCGGTCGGTGAGAGAGTCGCTGAGTGCGTGGCGCGGGTGAGCCATGCAATTAGTCATCGTGGCCCGGACGGGCAGGGCACCTGGTCTTCGGAACATCGCGAGGTCGTGTTTGCGCATCGCCGGCTTGCCATCATCGATCTCAGTGAGGGCGGGGCGCAGCCCATGGTCCATGCGGCCTCGGGGTGCGTAATTACCTACAACGGCGAGATCTATAATTTTCAGGAGCTGCGTCGCGAGCTGGAGTCTGGCGGCGAAAGCTTTTCGTCCAGTTCGGATACTGAAGTTGTTCTCAAAGGCTTCGCGCGTTGGGGTCTCGACGTCGTCCCGCGTTTGCGCGGCATCTTTGCGATGGCAATTTGGGATCCGCGTTCCAGGTGCGTCCATCTGGTCCGGGATCAGATGGGAATCAAGCCGCTTTATTGGACGATCGTGCGCGGCGGGACATTGGGCGGGGAGACGCTGCTCTTCGCATCGGAATTGCGGTCGCTTCTGGCCAGCGGAGTAGTGCCGCGCAGATTGGATCCAGCCGGAGTCGCTTCATTCCTGGCCCAGGGATTCGTGGTCGGTCCGAACACCATGGTCGAAGGAGTAAAGCTGCTTCCGAGCGCCAGCATTCTGACCGTGGTGTCGGGTGCCGGTTCGGGAGAATCGAATGCCATCTCACTCAAACGGTATTGGGAACTGCCTGCGGGTGCGGCTGGCCGTACGACTGAGGAGGAACTCCACGAGGTGCTCGCGAACACCGTGCGGATGCAACTGGTTTCAGATGCGCCACTGGGGATTTTTCTTTCGGGCGGAATCGACTCGAGTGCCGTGGCAGCGCTGGCGAGCGAGACTGCCCCCGATGCCGTGCATACCTTCACGATCGGATTCGAGGACGAGAGTCTCGATGAGTCGCGGTATGCGGCAGCCGTGGCAACCGCAATCCGCAGTCGCCATACCAACGTGGTGCTGAGCGAAGAGGATTTTCTGGCACAGCTGCCGGGCGCGATGACGGCGATAGACCAACCGACCTTCGATGCGATCAACACCTATTTCGTCAGCCGGGCTGCACGAGGCGCGGGAATGACGGTTGCACTCGCAGGAACGGGTGGCGATGAGCTTGTTGGCGGCTACAGGAGCTTCGTTGAGCTGCCGAAAATGATGAGAGGTACTTCGTGGTTCCCGGGCCGACTATTGGATGGCGCCATCCGCGGCACCGCCAAGATGTCCGGCGGGATGTTCTGGGATGCGCTGAAAAGATCTCCGCCACAGACCCGGTGGGGCAAGCTGGCAGATGTTGCGCGCGCCGCCGGTGATCTTCTGGCGCTTTACCAGGTTTCCTACTCCATTTTCACTGCCGAGACTCAGGAACGCCTTGCATCCTCCGCGGTTAGAAATACGCAAGCTGAGCAGGTGTTCGGTCTTCCTGTTGCAGTTGCTGACGCTTGGCGCGATAAGGTGCGTGACCAAGAGATGCTGCATGCAATTTCTCTGCTCGAGCTATCGAGCTTTATCGGCGAGCGCCTGCTCCGGGATACGGATGCTGCCAGCATGGCGGTCGCACTCGAAGTTCGAGTGCCGCTGCTCGATCATGTGCTGTGCGAAGCTGTCGCAGGCCTGGATCCAGCACGTCGATTCGAGCCCATACTCAAAAAGATGGCGCTCCGGCGCGCTGCATTGGGCAAGCTCGATCCGTCGTTGTTCGATCGGCCAAAATCCGGTTTTGTGCTGCCGATTGCCGGTTGGACCAGAAAGGGCCTAAGGGCCGAATTGGACCGGCTTTTCTCCGACACAGAGCTCATCGGGCGCGTCGGACTCAATGCGGTTACCGTACAGACGCTTTGGAGTTCATACACGTCCGGGAAGCGGGGTCTGCACTGGTCTCGGATATGGTCAATTTATGTGCTGCTCTCTTGGTGCCGAACCCATGATGTCTTACTGGCCGCTTGAGTACGCGGAGCGCTATTTCGATGGCAACTGAGCCTCTGAGAGTACTGCTGCTGTCGCCGATGGCGTGCAGTCCGCCACGGTTCGGAGCGCAGGCGCGCACGCATGGTTTACTTACTAACCTTGCGCAGCATCACGAGATCACGGCCGTTATCCTGCACGACGATGAAAGTACGCCGCAAAGCAGTGGCGCGGCCATGCGCAGCTATTGCAGGCAAGTTCATTTCATCCGCAATCCGCATGGCGCTTCGGGTTGGCGTCGCCGTTTGCTCCAGCTGCGTTCCTGGTTCTCGCGAAAAAGCTATCAGCGTTTGGTGTCCACGGTTCCCGAACTGCAGACTTGCCTTGACGAGGTCCTGACGGGACACCGGTTCGATGTCGTATTGGTGAACTTTCCGCACCTCTGCCATTACCGCTTGCGGCAATCTCCTCCCGGCACGCCGGCGCCTGTGGTCATCATCGATTCCCATGATGTGCATTACGACCTTGCGCGCCAGATTGCGACGAGCGCCGCCTCCTTTGGTCGGCGGCTGCACGCGCGGCTGAATTGGCGCAAGCTTCAGAGAGAGGAGATTGCGGCATATGAGGAGGCCGAGGGCGTTTGTGTCTGCAGCATCGCGGACCAGCAGCGTCTTTCGAAGGATGCTCCCGCGGCAAGGACGGTCGTCGTCCCAAATGCCGCTGATATTGAAGGCTTGCGACCGAGCGCTTCCGATCCTGCTCCGGACGCCGATACGGTGCTGTTTTTCGGCTTGCTGGCGAGTGTGCCGAATGTGGACGGACTTCTTTTTTTCGTCCGAGACATTTGGCCCCGGATACTTGCGGCCCGGCCCGCCGCACAGTTCCTCATAGTTGGAGCCAGGCCTGCGCCCGAACTGAGGGCACTCGAAGGTCGTGGTGTGACTATCGTGGGGCCGGTTGATGATCTGCGGCCCTACCTATCGAGGGCCGCCGTGGTGGTTGTTCCGTTGCGGCTAGGGAGTGGTACACGGCTCAAGATTCTGGAGTCATGGGCGATGGCCCGTCCGGTCGTGTCGACGTCTCTGGGGGCGGAGGGGCTGGAGGCGGTCCCCGGGCGTCACTTGCTGATCGCCGATGATCCGGCCGAATTCGCTGATGCCGTTCTTCGGATTCTGAACGATCCGGAGCTTGCAACCAGACTTGGTGCAGCGGGCCGTGCCTTGGTGTCGCAATCATATTCGTGGCAAGGCACGGCCGAGTCCCTCGCAGCCTTTTTTCGGCAGGCAGCGGCAAATCGAGATGGGTCCCGGGAGTCGAAGCGGGCGATTGGATGAAGTTGCTTATTACGGGAGCGGGCGGGTTCCTTGGTCAAAGACTGGTTGCTGCCTTGCTGCGTGGCGGCCACTCGGTCCGGGCTTTGGTTCGACAAAATTCACGCTTCGACTCAATCGGTTGTTCTGCTGCAATGGAGATATTTCGAGCGGATCTAAGTACAGCCGAGGATCTCGCGCCGGCATTTGCAGGCGTGGACGTGATGGTTCATCTGGCGGCTGCGGTGACTGGGGACGAGCGGCGCATGTTTGCCGCAACAGTCCAGGGAACGGAGCGCTTGCTTGCTGCGATGGCGAGATCCAGCTGCCGCAGGATCGTGCTGGCGAGCACATTCGCAGTGTACGACTGGAGCAGCATTAGATCCCTCTTGGATGAGGACTCGCCGCTCGAGACGGATTCAGGGCTGCACTTCCGCGATGCGTATGCGAGGACAAAATTTCATCAGGAGGGCGTGACGCGGCGCCTGGTTGCCGAACACGGCTGGGACCTTACGGTGCTGCGCCCTGGATATATCTGGGGGCGGGGACTGCCGGATATTGCGCCATGCTCTGTGCCTGTTGGCCGCCTTCACCTCGTCATCGGTCCCGCGACACGCCTTCCCCTGACACATGTCGCGAACTGTGCTGACCTATTCGCAAAGGCTGCCACCGATCCCCGAGCGATAGGCAAGACGTTCAACGTTGTGGACGGGCCGGGCGAAAAAATTTGGACCTACGTCGGGGACCACTTGAGACTTTCTGGGGAGGGCGGAGTCCGCGTGCCCGTCTCCTTCACGCTGACATCGGCGGCGATCAAAGTCTTGTATGCCGCGGGTCTGAAACGGCGCGAGAGGCTTCCTAGCTTGTTGATACCCCGGCGT
>Ga0210400_10000655_pt1 | contig 37118 bp, 32 predicted proteins | sample IncBWH26MmetaG_FD_155456 | JGI IMG/M metagenome (GOLD analysis project Ga0210400, IMG submission 155456) | Forest soil microbial communities from Barre Woods Harvard Forest LTER site, Petersham, Massachusetts, United States - Inc-BW-H-26-M | ecosystem: Environmental > Terrestrial > Soil >... | reverse complement strand
CGCTGGCGGGCACGGTGCAGCGCGCCGATATATCTGCCGGGCGGCAGCTGGTCGGGGCAATCGATGCACAGTTCGCGGCAACCGATGCGCAGTCCCAGCTGGCCTCCGCAATCGATGCGCAGTCGGTGGAGGGTTCCAACAACTGGGCGATTGCGCCGTCGCGTACCGAGACGGCCAGGCCGATTCTCGCCAACGACCCCCACCGCCAGCTCGGCGCCCCGTCGCTGCGCTACATTGTCGCCTTGAGCGCGCCGGGTCTTGACATCATCGGTGCCGGCGAACCCGCGCTGCCGGGAATCTCCCTCGGACACAACGATGACATCGCCTTTGGCATCACCATCTTCGCGATCGATCAGGAAGATCTTTACGTGTATGAGCTGAAGAAGGACGACCCGGACAGCTATCGCTATAAATCCGGCTGGGAGAAAGTGCGGATCGTACGCGAATCGATCGACGTGAAGGGCGCCGCCGCGCGCGAGGTGGAACTGCGTTTCACCCGCCACGGCCCGGTGCTTGCGGTGGACGCGGCGAAGCATCGCGCCTTTGCGATGCGCACGGTGTGGAATGAGCCCGGCCTGTCGGGCTACTTCGGCTCCTCGCGCCTGCTCATGGCGAAGAATTGGAGTGAGTTCAAAGCCGCCGGCAACGCCTGGGGCGCGCCGCCGCTGAACATCCTCTATGCCGACATTCAAGGCAATATCGGCTGGGCCGCCTCGGGCCGCGTGCCAAGGCGCAAGAACTGGGATGGCCTCATGCCGGTGCCGGGCGACGGCCGCTACGAGTGGGACGGTTTCCATGGCAAGGATGTCCTGCCATCGGTACTCAATCCCGCGGAAGGGTACTTCGCGACCGCGAACGAGATGAACCTTCCCGTAGAGTACCCGAATGAAGTGAACAAAATCGCATTCGAATGGAATGATCGCTCGCGCATCGATCGGATCAACGAGTTGTTGCGCGCCAAAACAAAAATGACCCTCGCCGATTCGATGGCGATTCAGACCGACGCGGTGAGTACGCAGTCGCGCCGTGCGGTCGCGCTGCTCGCAGCGCTGTCCTCACCCGACGCCGAGATCGTCCGCGCTCTGGCGCTGCTCAAGGCGTGGGACCACGATGAGAGCACCGGCAGCGCCGCGGCCGCGATCTACGAGGTGTGGGCGACGAAGCACCTGGGCAAGGCGGCCATTGCCAGAGCGACGCCGGAAGCGGCGCATAAGCTCATCGACAATCCGCAGCTCCAGGCCATCATCGAATTTCTCGAGCATCCTGACGGCGCATTGGGCGAAGGTCCAGCGGCGGCGCGCGACGCAATCCTCCTGGAGAGCCTGAAGGGCGCGCTCACGGAGATCGGTCAGCGGCTGGGTCCGGACATGCAGACGTGGGCGTGGGGCCGCCTGCATCGCGCCACCTTCGAGCCGGCGGTTGCCGTGCTGGCCGATCGTGAGCTGCGCGCGCAGATGTCCCTGGGGCCGCTGGAAACGCCGGGCTCCTCATCCACGCCGCGGGCGCAATCGTATCGCGCCGCTGATTTCTCGGTGATATCCGGCGCGTCGGTGCGTCTGGTGATGGACGTGGGCGCGTGGGACAATTCGGTGGCGATGAATACCCCGGGCCAGTCGGATGATCCCATGAGCGCGCACTATCGCGACTTGTTTCCGATGTGGGCGCAAGGATCTTACGTGCCCTTGAGATTCAGCCGAGCCGCGGTCGACCGCGACGCTGAAAGCGTCATTCACCTATCGCCCGGCCGCTAAAGAATGTCCGCATGAAGAAGCTCAAGCACGAATCGGAGTTGTTCAAGGCGGCGCTGCTCGCCGGGGTTCAGTATGCCGAGGGGCGCAAGGCGGTGGAATTCGAGGCCACCGATTCCGCGAGCCTCAAGGCGCTTTACGTGTATCGCTTACTGGTTCACGACAAGGTGATTGCACCGATGCCGGAGGATCAGGTCAGTGAAAAGACGATTCGGCACCGGCTCGCGACTTGGTATGCGCACCAATTACCGAAGGGCCATCCGCTGACGGAATAGAATCGGCGGCGACTCCCTTTTAGCTGGCGCGCCGCCAACTGTATGTCATATCAGGCATAGAGATACGCCATCGGCAGTCCGAGACGCAGGCAGGATTGCACGGCAGGGCTGGCGGGTAACACAATCCGGTCGGCGCAGGCGCCCGCCCATTTCGCCAGCCGGCGTTCGTGCCCGCGCAAGCCATAGCGTTCCGACAGCCCCAAGCTCTCGCGCAGGCGCTCTGGAATCAATTCCACCGCGGCACGCAGCAGCGTCGGTTGTATCCAGCGCAGCGGCCGCGGGAAGGCGGGGGTTTCGTGCATGATCCGCAGGAACTCAAGGATGATCGGCGATGGGCAGAGTCGTGGGCGCGTCGACTCAAATAGCGCCTGCATGTCAGCGACGGACCGCGGAGCATCGATTGCGCCATAGAGGCGCGACACCGGCGCGCCTTCATCGTAGAACTCATCGAAATTCTGCGCGCTCAATGGAGCCACGTACCGGCTGTAAGCCTCGGCGAACCCAAAAGACGCCGTGGCATGAACCCAGCGGAGCAGCTGCGGATCGCTTGCCGAGTAACGGATGCCGGCGGCCGTCGTACCCGAAACCGTGGCGTGCATCCGCACGACGCGCGCGATCATGGGTTCGGCAACGCTGCGCGCACCATACACGCTGATCATCGCCGCCAATCCGGTGCGCTTCAGGCGGCCCATCGGGTCTTTGCGGAACGAAGAATGTTCCCAGACGCCGGCGCGTACCGCGGGTTCCGACAGCTCGAGTATCACCGCCGCCGTGCCGCCGACGAACAGCGCAATGGGATTTTTTAATACGCGCCACGACAGCGAACTCGCCGGCAGCAACGCTTCTTCCAGCAACGGTCCTGCAAAGTTGTTGTGGCGACCGGGCGCCCCGCTCAAAAGCGCGTCGACGGCACCGTTGAGGTACCGTTGCAATAGGTCAGGCAGTCGAATGGCGGAAAGCACGGATCAAAGTATAGGCCTAATAACCACAGGATCGCGCCGCTATGCGAGCGAGCGCCCAATGTTCAGCAATATATCGCTGTATCCGCCATGCCGGACGTTGAGTGACGCGATGGCCTCACGCAGGCGCGGACTCAGCAGCGCGGCGAATTCATCGGCATGGCGATATGCGGGCATGGTCGCGGCAACGGCGCTGCCGGATACGACGGCCGGGTGCAGGTAAATCTCCGTGACGCCCCGCGGTAGCCGCGCCAGTATTGCCAGCAACTGCTCCTCATCCATGGAACCGCTCTTGGCGATTCCGAACACGCGGTCATTGTGGAATATGCCCGCGGCGCGGAGGCGATGTTTCATGAGCAGCAGCCAAGGCCTGAGTAGCACGTTGCCGATGGCGGCATTCCACTGTCCGCCTCGGGCTGCGAACCAGAAAGGCTCATCCGGCACGCGCATGGCGCGCGCGCCGCATTCGCGTGCGACCCGGATCAAGATACCGAGAATCGTGGGGTGCAGATGGAAATGCTTGTGCGCATTGATGTGATCCAGAGGCAGGCCGGTGCGGGCAAATGCCGCGAACTGTGCGCGGATCTCGGCTTCGAGCTGCCTGCGAACCGGTGCACTGGAAAAATACCGCACTCCCCTGAAAAACATCTCCGCGCCGATGTGTCCTTTGGCGTCCGCAATGCCGGGAATCTGCCGGTGCGGCAGTGACGCCCAGCCATCCGCAAGCACGAGGTGCAAGCCGACGCGAAGACTCGGCAGCCGTCGAGCCCGCCGGACCGCGTCGGCGGCCGCCGGCGCGGATACCATCAGGCTGGCCGCGGTGAGAATGCCGGCGCGGCTCGCCTGCTCGACGGCCTCATTGACGGCTTCATGCAGACCGAAATCGTCCGCGGTAACGATCAGTTGCCGCTGCATGTGCGCTGGTGTCAGGCCGCGCGGGACTCGATGTGCTGAGCGGCGCCATCCCGGTCTACGTGAAAATAGTCGTTGCGCCACTGCACGCGCCGCGTCGCGAAACTCCACATCCAAAGACCGAAGTGCAACAGGTCGCGAATCGGCACGAGCAGCAGACGGAATCCCGAGTCACCGCGGCGGCGGGTGTTCAGGTGGATGAAAACGCTTGCCAGGGACGTTGCGGCGAAGATTGTCGCTGCCGGTACGGCTCCGCGGGCGAGCAGCAGCTGCAGGACCGTGACCGGAAAGCCAAACGTGACGAAGGAAAAGCCGTAGCCATACGGGTTCAGGTTGCGTATCGTGCGCCGCCATCGCAATTCGTGCGCGATGAGATCCGCGGCACTGCGTTCCGCCACAAAGGTGTCGACCTGGACAGGAGACAAGACCGTGCGAAGGCCCAGACCGCGCGTCAATTCTCCAAGGCGATAGTCGTCAGCGAGCTGACTCGATACTGAATGAAAGCCGCCGATTTTCGCCAGCGTATCGCGCCGAATCCCGATGGTGACTCCGAAGGCGAATGACCGGTATCCCAGCAGCGCGGCGACGCGCACCGAGGGCATGAACCATTCATTGATGTACATCGAACCCAGCAACGACCAGATTCCCGAACGCGGCACGCCCCGGTAGGCGCAGGTGACGATGCCAACGCCGGCGTCCAGCAGCGGCGGAATCAAGTTGGTCAGATAGTTGCTTTCGACCTTCACATCGCTGTCGGAAACGATGAGGTAGTCATGGCGTGCGAAGCTCATCATATTGATGAGGTTGCTGACCTTGCGATTGCTGCCATGCTGTCTGCGCTCCATCGCCAAGACCAAATCCAGGCGAGGGAACTCTCTTTGCAGGCGGTGGACGATGGCGACGGCGGGGTCCAGCGGATCGCTGACGCCGAAAACCACCTGGTACTTCGGATAGGCCTGCTCGCAGAAGGACCGCAGGCATTCGTACGTTTCGGGTTCCGCACCGCACAAGGGTTTCAAGACCGTGATGGGAGGCGACACTTCGGGGTTGTCGGGGGCGGGCGAGAGTCTCCTTCGTGTTGCGAATGCGCCTATCAGGCTGTATGCCATTGCCGCCAGCGCGAAAGCGTAGCCGCTAAATATCAAGCACTGACGCAGATCAATTGACATGTAAGAAATCGTCCTTCTTAGGTTCGGTCACGGTCACTCCGTAGCTTTGCAGTGCAAAGAAGATGAGTATGGGGTGAAAAGATTGACGACAAGGGGCGGGTGGCCAAGCCTTAGCGGATTCGCTAAGGCAGCGAGCTGCGCTCCGTTAAAAGAGCCTTGGTTGCGGCTGCGCCGTCGAGAACGACCTGCTCTAAAACCGCAAGGTATTCCAGATAACGCTTGCGGCCCAAAGCAGTAATTCTATAAAAGGTCTGCGGCCGGTCCCGATCCGGACCCCTCGCAAGGCTGACCAAGTTGGCCTCCTGCAGCACCTGGAGGTGGCGGTTGAGATTGCCATCCGTCAGTGCGCAGAGCTTCTTCATTTCGGGAAACGGCAGCCCCCTCGGGTGTGTTACCAAGCAGGTCAACACGCCTAAGCGCGCGCGCTCATGAATGACACGGCTCAAGCCATCGTAGGCAAAAGGGGAAGCAGCTTGTGCTTTGCGGCTAAGTTTCTTCAATGGTGTCCTCGAATCCAAATCGCAAGACAGCGGCGACGAGCAATTGCCCGATACCGAATGGCAATCCCATGGCCCAGGGTAGCAATGCGTGATGGCCGGCAGCAACCAATAGAGACACGAGTCCGGCCGCCAAGTACCAGGCCCCCACGGCGAACATTTGCCGGGGCAGGAAACGGCAGGATGCAAATACACCTAAACTGAAAATAACGGCCCACAGGCCCGGCAGCATCCACGAGTCCTGTTGTGCGATTTGCATGAGCACCACGGTCAGGAGCAGTCCTACCACCATGCACGGCAGAAACTGTTCCACCGCCGCCTGAATCATTTCCAAAGCGAGTCCCGAATGGACCCGCCGCACGCGGAAAATCGTTTCGAGCGCCGACAAGAATACCGCGACGGCGGCGGTCGATATCCAGATCGCCAAAAACACGTTCAAAGGGGGTGCCGCCGCCCCCCAATGCGATTCGGCGGCCGCGACCAGCATCGCCAGGATCCCGCTCGACGCGATGGACAGCGGACCATAGCCGCGGAACTGCGTCCCGCGCGCAACTTGGCTTCGAATGGCGCTGATGTCGTCCAACGCCTGTCGCAATTCAGTCATTTTAAGGTTTCCGGAAATTTGCGGTACAACAAGCCGGCCGGCCACCCCGGATTGCAAATCAAATGCGCTGCAGTGTCAAGAAGTGTAAATATGGGTAAATAGGGGATCGCGCTGCACCAATAGGGCGCGCTGCCGGCCTAAAGCGGCCGCTCAAAGCAGGCGCATTGCACGTCGCGGGCATACGCTGGTACTTTGCGCCACAAAGTAAAGGCTGGTCACTTGGCAAGGCGGTGATATGTGACCGCGATCACGGAAGTCGAGTCAGACACGCGCGCGACCAGCTCCGCTCTTGGAGCCCAGCGCCGCCTATTGCCGTCGGCTCGCGCGCGGCGTCTTTCTGCAGCTATACATTTTGTTCGGCGTGAGCCAGATCTTGCGCATCGTCGTGATTCTTTGGAATCGCGGCCAGTGGTGCGCTGATCAATGCTGGCCAACCACCAGCACGACGAACGAATCCGGGACCAGCGCCGGCCGAGGATGAGGTTGCTCGGCGGTGGCCGGCGGCGCCGGTCCAAAATCGGCCGTGACCAGATAGACCTTGCCGGTTGCCTCGTTGAGTGCCATGGTGCGCGCGCCGCGCTGCGTCGGCAGGGTCTGAACCACCGTATAGCGATCGGCGGCGTCCTGATGAACGACGGTCAAGGTTCCCTCGCCGTTGGAGCTGTAAACAAGGCCGCGTTTTTGGTCGTACTCCGCGGCATCGGGATGCTCGCCGATGGGTACGAGCGCTACCTGCTTGCCGTTGACTGCATCGGTGACCGCCATCACCTTGCCGTCGCAGACCGAGAACAAGCGACGGTGCTTGTTGTCGATGGCAAGTCCCGACGGACTGTTGCAGCCCGGCAGGGGCCAGGTGCTCTTTACCGTCAGTTTTTGCGCATCAATGACCAGCATTTGTCCCGGATCACTCTCGATATTGACGAAGATCTGGCCGTGGCCATCCTGCGCTGCGAACTCAGGCTTATCCGGCACGGGGATGGTGGCGATCACGGCCAGGCTCGATGCATCGAGCACCGTCACGTCCTTGGATGCGCCGTTGAAGGTGAATACATGCTTGCCGGCGGGTTCGTACAAGATGGCGTCGGGATTTCGGCCCGAGATCTTGGCCTCCTTGATCACCTTCAGCGTATCGAGGTCGAACGCGGTTACTGAGTTCGCGCGTCCGTTGCTCGTGAAGCCGCGATTCAAGCCCGGGGCAAAGGCGATTCCGTGCACGCCTTCAGTATCGGGAATCGATCCGAGGAGCTTGCCGGATTCGACGCTGACGACATCGACGCGCGTTGCCCGACTGATGAACAGCCTGCCCTTGGCGTCCACGGTGATGTAATCCCACCCTCCGGCGCCGCCCAGTTTCCAGTGCTGCAGTACCGCCATATTCGGGGACGAAGCGCCCGCAGCGATGGAAACAGCCGTCAGCGCCGTGCAAAGGCACAGGGTCAGCCCGAATCGCAAGGCCGTTCGCGTCGATAACATGAGTGACTCCTTCTGCACGCCGGTAACAAAGTTTATAACTATAGCCGATTCGCCTGCGCTGAACTGTCACATTGGGAAACTGCAATGCTTCTCTTCAATTGCCTGCAGTTGCGACGCCGCAGCCTGTGAGTGCATAGTCGGCGGATGAGCATCGATTGGCGGGTCTTTGCGCTCGGTTCGGCCTTTTTTGCCGCGCTGACGGCCATTTTCGGCAAGGTCGGCGTGTCCGACATTAATTCCGATCTGGCCACTTTCTACAGAACTCTCGTCATCTTAGGCGTCAGCGCCCTGCTGGTGTCGGCACGCCAAGAATGGCAGGCACCCTCGACTTTGTCCCACAAAGGCCTGCTCTTTTTGGTACTGTCCGGCATCGCGACCGGCCTCTCTTGGATCTGCTATTTTCGAGCCCTGCAATTGGCACCCGCCTCGCGGGTGGCGCCCATCGATAAATTCAGCGTGATTCTTGTGGTTTTGTTCGCGGTACTGTTGCTTGGAGAAAGGCTCACTTGGAAAGTCGGCATCGGCTCGATTCTGATTGCGGGCGGCGTCATCCTCACTGCACTGTAATGCTTCAAGAATGAAGCATTTGCGCGTTTACTTGGGCTGCATCGCGATGGGTCTTTTCGCGGCGGGCTGCGCATTGCATGAGGCCCGGCAAGCCCCGCCGACAATGCCAAGCGCGTTCGCGGCGCCGCCCGTTAGCGCCGCAGGATCCCTGCCAGAAAAGAATTGGTACGATGATTTTGGCAGCCCTGAATTGCATGCGCTCATCGAGCAAGCCGCGGCCAACAACCTTGACCTCGGGATGGCGCGGGCGCGCGTCACACAGGCAGATGCACGCGCTCGGCAGGCGGGCGCCGCCATTCTTCCGAGCATCGATGCCGCCGGCAACGGCAACTATCTGGCGGGTCATTCCGCCAACGGCAGCGCCCACGAGACGGATTGGGCGGCACTGCTGTCGGCAAGCTACGAGGTCGATTTTTGGGGCAAAAACCACGCGACCGCACGCGCGGCGAGCCGCTTGGCGGATGCATCGCGCGCCGATCGAGACACAGTCGCACTCACGATGCTGGCGGGCGTGGCGGACAGTTATTTTAAAACACTCTCCTTGCGCGATCGCTTGAGCTTGGCCACCTTGAATTTGAACACCGCCCAGAAATTGCTCGACGTCATTGAAGCGCGATTCAACGCCGGCGTGGCAAACCCGGTGGAACTTGCCGCTCAGAAAGCAGCGCTGGCCGCGGCCGGCTTGGTGGTTCCGGAGCTCAAGCAGCAGGAGGCGGAGGCGCTGACCGCTCTGGCGCTTCTCTTGGGTCGCGCTCCGGAGCAGTTTTCCGTCGAGAGCCAATCGCTCGAATCGTTGCTCGAGCCGAAGATCGGGTCGGGATTACCATCGGAACTGCTGACGCGTCGACCCGATGTATTCATGGCGGAGGCCAATATGCAGGCAGCGAATGCCGACCTGGTTGCGGCGCGCGCCGCATTGTTCCCGTCTCTCACGCTTAACCTAAGCGGCGGCGTGCAGAATCCCGCCTTGAACGCGGCGGTCCTCACCTTGACCGGCGCGGGTCCGACCTTGAATCTCGGCGCTTCCCTGACACAGAACATCTTCGATCGCGGCCGGCTGAGAGCGGTACGGGCGGAGGCGCAGGCCAAGGATGAAGAATTGGTGGTTGCTTACAGAGCGGCGATCCTGTCCGCGCTGGTGGATGTTGAAAACGCCTTGTCGGCGCTCGACCATCTACAGCAGGCCCGCGCGCTGCAGGAGGAAAATGTGTCGCAAAGCGAACGCGCGTTTGAAGGAGCATCGCTGAGATACAAGGCGGGCTCCGGCGATTTTCTCACCGTGCTCGAGGCGCAGCGCACGCTCTACGCCGCACGCGATCAGTACAGCCAGTACCGATTCGCACGCTTCCAAGCTTTCGTTGCGCTTTACAAAGCCCTTGGCGGGGGCTGGCAAGCACCTAAGACCGCGACCAAGGAACCTCGATGAATACGAAAATGTGGCGGCTGCCGGCCGCTCTCCTGTCTTGTGCGCTGGTGGCGTTGAGCGCCTGCCACAAGGCCGCGCCTGAGAAAACAGGACCTGATGCACAAGAGAAATCGAGCGGTGCGGCGCAGGCGGGCGGTGCGGCGCAGGCGGGCGGTGCTGCGCAAGCGGGCGCTGCGGCGAAGGGGGAGAGCAAGGACAAGGAAGCGAGCGAGGGCGTGAGCTTGAGCCCCGAGCAAATCGAAAAAATCGGCCTTGAGACAGATGCCCTCAAGGCGGTGGACTACGCCGAGGAAACCGCCGGATACGGCACGGTGATCCCCCACGAGTCTATCGCGCAAGCGGCAGCGGAGCTCGCGACCGCGCAAGCGGCGGAAAAACAGAGCCGCTCTACCTTGGCGAGGACGCAGCGGCTATCCGGTACCCCGGGGGCGATGTCGGCCGATGTCGAAGAAACCAATGCACGCCAACTTGCCGTCGATACGGCGGCTCTGAACTTGGCGAAGCAGCGGCTCTCGGCGACCTTCGGACAGAAGCCGCCGTGGAGCAATGGCGAGAACTTAGGCCTGCTGCAGGCCCTTGCCGACGGCGGCACGAAATTGATTCGAGTGACTTTCCCGCTGGGGTCCTTGCCGGGCAGCGACGTTCCAAAAACGCTCAGTGCATCGCGGCTGGGTTCGGCCTCGAGCGGCAAGCGTTGGAAATTGGGCCTGATTTGGTCCGCACCCGCAGATGCCACCGTCCCCGGACGCAGTTTCTTTTCGGTACTGCGTGCCGGCGAGTTCGGAGAAGGAGAAAGAATCATCGCGTGGGCACCGATCGGCGCTTCGCAGCCAGGCGTACTGATTCCTGCGCAGGCCGCGGTCATCAGCGACGGTAAATACTGGTGCTATATCGAGGAAAAGCCCGGCACGTTCGTCAGAACCGAGATAGACATCGGCAAACCTTTTGAGGATGGCTATGTTGTTACGCAGGGTGTGAAGGCGGGCGACAAAGTCGTCATCAAGGGAGCCGCGCAGCTGCTCGCGCAGGAATCCAACTCGGGCGCGGGCGCCGACTAAGCGCGGACGCCGACTAAATGCACGCAATCGTCAGCCTTTGTGTCCGCCATTTCGGCGCCGTGACGGCGTTGAGTCTGTTCGCGCTCATTCTCGGCTGCTGGGGTGCGATGCGCGCGCCCTTGGATGTGTTTCCCGACTTTGTCCCGTCCCAAGTCGATATTCAGACCGAGGCGCCGGGATTCGCCCCGCAACAAGTCGAAGAGTTGGTGACCAAGCAGGTTGAGAACGCCGTGAACGGCGCGCCCGGTCTCGCGACGATGCGGTCGGAATCGATTCCGGGGCTGTCGGTCGTGACCATCAACTTTGCCGACGGCGTCGACGTTCACGTCGCCCGGCAGGGCATTTCAGAACTGCTTTCCGAGCTTGGCAGCAGCCTGCCCGCCGGCGTGGGTACGCCGAAGCTTTCGCCGCTGGTTTCAAGCACGATGGACCTGCTGAAAATCGGGCTTTTGTCCGAGCAAGCCGACGCCTATGCACTGCGCGACACGGCCAATTGGATTATCAGGCCTCGGTTGCTGGCGGTTCCCGGCGTGGCCCGCGTCTTGGTGTTCGGCGGCGACGTACGCCAAATCCAAATTCAGCCGGATATGCGCAAGCTGGCGAGCTTCGGCATTACGCTTGGCGATGTGGCGGATGCGGCGCATGCGGCCCTGCCCATCCGAGGCGCGGGTTTCATCGACTTGCCCGGCCAGCGAGTGCTCATCAAGACGCCCACGCCGCAGCCCGATGTCGAGGCGTTGAGCGCGGCCGTCGTGACCCAGCGCAATGGCACGCCGATCCTGCTGCGCGAACTTGCGCAGGTGAAAATTGCGCCCGCGCTCAAGTTCGGCGACGCGCTGGTCATGGGCAAACCGGGAGTGATGATGTCGATGTCGAGCCAGTACGGCGCCAATACCCTGACCGCGACTCTGGCGGTCGAAAAAGCGCTGAACGAATTGGCGCCGACTTTGAAATCTCAAGGCATCACCCTTTATCCGGCGCTGCACCGCCCCGCCAATTTCATCGAACGCGCGCTGGGAAACCTCAGGAATTCCTTGGCGGTTGCGGCAATTCTGATTCTGGCTGTGTTGTATTTGTTTCTTCGCGATGTGCGCGCGGCGCTCATCGCCTTTACGGCCATCCCCTTGTCGCTGCTGGCCGCGATCGCGGTGCTGGATCGAATGGGGTACACGCTAAACACGATGACCCTGGGTGGATTTGCCGTTGCCCTGGGCGTGCTGGTCGATGATGCCATCATTGGGATCGAGAATATCCTGCGCCGTTTGCGCGAAAACGGCCGCTCGGCGCAACCCAAGCCCAGATTGGATGTGGTGCGCGACGCGTCGCTGGAAGTACGCGGCCCGGTCATTTACGCGACCGTGGTGGTCGTCGCCGTGTTCCTGCCGGAATTGTTCACATCGAGTGTCCAGGGCCACTTTGTCGGACCCTTGGCATTGGCGTTTATTTTCGCCGTCGTCGCATCGCTGCTCGTCGCGCTCACGTCCACGCCCGCGCTGTGTGCGTTGTTGCTGCGGCGTCATGACGCGCGCGCCGAAGCGGCATGGTTGGTGCGCCTCAAGAGCTGGCAAAGCTCCGCGGTGCGCGGCGTGGCGAATCACTTCCGGGTCGTGGTCGCGATTCTGATCGGACTGGTCATCGCGGCGGTCGCCGCGCTGCCCTTTCTCGGCGGCACCTTTATGCCCGAGTTTCGAGAGGGGCACTTCGTGCTGCAGGTGTCGAGTGCCGCGACGGGGACTTCCTTGGAGACCATGCTGGACGTGGGCAAAAGAATCAGCGCTGAGGTCCTGGCGCTGCCCTATGTGCAAAGCATAGAACAGCAAGTGGGCCGGGCTGAACTGGGGGAGGATACCTGGGGACCGCATCGCAGCGAATTCCACGTGGAGCTGAAGGAGAATTCAAAAGTAGATCAGCACGATGCCGAAGAGGAACTGCGGAAGATTTTGGCAGGGTATCCCGGTCTGCAAAGCGAGGTGGTTACCTTTCTTGGGGACCGGATCAGCGAGAGTTTGAGCGGCGAGACGGCGCAGGTTGCCGTCAAGGTCTTCGGCGATGATTTGGATGCGCTCGAGTCGACCGGCGGCAAAATAGTCGGGGTGCTCGGCAAGATTCCTGGGATTGTCGATTTGCAGTTCAAGCGCCAGGGCGGCACACCCGTGCTGGCCGTCGAGCTGTTGCCGCAGGCGATGGCAGCAGCCGGGCTCAAAGCTCAAGATGTACTGCAGACGATCGAGACGTCCTATGCAGGCGCTTTGGTGGGCCAGACCTTTCATGCCACGCGCACCGTCGATGTCGTGCTGCTGTTGCCGGATCAATTGCGACATCAGCCGGCTCAGTTGGCGAGATTGATGGTCACCAGCCCCTCGGGGCCGGTACCGCTGTCGCAGATTGCGCGCATTTCGCTGGGCCAGGACCGATACAGCATCGAGCACGACGGTGGCCAAAGGCGGATCAGCGTGACCTTTAACGTGGGAAAGGGCTCGCTGGGGCAGGTGGTGCAGCAAGCGCAGCAGGCAATCGCCCGCTCCGTCGCGCTGCCGAGCGGCGTCTTCACCCAGTTTACCGGCGCGGCCGAGGCCGAGGCGCAGACTCGGTTTGAGCTGATTCTGTATTCCGCTCTTGCTCTCGCCCTGATCGTGATCGTCTTGTTCGTGTCGTTTCACTGGCGCGCGAACAGCTGGTTGGTCTTGGCGAATTTGCCATTTTGCGTAATTGGCAGCGTCATGGCGATCGCCATGAGCGGCATCGGCATTTCCTTGGGATCCGTGTTGGGCTTGATCACCGTCTTCGGCATCAGTGCGCGAAATGCGATATTGCAGCTGGCCCACTACGAACATCTCGTGGAAGTCGAAGGCGCCCCGTGGAATGCGGACCTAGTGCTGCGCGGCGCGAATGAACGCTTCGTGCCGATTTTGATGACCGCGGCAGTCACCGCCTTGGGGTTGGCGCCCCTCGCGGTCGGCATCAACCAACCGGGTCAGGAAATCGAAGGACCCATGGCCATCGCCGTGCTGGGCGGCTTGTTCTCCTCGACATTGCTGAATCTTTTTGTGTTGCCGGCCCTGGCACAGCGCTTCGTTCGCGCGCGTGCCGCTTGACTTCCTGCAACTCTGCCATTCAAAGTACAGCGCGCTGCGCGCGTGGGGACAGCGCGGCTAGTTTCGCTTAAAAAACGCGAAGTTGCTCGTCGCGGCGGCGGCAACAGGGAGAGCTACACGATGAGTGGGAATGACACCGCGAAATCACCGTTCGCGAATCCTTGGATACAACTCCTGGTCGGCGTCATCTGCATGGCCGCCGTGGCCAATCTGCAGTACGGCTGGAACTTGTTCGTCAATCCGATTGAAGCGAAGTATCACTGGGGGCGCGCTGCGATCCAGGTCGCATTCACCCTGTTCGTAACCCTCGAGACCTGGCTCATACCGGTCGAAGGTTACGTGGTCGATCGATTCGGGCCGCGCTGGGTAGTGATGGTCGGCGGCATCCTGGTTGCTACGGCCTGGGTGTTGAATTCGGTCGCGAGCTCGTTGCCGCTCTTGTACTTTGCCGCCGCGATCGGCGGCATCGGCACCGGCTGCGTATATGGCACTTGCGTCGGCAACGCGCTCAAATGGTTCCCCGGCAGACGCGGACTCGCAGCCGGGATTACCGCTTCCGGATTCGGTGCGGGCGCGGCCATCACTGTTGGACCGATCAGAACCATGATTGAAGCCTCTGGTTACGAACACGCATTTTTGGTGTTCGGACTCATTCAAGGCGGCATCGTCTTTGTGATGTCGTGGCTGCTGTTGCCGTCGCCGCCGCAGATCGCGACCGCAGTGGTGAAGCCCAACCAGACGGCGCACGGCTACTCGCCCATGGATGTGCTGCAGAGCCCGGTGTTCTACGTGATGTACCTGATGATGGTGCTGGTTGCTTTCGGCGGGCTGACCACTCTGGCATCGATGACGCCGATTGCCGAGGAATTCAAAGTCAGCAAGGTTCCGGTCGAGCTGTTCGGCATGGTCTTACCCGCCTTAGGCTTTGCGCTCTTCTTGAATCGGATTTTCGACGGCATCGGCCGGCCTTTTTTCGGCTGGCTGTCCGACCAAATCGGTCGCGAGTACACGATGGCACTGGCCTTTCTGGTCGGTGCGGCGGCGCTTTTCACCTTGAGCCAATCGGGGACCAACCCCGTGGTCTATGTGCTCGTGACGCCGCTGTATATCAGCATGTACGGCTCGATATACAGTTTGTTTCCCGCCACCCAGGGAGACACCTTCGGTTCCAAGTTTGCGGCCGCTAATAACGGCATGCTGTATACCGCCAAGGGCGCCGGTACCCTGTTGGTTCCCTTCGCTTCCTTCCTCATGAAGTCGCGTGGCTGGGACGCGGTGTTCATCGTCGCGATGAGCTTCAATGTCCTGGCGGCGCTGCTGGCGCTGTTCGTATTGAAGCCCATGCGCGCCCGACATTTTGCCAAGAGCCGCGCCGCCTTCGAGCCTTGAGGCTTCACGTCATTCTTGAACTCCAGAGTTTCGCGAAACGTCCGAAACACACTAGGGGTTCCCAAGCCACTTCCCAACTGGCCGGAATGATGAGAAAACACGATTTTGTTGCAAATAAAAGACTTTGTTTCGCAAAGGCAATCATATATGGTATACCACGAGAACAACATGAAGCGGTATGGCATTCCGCCTCGTCGATAGGCTTGTGACAAGGGGAGATAATGAATGGGGTCAGTCAAAGCGCAGCCGCGTTTTGTATTTTCAACCGATCAATCACCTTCGCGTGCCGATTCCGGTCACGCAAACCCAATCAAAGTCACCCCGCCGCAGGGGCAGGTGGATCCACCATTCGTTGGTGGGAGTGGTTTCCTAGATCATCGATTCGAACAAACGACCTTTATGAGGATCACACGATGTTAAATCTAAGACTGGCGAGGCCGATGCTGATTGCGCTGGCAGCATGCGCCGCAAATATCTTCGTCCAGGGCAGCGCCTTGGCCGACGATGCGCAGGAAAACAAGGCGCTCAAGGAACAAATGCGGCAGATGATGCAGCGCATGGATGCGTTGCAGAAGCAGGTCGAAGCGCTGTCGAAACAACAAGCAGCAACACCGCCGCCTGCCGTGGTGACGGCCCCGCCGCCAGCGCCGCCGCCCGCGGTGGTCGCTAAGGCCCCGGAGAAAGCGCCTGCAGAGCCGAAGTTCGACGCCTTTCTCAAGGGTTTCTACGGAACATTGGACGCGTCCGTGGACTATTCCAGCAAGGGTATGGATGGAATGGTCGCTTATCACTATGGCAATACGCCGGTCAACGGCGTCTATCCCAACACTGGTGTTAAAGGTGCGCCCGGCAACGTGCCGTTTGGAAACGTCGGTTACCAGCCGTCGATTTCCACCAATTCGGCGACATTGGGCTGGCGCGGCAGTCACGCCATCCCCGGATTCGCGGATACCAAGTTCGTCATTCAGATTGAAGCGAATGTGGCCTTGACGGACGCGCCGGGCGTGCAGACGGGCTATACCGCGCAGACGGCCGGAGTTCGAGGAGGAATCGGTTCGGGCACGACCTACCTCGGATTCCAAAGCCCGAGCTGGGGCGCACTGAAGCTGGGTCACGCTACGACCCCGTACAACAATACCACCCGGCGGCTTGACCCCTTCGCCGGCATGATCGGCGATATGCCGACGATCATGGGCAATACGGGAGGCGACAACCGCGTCGAGTTCAACGCTGCGATGGATCATGCGATCTGGTACGAATCGCCAAAATTCGGCCCGGTGAGCTTTGACTTGTTTTTCTCGCCCGGACAGAACCGCACCGCTGACAGCAACCTGAACCTCGCGGGCGGCTCCTCCAATTGCAGCGGCGGCAATGTGCCCGGCAGCGGCAACCTGCTGCTCGCGTGCGACGACGGTGGATTCGACAATGCGTATAGCGTGGACCTGAAGTACGAAACCGAGCATCTGTACCTCACGGCGGCTTACGAACTGCACAAGCACGTCAATCGCAACAGCGACGGCATCGGATCCAACGCTCCGGCATATGCCAACATGATCAATCAGGGCGACCCGACGGCGGGGGCAGGCGGACCCTTGTCGCAGTATCTGAATTGGGCTCAGTACGATTTCGTCGCGAGTGCTTATGGCGCGACGGGTTCTTGCACAACGGCGCCCAGTTCAGGCACGTACTACTGCGCCAATGCCAGCCCGGAGTTCGTCGGCGACATCGGCGACGAGGCAGCATTCAAGTTCGGTGCACAATACGTCTTCGATTTTGGCCTGACGGTGAGCGGCATTTTCGAACGCATGACGCGCAAGCTTCCCGCCGCCCTGGAATTTCAGAACGAGCGGCAGCGCAATGGCTACTGGTTTGCAGTGACCCAGACGCTCACTGCCAGCGATAACTTGAACTTCGGTTGGGCGCATGCCGGAAGAACACCGGGAGATCCCGCCGGGCAGCATAACTACAATCCGAACAGCTCCAACAATCAGGCAAACATGTTCACGTTCGCCTACAAGCACAGCTTTGACAAGCAACTGTACTGGTATGCCGATCTTGCCGAAACCATCAACAGCGGCAATGCGCACTACGATCTGGGCGGAGGCGGCCACGGCGTCAAGACCGACTGTCACGATGGCACCACCACGCCCATCATCGACTACACCAGTGCAGGCAATACGACCTGGGGCGGCTGCCGGCCCAAGGCAATTTCTGTTGGCGTCAATTACAAGTTCTGAGCCGGGACTTGAAAAATTGAAAGGACTTGGGACCAGGGGTGCGTCACCCCTGGTCCCTCGCGTTCGGCGGCTCATTGGCTTGGACGAGGAATTATCTCTCGCCTCCGCGGTCGTATGAGCAGGAATTCATAAAAGTTCGGCGAGATCATGGGGAAGAACTTATGGCTCACGTGACACGAAGGGCTTTCTTGTTGTCATCTGCGGCATTGTCGGTGGGATGCGCGATTCGCGGGCCGGGGGCCGATGCGACGGCGATGCCAGCGCAGAATGTTCGCCGGCCCGTCGTCGGCCAATCGTGGCGCTATGCGAAGCGTGATATTTTCACGCGTTCGGTCGTCGATGAACAAGTGGACCGGGTCGCCGCCGTCAATAATTCCGTTGAAATAGGCTCGAGCTACCAAGCGGATGCCAAAGCCGCAAAATCCGGATGGGGCGCCAACCTTTTGCGCAAATATGTACCCCATCAAGACAACCCCGGCGGGACACTCCCGAGCGAAATACAAGATCCGTGGGGCATGGTGGTGGTCGATCCGCATTGGAGCCAGGTCCAGGTATACGAGACGCCGATTCCCCTTTGGCCGACGCAATTGGAGCCGGGCTGGCAGACTCACATCAGCACCAAGTACAAAACGCCCGCTGACCAAGACGCGCTTCCTTGGGACCAGGCGATGAAGGCGCAGGCCTGGGAGACGGTTACCGTGCCGGCCGGCCGTTTCAAGGCACTGCGGTATAGCAATCTGATCAAGTTCAGGCACAGCGATTTTTCGCGGACCGATTCAGTGAGGCGCGAAACGCTTTGGTTCGCACCCGAGGTCGGCAGGTGGGTCGTTCGCGAAAGCAAGGGGACTTACTACGTCATCGATTCGACCATAGTCCAGCCCTATAACGAAAGCGGCTACCGATGGGAGCTTCTCGAGTGGTCGTAGCGGTCTAGGACCGCGCACAAGTTCTCAGCGTCATGCAGTCGCGGCGAACGCCGGCTTGTTCGGCACGTCGCAGACGACGGTATTGCCGCCATTGGCGCCGCGCGAGATGCTGAGCCTGCCCCCGATGGCGCTCGCTCGAAAGCGCATGGTTCGCATGCCGAGACCCGAACGCGTATCGACGTCGGCGGCGAAACCCTGACCGTCATCGACGATGGATAGTCTCAGGTCCGCCGGGCGCGACCAAAGTTCGATCTCGATGTTTTTCGCGCCGGAATGTTTCAAGGCGTTGTGAATTGCTTCTTGCGCGATTCGGTACAGATGATTGCGCATCTTCAATTCGATCGCCGCCGGGGCGTCGTACCTGCCGCGGAATTGCACCCGCGTGCCGCTCAACGAACTGCGTTGTGCCAACAAATCGAGCGCGGCATCCAAGTTGCCGTCCGCGTTCGTCAATGGCGAGAGACCTTGCACGATGCGGTGCGCGTCTTGGATGCAAGTCGTCGCCAATAGCGCGAGCTGTTCGAGGTCCACGGAAATCGCTTCCCGTTCCTTGCGCGCGCGGTTCGCCAGTGCGCGCACGGAAAGGGCCAGGCCGGTCAGTTCCTGTCCCAGGCCGTCATGCATTTCCTGCGCAATGCGCCGCTGCTCGCCGCCGATGGCCTCGATCAGCGCTTGGCCGAACGCGCGCCGCTCTGTCACGTCGACCGCAAACACCAGCTCGCCAGGTTGGCCACCACAGTCGATCGACTGCGTCCAAACTTCGACCTCCAGCAAGCGCCCGTCCTTAGTGGCGTGCTGAGTCTCAAAGGGTTCCAGCGGCAGGTCCGCCGTGATGTTCGAATCTTGGAGCGGGGGCAGCACCGGGAGTTTCGCGCCGGCAGACAGGAGCTCGACGCTGCCGGATAACAGCTCATCTCGACTCCAGCCGTATTGACGCACGGCCGCATCATTGACCAGCAGAAATCTCAAACTGTCTCGGGCATGCACCCACAGGGGCTGCGGGCTGCCATTGAAAATTTGCGCATAGCGCTGTTCGGCGCGCAACGCCTCGATGCCGGCTGAGTCGCGCTCCCCGAGCAGCGCCGTGATGATGATGCTCAACCCCGACAAGGACGCGATGAACGACCAGATCGTCACGAGGCCCTGCAATTGGTTGGATTGCGCAAAGACGCCGACGTTGAACGCGGCGCTGATCGCGGTCATGGTCGAAATCACAAACGAGGCCCCGGCGGCGAGAACCAGCCCGAAGCGCATTGCGCTGACGACGACGAGTATGAATGCGAACACCACGATCAGCGGCCTGCCGAGATCTCCCGGCGCCAGCATGATCGAGGCGCAACAAATCAGCAGTGCGAGCAGCCACAGGCCACCCTCGGCCCAATGAGCCGCGAAACGCTCAAAGCCCTTGCGGTTGTATGCCATCAAAATGGGGCCCACGAGCAGCGCGCCCGCGGTGGCGTTGCCCCACCAGCGGACCCAGTGAGTCGGGTCGGTCGCAAAATCCTTCATTCCCGCGAGGTAATATCCGGAAAGGCTGAAGATCGGCGCCAGCGCCATGCCCGCGCCGATGCCGAGGATGAACAGCGGCACATCCTTGGCTCGCGAAAAACCTGGGTCAAAACCGCTGCGCTCCAGCAGCCACGCCGAAGCCCAAGCGGCGCTCGCCAGACCGACTCCCACCCCGACGCCCGCAGCCAGGGGCTCGTGAGACCAGAGTATGATCGCGAACCCCGCCAGGAAGACGGCGGGCCAGACGCGTCGGCCAAATCGATAAGTAACCGCCACGGCGATGCCGTTCGGCAGATAGGAAAGTTTCAGGGTTGCGCCTATGCGCTGCAGCGAGATGCCGATCGCCGCAACCGCAAAGATCGATATGAAAACGAGCAGAAGGCGAAGTGCTTTTGTGGTGATGCGATCGGCAACGAGCATCGACATGCCTCAAGCGCGGTGAGCGCGGCCCCATTGTAGGCTCATCCTCGTATTTTTACTTAATGCCGGCGAATTTCGCGCACACAACTTATTCCTTTGCAAAGAGCCGATCCGCGCCGCGGCTTTCCTCAAGATTTGCTTATGTTGCTTGCGGTCCTTGACATAAACAGCGCTCGTGTCGCCGCCAAGAGACGTCGATCACACTTTCATTCCGCTCACTTCGTCAATATCTTGAGCACCGGTACCGTTCCTGGGAAAGGATTTATGGCAACCCCGATAAATGCCCCAATGGCAGGCGAGATATGGCATCTCAGCATCGAGGACCTGTTTCAGCCGGTGCAAGAGGCGCCGCGTCTCGGCGGCGACGGGCCCTTCGTCATCAATCTCAGTGCCTCGACCGCGCCGATCAGCGTACCCACCAAAGCCTTTACCAGCAGCCACCTCGACGCACACGTCTATCAAATTCAAGTGACCGAGGATGGACGCACGCGCTTTCGCCTGAGGCTCGGCCCATTTACTTCCGAGGACGAGGCCGATGCCATCCTCGCGGAAGTTCGCGATACCTATCCCGGCGCGCTCACCGCCACCGCCAACGCTGCAGATTTGCGCGTCATTGGCAACATGCAGGCCAAGGCTGAGCAACGACAGTCCAGTCAGAAGCAAACCGACTTGGTGATCGAAAAGTCAGTCTCGCAGAAGATCGCCGCGGAAAAATTTGCGCCTGAAAAAGCCCTGCCCGAAAAGGCGGCCACGGCGAAAGCAGCAGCGGGGAAGGCAGCGCCGGCGACCGCAGCGACGGGGAAGGCAGCGCCGGCGACCGCAGCGGTTCAACAAAGCGCGTTCGTTGCAAAGGCGGAGGCCGGTGAAATTTCCATCGACATCGCATGGCCGACGCCAGAGCTGGTGTTGCCGCCGGGCACGCCGCGGCGCGTTGCACCCACCGCATTGCCGGAGTTGGATGTTCCCTTGCCAAGCATTCCGAAGCGCCCAGCGGCGCGGGCTGTTCCCGTGCTAAGCGAGTCCGTCGCGTCCGCGCCGAAACCCACTGAATTGCGGCTCGCCCCGCCGTTCTCGATCGCCGCCGTCGCGCCCGTGCTCACGGAGGTGGTGACACCCACCAAGAGTCCGGCGCTTAAGGTCGCCGCGCCGATGCCCGCCGCCATTGCGCTAGAAGCGCTGCCAAAAACCAAGGCGCCCGCGCCGTCCGCGCCTACCGTGCCGGCAACTGCAGCGGCTCCTGTCGCGGTGCCGCCGCAGAGTGCCGCGCCATCTGAACCTGTCAAGCCGGCGGTATCGAAGAGCGCCGCGCCGATCGAAGCTGTCAAGCCGGCGGTGCCGAAGAGCGCCGCACCGATCGAAGCTGTCAAGCCGGCAGTGCCGAAGAGCGCCGCGCCATCTGAACCTGTCAAGCCGGTGGCATCGAAGAGTGCCGCGCCAACTGAACCTGTCAAGCCGGCGGTATCGAAGAGCGCCGCACCGATCGAAGCTGTCAAGCCGGCAGTGCCGAAGAGCGCCGCACCGATCGAGCCTGTCAAACAGGCGTCTGTTCTTACACAGTCGCTCTCAGCAGCGCGCAAGTTCTCCTCGCCGAAGTTTCGGGCGTTGTTGGGCAGACCCATGGCAAGCAAGCTGACTTCGTTGCAGCACGTCGTTGCCGCAACCGCTCCAGCGCCCGCGCCGCGGGAGGTCAAAAAGCTCGACGAGCCTCTGGAGAGTTTGGAGTCGACGCAAACCATGCGCGCGCTGACGCCAACGGAGCTCGAGGACAGCGAAGCGTCCCGGTGGTTCGTGATAGAACTGGCTCTCGCGGATCACGCCTTTGATCCGGACGCAGTGCCAAATCTGGATATCTTCAGCGAGTACCGGTTGTACTCGGTGGCCGGACTGGATGAAAGTCGCGTCGTGCATGCGCTGCGGCTGGGATTTTTCCGCGAAGAGATTGGCGCAGTCGCGGTCGCCAGTTATCTTGCCGCCTATTGGAACAACCCGACCATAAAGCGAATAAGCGTTGCCGAACGCGAGCGATTTGCCGACCAGCGCGTGGAAGCGCGCAAAGACGTCGGCGCGACCGGCAGGCACGCGGTCATCGAGATTACCGACGAGTTGGTCGCACGGCGCCGCCGATCTTCCAAGACCTCGGCTCCGTGGAACCCTTCGAACCGCCCGATCTAACACCCGGTTGCGTCTGCCCGCGCAGCTGTCCGCATTGTCCGCGGACAGTGTCCGCGGCCACTGCGATCTTCGCTCTGTAAAAATAAATCCTTTAGAAATAGCGGTTTAACGCTCCGAAGGAGCCTGGCACGGCTCTTGCTTTGCAATGCCTGGGGAATCGATTCCCGGAATTCGACAGCAAACTTTTTAGGAGACGTTCATGAATACCCGGATTTCTTCAAAACTTGCCGCATTCGCCATAGCCCTCATGATGAACGGCGTCATCATCGGCGGCGTCGCCTATCTGTTCGATGCTCAAACTCAGCAGCATTTGTCGGTGATTTCATTCGCGAAGCGGCTTGCTGCTTTTCAGTGGCTCATTTGAAGCGGCGACAAATTTGTGTCGCCGGGTGGTCTTGGCGCTAGTATTCGCGATCCAAAGCGTCGCGGAAGGCAGTGCACATGGTCAATATCCGGTTCTTGGCAGGGCTATTGGCGGTGATCGCGCTCGCGCCGGCAGTCGGGCGCGCGAGCGCGCGCTCCGAGTTCTCCATGGCGCAAGTGCTGCATTACCCATTTGCCGCGGAACTGGCAGCGGCGGAACACGGCGACGTGGTTGCCTGGGTGTGCAATTTGGATGGGGTGCGCAACATTTGGCTGGCGCGGGGGCCGAGCTTCACGCCGAGCAAAGTCACCCAGTATCAAGATGACGACGGGCAGGAAATAACCCAGCTTACATTTTCGCCCGACGGCACGCGCCTCGTGTTTGTGCTGGGCGGCGATCACGATGCCAACTGGCCTGCCGAAGGAAGTCTGTCGCCCAACCCAAGTTCCTCGCCGGCACAGCCGGTGACGGCGATCTGGGCGGTGCCGGTCAATGGCGGCGCGCCGATAAAAATCGACGAGGGCGATGCGCCGGTAATTTCGGCTCGCGGTCAAATCGCCTACACCAAAGATGATCACGTCTTTATCGCATCGTTCGATGGCAGCAAATCCGAGCGCCTGTTTTTCGATCGCGGCAAGGACCACGATTTGACCTGGTCGCCGGATGGAAGCCGGCTGGCATTCGTGTCCGATCGCGGAGACCACTCTTTCATCGGGATTTACACGTCCAAGACCACGCCGCTGTTGTTTCTCGCGCCCTCCACCAACAAGGATGAGTCGCCTATTTGGTCGTCCGACAGCACACGAATCGCGTATACGCGCCGCGCCGGCGACGGCGGGCCGCCGCGTCCGATTCTGACGCGGGAGCCGCGCCCCTGGTCGATCTGGGTTGCCTCGGCGAGCGACGGAACCGGGCACGCCGTGTGGAAAAGCCCCAACACGCTTGCCGGTTCATTTCCAGATGTCGCGGGCGGGGCCAACCTACATTGGGCGGCCGGCAATCGTTTAGTTTTTATGGCGTATTTGGATGAATGGCCGCACCTTTATTCTGTTGGCGTTGCGGGCGGCACGGCTGTGTTGCTCACCCCGGGCGCTTTCATGGTCGAGCATGTCGCCGAAAGCCGCGATCAGCGTTTCATGATTTACGACGCCAATACGGGTAGCACGGCCGGCGATGACGATCGCCGCCATCTCTTCCGCGTAGCCGTCGATCATCCAGGCTCGGTGGCGCTGACGTCGGGTGAATCGCTGGAGTGGACGCCGGTTGCCGCAGCGGCGGATCGAATCGCCTTTGTCGCGGCAGGTCCGCGGCAACCGCCTACCGTGGCAATTTCAAATCTCGACGGGTCGCACCGCGCGTCGCTGCCCGCGGCAACGAACGCAGAATTCCCGCTCGCGCAGCTCGTTGCGCCCAAGCAAGTCACGTTCAAAGCGGCCGACGGAACTCTGGTGCACGGTCAGTTGTTCGACAAGGACAACGCGAAACCGGGCGATCGAAAACCTGGTGTGATATTTCTGCACGGGGGGCCGCCGCGGCAAATGCTGCTCGGCTGGAGTTACATGGAGTACTACAGCAACGGCTACGCCGTGAATCAGTATCTGGCGGCGCATGGTTTCGTCGTGCTGTCGGTCAATTATCGCCTCGGCATCGGCTACGGCCTGGCGTTTCATCATCCCGAGCACGCAGGTTACGCGGGCGCCGCCGAATATCAGGATGTCGTGGCGGGAGCCCGCTTCCTGCAATCGCTGCCTAGCGTCGATGGCAAGCGCATCGGTGTATGGGGCGGCTCGTACGGCGGATATCTGACGGCGTTGGCGTTGGCCCGCAATTCCGACATCTTCAAGGCGGGCGTCGACCTGCATGGTGTGCACGACTGGTCGAGGCTCATGGATAGGTTCGGCGGCACACAGGGGACTCGCTTCGAGAAGGGCGATCGCGACAAGGCGATGGAGGTCGCGTGGAATTCATCGCCCGACTCAGCCGTCGACGGCTGGAAATCGCCCGTCCTGTTGATTCAGGGAGATGACGATCGCAACGTGCGTTTTCAGCAGACCGTCGATCTCGCACAGCGGCTCGCGGAGAGAGACTTGCCTTTTGAAGAACTCGTGCTTCCCAACGAGATTCACGGCTTTCTGCGGCACGCCTCGTGGGTGCGAGCGGATGAGGCTACGGCGAATTTCTTGGCTCGCAGTCTCGGTGTTCCGCAGCAGTAGCGGCGATCAGCAGCGGCCGCGGTTTTCGAATTTTTTAGGCGCGGTCTTTAACGCGTTCGCGCGGATCCGCGAAAGGGTAGGTGCGCGATGAATGGGTCGGCGACGCCCGGCGCCCGGTTGCAAATTCGGCGGCACTATCGGGGTTCGCCGCTTCGCCCGTGCCGAAGGCTTGAAGTTTGACGACGCTGGGAAGAAGCAGTGCATGCTGCTGTTCGGACAAACTTGCGGCGTGCAGCTCACGTAGCGCCGCCTCTCTGCGCCGCTCCGCGGCGCCATGCTCGCGCCAACCGAGGTATTCCGCTCTCACGTAGGCGGCAGATAGTGCAATTCCGCCGACGAGGACCGCGATCAATACAATATCAAAACCCATCGCCCCCATCCTTAGACAAATCTTTCGGCACCACATCCGGTCTTGAGGGTCATTCACTCGATTACAAGGCGCCGGTTCTAGTCGCCTCGTATTTTACCGTTGACGACCGGGTTAGTAAAATACAGGCAACCGCACATAACGGGGTCGGCATAAACATAACGAATATCATTGTCGTTCGCGCGCGGCTGAGATCTGATGCGCGTACGATAGTCCCATGGGTAGACTCACCATGGGCGGGTTTCTCGGGCGCTTTCTCGCTTCCCTGACCTTGGTATTGGCCACGTACAATCCCTCGGGACTATCGTTTGGCAGTTGGGTCTTCGGAAACTTCCCTCACCTTCAGCCGATCCAGGCGGTAGTCGGTCTGGTTCTGCTCGCGGTATGGATATTCTTTGTGCATGCCACGTGGAGATCGCTCGGCACTCTGGGGGTTGCACTGGGGCTCGCATTCTTTGCCGCCGTGATCTGGCTGATCAGCAGCTGGGGCTGGCTCAACACGTCCAGCCATGCCGCGATGCTCTGGATCGCGCTCTTCTTTATCGCCTGCATGTTGACCGTCGGATTGTGCTGGGCACTGATTCGCGTGCGGGTTTCCGGCCAGGCGGTCATCGAAGAAGTCGACCGTTGAGGGATCAGTCGAACACAACGCGCGGAAAGTAGAACGACACGGTCCAGTTCGGCACATCGACGATTTCGCTGATGCGAAGATCGCCGCAGACGCTGCACAGCAAGTAAGCGTCGATGGCCGGCATGCCGCGTTCGCGCGTCAGCCAGTCAACCATGGAGCGGACAGCCGCGCGCGCCGCCTCCATGAGATCCGGACCGATCCCAGTCGCGACCTCATACCCTTTGGCGTCCAGGTGCCGCGTAACCGGACCTGAGGTTCTGAAGCGCGGGAAGCTTAAAGGCGTCTGCTTGATCAGATCGAATTGCAGCGCCACGCGCATCGGGCTCTCGATCGCCGTGCCGCACACCTCGCCATCGCCTTGCGCCGCATGCGTATCGCCCACCGAAAACAAAGCGCCCTGCACTTCGACCGGCAGATAGAGTTCGGTGCCTTGGGCGATGTCCCGGACATCCATGTTGCCGCCGACACGGCGGGGCGGGACGATGCTGTGGAGTCCGGGCTCCGCGAGCGCCAAGCCGATGGTCCCCGTGAAGGGCTTCAGGGGGACTTTGCCCCAATGGCCGAACAGTGCCGGCACCAAAGTCTTGGCATCGTAGCGCCACACATGCAACGCGGGCTCCTTGAAATCGTCGGCCAACAGGCCGAATCCGGGGATATTGGCGGTCCAACCCCAACCCGAGGGGGCAAACGACATCAGAGTGACCTTGAGAATGTCTCCCGGCTCGGCCCCATCGACATACACGGGGCCGGTCACGGGGTTGATTTTGCCGAAGTCCATCCGGCCCACATCGGCGACGGTCGAAGTCTCGACGAGTTGGCCGCCCGACGCATCGGCCACGTCGAACTCCAACGACTCTCCCGGTGCGATGCGCGTCACGGCGGCAAAGCTGTGATCCCAGCCATGATGCCGATGGTGAATCGTATGTCGATGTGCGGTTGGGGTCATCGGCCGGACGTGCTTTTTTAATATTGTACGGAATCTTGCCGCCGTTGCGCGACTCAAATCATGGACCGCGACCCGTCGTCCCGGGATAGACTGCGCAACAAAAGGAGCTCGAGCGCTTGTCGATCGAAGAATTCGGATACAAGGAGCAATTGCACCGCGCGCTCACGACCAAGGATCTGGTCATCTATGGATTGATCTTCATGGTGCCGATCGCACCGTATTCCGTGTTCGGCTTCGTCTACAACGACGCAAAGGGCATGGTGCCGCTGGCCTATTTCGTCGGCCTCGTCGGCATGTTCTTCACGGCTTTGAGCTACGCCGCGATGTCGCGCGCGTTTCCGCTGGCCGGCTCGGTATACACCTACGCGCAACGCGGACTGCATGAAATTGCCGGTTTCTTTTCCGGCTGGCTCATTCTGCTCGATTACATTCTGGTGCCTTCGCTACTGTACTTGTTCAGCGCTGTGGCTTTGCGACCTGTGCTGCCGGGGGTTCCCGCCTGGCTCTGGCTCGCGCTATTCATCTCGTTCAATGCCGCCGTGAATTTCGTCGGCATCCAATTCACGGCGCGTGTGAACCGCTACATGTTGATCTTTGAATTGGCGGTGCTGGCACTGTTCGTGGTGGTCGGTCTGTTCGCGCTGTACGGCGGCATGGGTGCGGGCAAACTGACCCTCGCACCGATTTACAACGCGAAAGTGTTCTCCCTGTCGACCGTGGCCGGCGCCACTTCGGTCGCGGTGCTGTCATTTCTCGGCTTCGACGGCATCTCGACGCTGTCCGAGGAAAATCGCGCCGGCACGAATGCCGTCGGCCGCGCCACGGTGCTGTCCTTGATGTTGGTCGGCGCGCTGTTCATGCTGCAAACTTGGATCGCGACCGACTTGAGCGCAGGCATGCACTTCAGCTCGCCGGAGACCGCGTTCTACGAAATCACCCAGCGCGCCGGCGGCACCTGGCTGCGGCTGATTACGATTCTTGCCATTGTCATTGCCTCCGCCATTGCCAATGCCATGGCGGCGCAGGCAGCGGTCTCGCGCATTCTGTTCGCCATGGCGCGCGACGGCAAGCTTCCCGCGATATTGGCCAAGGTGCATCCTCGATATAAGACCCCGTACGTCAGCACGCTGGTGGTTGCCGTCATTTCGCTGCTGGTGGGGTTGTTATTTGCCCATCGCGTCGATGATTTAACCCTGATCGTCAACTTCGGCGCGCTCACCGGGTTCGTACTGCTGCATCTGTCGGTGATCAACCACTATTTGATACGCGGGCGCAGCGGCGACTGGCTGCGGCATTTGATCTTTCCGCTGATCGGTTTGTCGATCATCGTGTACGTGCTGTACGAAATGGATCGCGCCGCCAAGTTCCTGGGACTCGCCTGGATCGCGATCGGCATTTTTTACTATCTCTTGCTGACGCTATGGATTAGAAAGCCTGCCGTCTTGAAGATCTGACCCGAACAACCGATGACAATACAGGACGAATCGGCGGCGCCTAAGTACACGCGCCCCACGATATGGCAGCTGGCCGCGCCTTCCATCGCATCCAACCTGATGTTTTCGATGGTTGCCATGGTGCAGACCAAATTCGTCGGCAGCATGGGTGCGCCGGCCGTGGCCGCCGTCGGAGCAGGGCAGCGCGTCTTCTTTGCGCTGCAAGCGCTGCTCATGGCAATCGGCGTCGGCACCACGGCCCTGGTTGCGCGCTCCTGGGGCGCCGGCCAACGCGAGGAGGCCAGCCGCATCACTTCAGCGTCGCTCATGTTCGGTGGTCTGGTTGGCCTCGTGCTCATGATCTTCGGCATGCTGTTCTCGCACCAAATCGCCGAAGTATTTGGATTGGACGAGAACGCGGCCCAACTTGCCTCGCGCAACATATTTTGGCTGGCGGCGTTCATCATCGGCTTTGCGATCGACATCATTCTCTCCAGTGCACTGCGCGCGGCCGGCAACGCTTGGACTCCGCTTCTGTTCGGTTTGGCCGTCAATCTGGTGAATCTACCGCTGCTCTACGCCTTCATCCTGGGAAATTGGGGCGCGCCACGCATGGGTGCGGCGGGCGCGCCGTTTGCATCCGGGCTGTCTTTTATCCTGTGCGGCGCTGTGCTGGTGTTTTTGTGGATGCGCCAGAAATTGACCATCAAATTCTATCCCGGCGACATTTTCAAAAAGGCGCGCTACCAGCGGTTGCTGCACATTGGATACCCGGTCGCGCTCGAGCAGCTCGTCCTGCAGTTCGGCTTCTTCTTGTTCATGTCGCTCATCGGTCATTACTACGGGACCGAGGCATTCGCCGCCTACAACGTGGGCGTCAACATGCTGAACGCGGCCATGGTGGTGGGGAGCGGGTTCTCGATCGCCGGCGCGACCCTGGTGGGCCAGCATCTGGGAGCGGGCGATGTCGAGGGTGCGGCACGCAGCGGCTGGCGGGCCTGTAGCATGGCGGTGGGCGCGATGTCCCTGATCGGATTCCTCATTGTGCTGAACGCTTCGGTCCTGGCGCGTTTCTTTTTAGGATCGGACGAAATCGCCGTGCAGCGCACGACGGAATTTACTTACATCATGGCTGCCATGCTGCCCTTATTGGGGGTCGACATGGCGATCGGCGGCTCCTTGCGCGGCGCCGGCGACACGCGTTTCCCACTCATGACTTCCTTCCTCGGCCTGATCGGCGTGCGCTGCGCGCTGGCGGCGACCTTCGCCATGTTTCACCTGCCGGTGGTATGGGTGTATAGCTCCATCATCGGCGACTATATGCTCAAAGGATCCATGCTCATTTGGCGATTCAAATCCGGTCACTGGAAACATGCACTGTCCAAGCGGCTCCTCGCCGCCTGAGGAAGAAATATGCGAAGCAGAGAAGTCCATTTGATTGAACGCCCGCAAGGGCTGCCCACGCCTGGGCAATTCCGCATCGTGGAGACCAAGGTAGCGGACCCCGGCGAGGGTCAGGCGCTGGTCGAAAACATTTATATGTCGGTGGATCCGGCCATGCGGCCGAGGTTGGCGGGGCCGACAGCGCTCAACGAGGCGATGATCGGCGGCACGATCGGACGGGTGGTGAAGTCGCGCAATCCCGCGTTCAAGGAGGGTGATTACGTCGAGTCGATGCAAGGCTTCAGGGAATACTTTCTCTCGGATGGCAATGGCCTGTCCGTTCTCGACGCCGACGGACTGCCCTTGATTGCCTACATGAGCGTCTTAGGGCTCACCGGACTGACGGCCTACGGTGGATTGCTCGTGATCGGCGCGCTCAAAGACGGCGAAAACGTCTTCGTCTCGGCCGCCGCGGGAGCGGTCGGCAGCGTCGCGGCGCAAATCGCGAAAATCAAGGGCTGCTACGTCATCGGCAGCGCCGGCTCGGATGAGAAATGCCGTTGGCTCAAGGAAGACCTCGGATTGGATGCCGCCATCAACTACAAGCAGGGAGAGCTACGCACTGCGCTCAAGGCTGCGGCCCCCAAGGGCATCGATGTGTATTTCGAAAACGTCGGCGGTGAGCACTTGAACGCGGCGCTGCCGCGCATGAACGCGCTGGGGCGCATCGCCGTGTGCGGCATGATCTCTGCTTACAATAATTTCGGCGCCGTCTCGGAGCCGGTGACCACGCTTTCGAACATCATCTACAACCGCGTGACGATACGGGGATTCGTTTATTACGAATTCGAATCGAATCGCGCGCAGTTCCTCGCCGACATGAAAGGCTGGATACGCCAGGGCCGCCTGAAATACCGCACCACGATATTGCAAGGCATAGAGCAGGCCCCAGCTGCCCTGATCGGACTCTTTACCGGCGCGAACACCGGCAAGATGGTGGTGCAGCTGGCGAAGGATTAACGGCGTTTCCGGTACTGGCATTTCTCCGGCGCTAGCGTTTGCCGGGCCTGTAATTCACGAACACCGATTTCGGAATCATGCAGTGCACGCCTTTGCGGATATCGACGACCTGCGATACGCGGCAATCTCCGACGATTGACGTGAGAGCGTAGGCTTCCTCGCGGCTCATCGGCACAATCGTTTGCTTCGACAGCCAGTTGACGGTCTGGTCGACGGCGATTTTCATGGCCTGATTCAGATCCTCGTCGAAGCCCATGAAGATCCAATCGGCTTTGGTCTCTGCCCAAGGCCACTCGGTCTTCATGTCCTTGCGCACGACGGGCTTGATTTCGATTTCCTTGTATGAGCATTCCAGTGCGGTGAGATTGACCTCGCCGTTACCCTGCCGGCAATGCGAATCGCCGGTCCAGATCAGGCCACCCTTCTGGAACACCGGAAAATACATGGTCGCACCCGCTTGAAGCTCGTTCACATCCATGTTGGAACCGTTCTTCCACGGACGCAGCGTGCTGGTGCGGCCCTTCGCATCGCGAATGGGCGGTCCGGCCTTGGCATCGGGTTCATTCGGGTCCACACCGACGGCGAAGGTTCCTGGGAAGGGCTTCAGGTCAATGACGATTCCGGGCTTGAACTGGGTCTGCATCTTTGCCAGGTCAAGCTTGTAGTACCGCACGAAGCCTTCGGGAAATTCGGACGCGAGCTGTCCGACGGTTGGGAAATCCTTACCCGGCACGTTGAAATTGAAGCCGTCCGCCTTGGGCACGATTCTCAAGATATGAATTTCCAGCGTGTCGCCCGGTTCCGCGCCATCGACATAGATCGGACCCGTGATCGAGTGGGGTCCGCCGCCCGGATTTGCCTTGCGCAATCGCACGATCTCGTCCATCGGAACCCCGGGTTTGATTTGTCCCAGTGAATGGGACAGGGTCTCGATGGACACGGTGTCGCCGGATTTGATCGTCAGCTTTGGCTTTTCATTGATGTCGTACCAACCCCATTGCACGTTCTCGGTCGATGCAGGCAGTACGTAGTGTTCGGACGCGTGGCTGTCCCGGCCTAAGGAGGCGGCCGCGACGCTCAAGGTCGCGGCACCCGCCACGAGACCAGTACGCAATGATGTGGAAAGCCCAGCGTTAGTTTTCATGCTTATCCCTCGGCAGTGTAGATTTTTCGGCGCCCTGGCTCGTCCTGCTCTTCAGATCGGATTGCAGGGTCGAACACTATATCCTTGGCGAGCGCGGTCGAAAAATCGCGATCAGTGCAAGGGCCGCTTGATCGGCCGCCATTTCCAGCTTAACTTAGTTGAATGGTCAATCAAGTTGCGCCCATGTCGGATACCCGCAGCCGTTTGGTGCTGACCGCCATGCAGCTTTTCTGGGAAAAGGGCTACAACTCGACCAGCATTGCCGACGTTTTACAGACCGCCAAAGTCAACAGCGGCAGCCTCTACTATTTCTTCCCGAGCAAGACGGATCTCTTGGCCGCGGTGCTGGATCTGTACCACGAGGGCATCGGTCCGATGTTGCTCGAACCGGCCTGGGCTGGTGTGGAGGATCCCATCGAGAGGATATTCGCGCTGCTTGCTCGGTATCGCAAATCGCTCGCCGACACCGACTGTTTCTATGGTTGCCCGATCGGCAGTCTGGCGCTCGAACTGCATGAGCCGGACCCAGCCGTGCGCGAGCGGCTCGCCAGGAATTTCGACGCCTGGATCGAGGCTGTCGCGGCGTGTTTGCTGCAGGCGAAGTCGCGATTGCCGGCGGACCAAAACCTTCGGGAATTGGCGCAATTCGTACTGACGACGATGGAAGGCGGCGTCATGCAGGCGCGCACATTCCGGGACATCGATTATTTCGATGCGGCCGTCCGCCAGCTTCGCCGGTACTTCAATGGGTTAATCAAACGGGAGAAACACCATGCGTAAGTGGATTTGCTTGCTTCTATTCGCGCCAGGCGTTGGGTTCGCGCATCCGGATCAAGCCTACCAGCCGCTGGCGTTCCTTGCGGACCATTGCTGGAAGGGAGCGTTTCCGGGCGGCAGGACCGACGAGCATTGTTTTGCCTGGGTCTACGATGGCAAATTCCTGCGCGATCGCCACACCGTTCGCGCGAGCGGTAAACCGGACGCGATGGGCGAGTCAATTTACTTTTGGAATTCCGCCGCGAAGCAATTGGAATATCTTTATATCGAAAGCGACGGCGGCTTTAGCCGCGGCCCCGTGTCGATCGACCGGGAATCTTTGGTCTTTCCGGATACGAGTTTCGTGGAAAACGGCCAGACCACGGTATATCGCAGCCGTTGGCAACGCAGCGGTGAAACGGCATACGATGTGGTGACTGAATTCAAGTCCAAGGACGGCTGGGCGCCCGGCTTCAAGGTGCACATGGAACGGGTTGCGGCACCGTAAAGGATGCCGACGGCCGCATAGAGAAATTGCCGGCGCAAACTTCGCGCCCCTGTTTGCCGAAGTTTGGGATGCACCTTAGAATCGCGGACCCTTCTTTGCACAGGATTCAAGCGATGCGCGATGCCAAAGTTGCCATTGTTGCCGCGGCGCTGCTGTTTGCATCTCTCCACTCGTCCGCTGCGGACAAAAAGCAGGCGCCGGCACCGATCAAACCCGTGGTCGAGACGCTCTTTGGCAGGAAGATCACCGACAACTATCGGTATATGGAAGCGCTCGATCCTGCCACGCTCGCCTGGATGAAATCGCAGGGCGCCTATACCCGCTCGCTGCTCGACGGCATCAAGCCGCTCGCCCAGCTGAAGATCGATGTTGCGAAATTCTCCGCGAGCTTTGGACTGATCCAGGGCTATGTGCATTTTGGCACGCGGGGATTCTACGAGGAGCGCGCGCCGGGCTCAGATAACTTCGACCTGATGGTGTCCGACGGCGCGGGCATCCGTAAGATCGTTGATGTCGCTGCATTGCGCGCCGCGAACGCCGGCAAGCCCTTTGCAATCAATTATTTTCTGGCGTCGCCCGACGGCAACAAGATAGCGGTCGGAATTTCCGAGGGAGGCTCGGAAGACGCGTCCATCACGGTATATGACGCGGCAAGCGGCGCAAAGATTGCCGGTCCCATCGACCGTGCCCAATTTGGCGCGACCTCGTGGAGCGACGATTCCAAGCTGCTGTACTTCATTCGCCTGCAAAAGACTGCCGCGAATGCGCCGGCGACCGACAAGTACCTCAATGCCACAGCGGACGCTTGGGACTTGAAGTCCGAACCTGTGGCGATCCTGGGGGCATCGTTGGGTCATGGCCCAGCGCTCACGCCGGTCGAGGCGCCCGCAATCGCGATCAGTGTCGGTGCACCCGTGGCAGCGGCGCTCTCGATCAACGGCGTTCAGAATGAACTCGCCATGTGGCTGGCTCCCGCCGCGCGCGTGAGCGATCCAAAGGTCACGTGGACCAAATTCATCACGCGCGACGAGGCGGTCACGAACGTCGACATGCGCGGGCCGGAAATTTTTCTGTTGTCGCACAAGGATGCACCGACGTTCAAAGTCCTGACGCTGCGTGCGGGTCAGCCGCTGGCCTCGGCATCGGCACTGGTGCCGGCGCAAGCCGATCGGGTGATCGAAGGCATTCACGCCGCGGCCGACGCCCTATACGTGCTCGCGCGCCATGGCGCCTATTCTCAATTGCTGCGCATTCCTTCCGGATCGACCTCCATCGAGGAGGTGGCGCTGCCTTTCCGCGGCCACATCGACGAGGCCTTCACCGATCCGCGCACGCCGGGCGTCACGCTCGGTCTGTCGAGCTTCATCACGCCTCCCGCCGAGTTCGTCTACAACCCTGCGAATAAAAGCTTCAACGAATTGAAGATCGGCACACGCGGCGCGTGGGTTGCATCCGACTATGTGCTGAACGATTTGCAAGCGAAGGCCTCGGACGGCACCTTGGTGCCGCTGTCGTTGGTTCAGCCGAAGAACGCCAACGGCGCGCAGATCACCATCATCGAGGCGTACGGCTCCTACGGCATTTCCGAGCTCGCCGATTTCAGCGTGCGGCGCGCGGCCGCGATGCGCAAGGGCATCACGTATGCGGTGTGTCACGTGCGCGGCGGCGGCGAGCTGGGCGAGCGGTGGCGGCTGGGCGGCAAGGACGCGAGTAAGCACAATACCTGGGGCGATCTCGTCGCCTGCAGCGAATATTTGATCGCGCGCGGCGTCACGACGCCGGCGAAACTGTTCATCCTCGGGGGCTCGGCGGGCGGTATCACCATGGGGCGCTCCTTGACGGAGCGTCCGGATCTGTTTGCCGGCGTGCTCGATGAGGTTCCCTCGGCCAACACCCTGCGTGCGGAATTCACCGCCGGTGGACCCGCCAATATTCCGGAATTCGGCTCCATCACCACCGCAGAGGGTGCTTCCAATCTGTACGAGATGGATACCATTCAGCACATCAAGAAGGGGACGCAGTACCCGGCGGTGATGATCACCACGGGACTCAACGATCCACGCGTGGCACCTTGGGAGCCGGCCAAGCTGGCTGCCGCGCTTCAAGCCTCCGGCACGACGAAACCTGTACTGCTGCGCATCGATGAAGAGGCAGGACACGGGATCGGCTCGACCAAAACGCAGGGCGACGAGCTACAGGCGGACATCATAGCCTTCGTGCTCTGGCGCGCAGGTCTGCCCGAATGGCAACCGCTGCAATGAGTGCGCGACTACGTCGCTGAGGGCAGCGGCATCCCAATCACGATTCCTCATCATCCTCGGTACTGATTTCTGGGCAAACTCAGTATTTAATTGCATTCCAGTTTGACGCGGCTCCCAAGAAACTATTGCCACGCGACGGATACACCGGGCCGCGCCAATACACACTCAAGGAGTCATCATGAATAGCTTCACTCTTACTGCCGTGGGCAATCTCGCCAGAGACCCGGAATTCGCCGCCAAGGGCGATACCAGCTACGCACGGTTTTGCCTGGTCGGCAATGACTACGCAGGCAAGGACGAGCATGGCAATGCGCGTGAGGCCGTTACCAGTCTCTGGTTCACGGCATTCGATAGTCTCGGGGAAGCGATCGCCAAAAATGTGCGCAAGGGCGATCAGCTCATTCTCCAGGCGCAGGTTCGTGCCGACAATTGGACCGACAAAGAAGGCGTGAAGCAATACGGCCATTCCTTCATCGTTCAGAATTTTCGATTCGGTGCGCCCGGTCGGGCGAAGCGCGAAGAATTGGCCGCGCGGCGCGGCGAGAACGAAATCGGCGCGCTGGAGACGGAGGTCTGACATGCAACTACTCCGGACCGGCGGGTCGACGCACCTGGCACTGGCGGCCTTGCTGGTGGCGATGATCTGCGCACCTGACCTTGCGCAGGCACAGGCCTCGCCCTTCATGACCGGCGCGAGTTCCTTGCAGACCAACATTCTTGCGTGGCTGACGCCGGTGGCCATCATTCTCGTGATGGTGCTTGGCGGCATGGCCATGGCAAACCGCATGTCGTGGGGATGGTGTATCGGCGCGATTCTGGGAATAGCCATCGGCTTCGGTGCACCACAAATCGTTACGTGGGTGCGCGGAATGTTCGGCGTCTAGGGAGAAGAATTTGAGCGAACGCAATCCAGGGCTCACCGCCGATCCGCTCTTTGTGGGGGCAACCCGGCCGCCGATGCGATGGGGCGTGACGTACTCGGCCCTGCTGTTCAACATGGTGTTTACTTTGGAGGCCTTTCTTCTCACGAAGAATTTGCTGGTATTGCTGCTTTGCGCGCCCATTCACGGCGTGTGCATGCTGTTATGCGCCCGCGATGCCCGGTTCTTCGATCTTGTACTGCTGTGGGGGCGGACCCGGTTGCCCGCCTGGTTTGCGAATGTGCGGATTTGGAAGGCGAGCAGCTACTGCCCATTGGTGATCGAGGTGCCGAATCGCCGCGGACGGCGCGGCAGGCAGAGCTAGTCATGGCTGCTTTCCGCCGTCCGCCCGCCCGCCATGCAGCGGGATTGCTGTCCGCGGCAGGTTAGCGTCGATCAGAAGACGCATGCCGAGCTAGGCTGCTGGCAATGGGTGAAACGACTCCTGCTCAGCCAGTTCACCCACAAATCGGAGCGCAGCCCGGATGTCGTCGGCGGTGACGTCGTATTCACGTTGTACGTCCTCAAATGTCATGCCCCCGCCAGGCTGGCAGTCGCCCAGTTGAATAACCTAAGCCGATAGGTTACACTATTCCATGGGCCGCGTGTTCATATCAGAAGGGACAGGAGCTGGGATATACGTCTTCTCGGACGATCATTGCCCGGCCCACGTCCACGCTCGCCACCGCGGCGAAGGTTGGATCGCGCGCGTGAGATTCTCCTATCTCGGCAGTAC
>Ga0210400_10000654_pt1 | contig 37130 bp, 28 predicted proteins | sample IncBWH26MmetaG_FD_155456 | JGI IMG/M metagenome (GOLD analysis project Ga0210400, IMG submission 155456) | Forest soil microbial communities from Barre Woods Harvard Forest LTER site, Petersham, Massachusetts, United States - Inc-BW-H-26-M | ecosystem: Environmental > Terrestrial > Soil >... | reverse complement strand
GACGGAGCGCGCGTCAAGCGGCAGGCCGTCGAGATGGGCGATGCTGCGCAGTCGTGTGGTCAGCTCAGGTTTTAAATCGAGCTTGAGGAGGCTGAGCATCTGCGCATCGCGATTCTGCTCGACCACATAGATACGTTCGTGCTGCTCGATGAAATCGTGAACCTCGCGGGTGAACGGATACGCGCGCAGCCGCAGATAGTCGGTTTCAATCGCATACTCGCCGCGCAATTGATCGCGGCTCTCGATGATTCCCCAATGCGAGGTACCGTAGGCGATGATTCCAATCTTTACTTTTTCACCCCCGGCGTTGGCGCCTTTGACGATCTCCGGCCGCGGAACGAAGGAACGGGCGTTTTCGAACTTACGGTTCAGGCGCTCCATGTTGTTTTCGTAGTCGTCGGGCCGCTCGCTGTAGTTGGATTTATCGTTGTGGCCGCTGCCGCGCGTGAAGTAGGCAGCCGCCGGATGATCGGTTCCGGGCAGTGTGCGATAGCCGACGCCGTCGCCGTCGAGATCCTTATAACGGGCGAAGCCGCCGACCTTCGTGAGCTCTTCTTTGTCGAGCACTTTACCGCGTTTGATCGGTGTGGTCGGATATTCGAAGGGATCGGACATCCAATTGTTCATCCCGAGATCGAGATCGGACATCACGAAAACCAGAGTCTGGAATTGTTCGGCAAGATTGAACGCTTCCGACGCCATGCTGAAGCATTCCGTCACCGAGCTCGGGATCAGCATGATGTGCTTGGTATCGCCGTGAGAGAGAAATGCTGTAGCTAACATGTCACCCTGCGAGGTACGGGTGGGAAGGCCGGTCGAGGGTCCGACACGTTGAATATCCCAGATGACTCCAGGAATTTCAGCGTAGTAGGCAAGGCCGGCAAATTCCGCCATCAGCGATATGCCCGGACCAGCAGTGGCCGTCATGCTGCGAGCTCCCGCCCATCCCGCGCCGATCACCATGCCGATGGCAGCAAGTTCATCTTCCGCTTGCACGATGGCGAACGTGGCTTTTCCGTCCGGACCGATGCGGTGCTCCTTCATGTATTCGATCATCGTCTCGACAAGCGAGGACGAGGGAGTGATTGGATACCATGTGACCACGGTGCATCCGGCAAACATGCAACCGAGCGCGGCAGCGGAGTTGCCGTCGATGATGATCTTACCTGCGGTTTTATCCATGCGCTCGATGTAGAAAGCTCCGCGCTTTTGCAAGCCTGATTTGGCGTAATCGAAACCGGCCTGGGCGGCGGCGAGATTCAGATTCGCCGCTTTCACTTTCTTGGCGAATTGCTTGCGGATCGCCTTCTCGACTTCACCCATTTCAATCTCAAGCAACTGCGCAACCACGCCGACGTACACCATGTTCTTGACCAGCTTGCGCAGCTTCGCTTCCGGGCAGACGGTAGCCACGATTTTGTCGTAGGGCACCGAATAAAAGATGAGATCGCTGCGCAGTTTGTCGAGCGCGAGCGGTTCGTCATACAGGACCGAAGCGCCCGCAGCGAGCGACATCACATCGTCCTGCGCGGTTTCGGCGTTCATGGCGACAAGGAAATCGATTTCCTTCTTGCGACCGATGTAGCCGTCCTTATTGGCGCGAATCGTGTACCAGGTAGGCAGTCCGGCAATGTTTGAGGGGAAGAGATTTTTCCCGGAAATCGGTACCCCCATCTGAAAGATGGCGCGCAACAGTACCGTGTTCGAACTCTGCGAGCCGGAGCCATTCACCGTGGCAACCTGAATGCTCATGTCGTTGACAATGCGCTTACGCCCCAACCGCCCGCCAGCATCCTGAGGCGTGACATCCGTAGTGGCCATCCCAACATCTCCTTATGATTTAAGAGGCGAAGCGTCCGCCCGAATTCACTATGAGGGAAACAGATTATTATACGGCGGGAAAAGGCCGCTTGCGCTGCAAATCGCCCGACGGAAGCCGGGGAGAACCTTTCTGGGAACGAGACCCCGCGAGTTCTGTCAGGATTCCGTATGGAAGAATTGAGCGATCGTGCGGAATTTGTCATAGCGCGAGGCGAGCAGGTCGGCGGGCGGGATTTTCTTCAGTTCAGAAAAGTGCTTCTGCAAACTCACATCGAGCAAGTTTGCCGCCGCTTCGTAATCGCGGTGAGCACCGCCTTCGGGTTCAGGAACAATGTCGTCAATGCAGCCCAGTTCGCTAAGGTCCGCAGCCGTAATGCGCATCGCTTCGGCCGCCAGTTCTTTCTTGGTGGCATCGCGCCACATGATCGCCGCACAGCCTTCCGGCGAAATGACCGAATAGATTGAATTCTCCATCATCAGGACGCGATCGGCGACGGCAATCGCCAACGCCCCGCCGCTGCCGCCAACGCCGATCACGGTGGCGATGATGGGCACTTCGAGGCGCGCCATTTCTCTCAAGTTGTACGCAATGGCTTCGGCCTGGCCGCGCTCTTCGGCGTTAATTCCAGGATAAGCTCCGTCGGTGTCAACCAGCGTGAAAATTGGCCGGCGAAATTTTTCTGCAATCTGCATCACGCGGATCGCCTTGCGGTAGCCCTCTGGAAGAGGGGTGCCAAAGTTGCGATGGACGCGCTGCTTCATGTCACGGCCCTTCTGGGTCGCGACGACAAGAATTTCGTCGCCATGGAAGCGCGCCATGCCGCAGATAATTGCGGCATCGTCACCGAAGCTGCGGTCGCCGTGGATCTCGCTGAAGTCGGTGAATAGTCGCTCGATATAATCGAGCGACTGAGGACGCTGTGGATGCCGCGCCAGTTCGGTCTTCTGCCAAGCGGTCTGCGATCCCTTCATTTCCTCTCGCAGAGTATGGATGCGCTCGTGCAGCTTACTGAGCTGACGATGAGTCTCGTCGTTCTGGCTTGTGGAAGCCTCGATCGACGCCACCTGGCTCTCAATCTGCTCCAATTCCTGCTGCGCTTTTTGAATTCGCTTCATAGTTTCAACGGTGGCGCTCAGGGGCGGCCCGGACAATTTAACTGATCACGCGCACACTGCCGCGCCCGCACAATTGTTCCACTCGAGCGATAAAGTTGCGATCTGGCAGGACATTATAGCCCTCAGCCTCCATCACCACCATGAAATCCCCGGCACGTTCCACATCAAATAACACCCGGGCTTCTCCCTTGCGCTCCGTGAAAAGTGTATGGAGATGGTCCACAGTGTCCTCACCTGAGGATTCAAGCGGGACGCGAATGCGAATGGCGCGCGGCAGCGGGACTTTGGCATCTTCGAGCGGCATGATTTCAGCCGCAGTGATTTTTGGATTCGCGCCCTCTTCGATTCTCACGCCCGCGCGAACTAGCACGGGAACTTCGAGTTTTACCTTTTCGGCGAGTTTCTTGTATGCCTCCGGGAAAACGATCATATCGATAGAGCCTGACATATCTTCGAGGGTGGCCTGTGCGTAGAAGTCTCCACGCTTCGATTTCAGCACTCGCAGATTGGCGATGATGCCCGCCGTCGCGATGGTTTCGTCTTTGCCCGTGGATTTCGTCATAGTTCCGATCTCCACCACGCTGAGCGCGTGCAGATCTTCGAGCTTGTCTTTGAATTTCTCAAGCGGATGCCCGCTGATAAAGAATCCCAGGATCTCTTTCTCTGCCGCCAGGCGTGCCTGTTCATCCCAGTCGGGAATGTTTGGGAGTTTGTCGTTGCTCGATTCCGTCTCTTCCTGTTGAAACACGCCGAACAGGCCATGCTGACCCGATTCCACGTCGCGCTGCGTTTTCTGGGCGCGCTCCATGGCGCGGTCCAGAACTGTCATCAATTGCGCGCGGCGGCCCAGAGAGTCCAGCGCTCCGCTTTTGATGAGCGATTCCAGCACCCGTTTGTTGAGTAGGCGCAGATCGACGTTTTCGCAGAATTCGTAGATCGATTTGAAGCGGCCGAGTTTTTTTCGGGCCGCGACGATCGACTCAATCGCGTTGCCCCCGACATTCTTTACGGCAGCCAAACCGAAGCGAATCGCCTCGCCATGCGGCGTGAAGTTCGCGTCGGAGACGTTGATGTCCGGCGCTTCCACGGCGATACCCATCTCGCGGCATTCGTTGATGTACTTCACCACATCGTCGGTGCTGCCGGTGACCGAGGTCAGCAACGCGGCCATGAACTCCACCGGATAATGCGTCTTCAAGTAGGCAGTGTGATACGCCAGCAGGGCGTATGCGGCGGAGTGCGATTTATTAAATCCGTATCCTGCAAACTGCGCCATCAGGTCAAAAATCTTTTCGATCTTCTTCGGCGGAAACTTACGCTGGGCCGCCCCTTCCACAAAACGCTCGCGCTGCTGCGCCATTTCCTCGGCTTTTTTCTTGCCCATGGCGCGGCGCAGCAGGTCGGCCTCTCCCAGAGAATAACCAGCGAGCTTGTTCGCTGCCTGCATCACCTGTTCCTGATAAACGAAGACGCCCAGCGTCTCCTCCAAAATCTCCTTGAGTTCCGGCACTTCGTACTCAATCTTGCGCCGTCCTTGTTTGCGCTCGATAAAGTCATCAATCATTGCCATGGGACCTGGGCGATAGAGAGCATTCAAGGCGGTAAGATGTTCGATCGAGTTGGGCTGATAGCGCCGAAGGACATCTCTCATGCCATGGGATTCAAACTGGAATACGCCCGAGGTCAAACCCTTATGGAAGACTTTCTGGTAGGTCTCGGCATCGTCCAGGGGAAGGCTTTCAAGTGTAATCGGGATTCCTCGCGTCTGCGCGATTAGTTTCAGGGCATCGGTGAGGATGGTAAGCGTCGTGAGGCCGAGGAAATCCATCTTCAGCAGGCCCATCTTCTCGATGGCGACCATATCGAAGGCGGTTACGATTTCGTCGTTCTTGGTTTTGTGCAGCGGCACCAACTCGGTGAGGGGCCTCGGCGAAATCACCACACCTGCGGCATGCACACCGGAGTTGCGAACCATGCCTTCGAGCCGCTTCGCGGTCTCCATTAACTCGCGAATCTGGCCGTCTTTTTCCATCGCCTCGCGCAGTTGGGGAGAATCTTCGATGGCTTGGTCCAGCGTGATATTGAGCTGCGTGGGCACCATCTTGGCGATGCGGTCGACATCGCTATAGGGAATGTCCATGGCGCGGCCCACGTCCTTAATCGCGGCTTTCGCGGCCATGGTACCGAACGTGATGATCTGCGCCACATTGTCGCGGCCGTACTTTTGCGTGACGTAATTGATCACTTCGCCGCGTCGATTCATACAGAAATCGATATCGATATCGGGCATGGAAACGCGTTCGGGATTCAGAAAGCGCTCGAAGAGCAACTCGTGCTGCAGGGGATCGATGTCGGTGATGCCAAGCGCATAGGAAACCAGCGAACCGGCAGCCGATCCGCGTCCAGGGCCTACTGGGATGTCATGTTCTTTCGCATAACGGATGAAGTCCCACACGATCAGGAAATATCCGGGAAACTTCATTTGCTGGATGATTGCGAGTTCGCGCTCCAGGCGCTGTTCGTAGTCCGCGATGGAGTGCTTGAGCTTTCCCTGCTCGTGCAGCGGCCGCAACGCCGCCATCCGCCGCGCGAAGCCTTCGCGCGAAACATGCACGAAATAATTGTCAATGGTGTAGCCGGGCGGAACTTCGAATTGCGGGAACGGCGTCGCCACCTTCTCCAGGCGCAGGCTGCAACGTTCGGCGATGTCAAGGGTGCGCGTCAGAACTTCCGGCGAGTCCTTGAAGACGCGATACATCTCGTCGTGACTCTTGACAAAAAACTGCGTGCCTTCAAACTTCATCCGGGCGGTATCGCGGATTGACTTCCCCGTCTGGATGCACAGCATCACATCCTGGGCGTGCGCATCGTCCTCGCAAAGATAGTGGCTGTCGTTGGTGGCTACCATCGGCAGGCCCAGATCTTTTTCCAATTGAAACAGGCTGGGGTTTATGCGCTGCTCCATGGCCAAGCCCTGATTCTGAATCTCGAGAAAGAAATTTTCTTTGCCGAATATGTCGGTAAAAGTCCCGGCAGCAGTGCGGGCGGCATCGTAGTTCCCTTCCATGAGCCGCTCGGCTACCTCGCCCTTCAAGCAGCCTGACAGCCCAATCAGACCCCTGGAATGCTCGGCGAGAAAATTCTTGCTGACCCTGGGCTTGTAGTAGAAACCATGCAGCGATGCTTCCGAAGTAATCTTGACCAGATTGCGGTAGCCCTCTTCGTTCTGGGCCAACACCAGCAGATGGTTGTACGTATCACCGTCGGGCGGAGTGCGCGCGATGTTGTGATCGTCTTTCTTGCAGACATAGAGTTCGCAGCCGACGATTGGCTTCACACCATATTTATGAGCGGCGTTGACGAAATGCACCGCGCCAAAAATGTTGCCGTGGTCCGTCATGGCCACTGCCGGCATGCCCATCTCCTGCACGCGCTGGCAAAGTTTTTCGACGTCGCAAGCGCCGTCGAGCAAAGAGTAATCGGTATGCAAGTGCAGGTGGACGAATTGGGGCATGGGCTCTGTGTGATTGTACGTTGGCGTCATTCTAGCGGGAAACGCGGCTGTGGAAGGGATCGATTATCCACAAGGGTCAATGCTGAGCGCCGCTTGCGGAGAGCTATTGGCCTTCGACCGGTACGGGCACGCGGAAATCGACGCCACGGTCGTTGTTTGCCTTCTCAGTGGCGGGCAGGTCGAGGTCGGAAAGCGGAATCTTCTCGGTGTGCTGCTGAGAAAAGATCCACAGGGTCTGTCCCACGATGGCGTAGTTCTGGACCTCTTTTTTACGCTGGTCACGAAAAAGAAGAACTGTGGGCGGCAACGCTTCGCTGGTTTGTTCAGGACGCGGCCGCGCCGGCGCCGCTGGCGCATAGATGTCCTGGTCCGACTGCGCGCGCATTCTCTGTTCATCCAGACTCTGGGCGTTCATGTCGTTCGCTATGCCAATCTCGCGATCACGATCGTCGTCGTACGAGGAACCAGAATCCCCCCACCAGGAAGGATCGAAAGAGTCGCCATACCACGGCCAGCCAAATCCGAATCCCAATCCGAACCGACCGCGACAGCGGAAGCCGAAGCAGTTATTTCTAAATCCATTCCGGAAGGGCCCGCGGCCAAAACGATTGCCGAAATGATTATTGAAGTTGCGCGAACCCAAACGTGCGCTCGCGATCGGGCCACCGGAAAATCGGTGAGAGACGGGTCCAGAGCCAAAGACTGCGCTGCCATGACTACCGCCAAAACCGTGGCCGCTGGAGTGACTCGAAAAGCCACCGCGGGAAGACATTCCGCCATGGCCTCCTGCCGAACCGTGCATTCCGCCATGTTGCGCGGAAAGCGGTAACGAAGCCAGCAGCAAGCCGAACGCCGCGATCAGAAGCGGACGATTCATAGCCCTATTATATCCCCGTCCGCGTTAGAAAATACCAAGAAATCGCAATTACCGAATTGCGATGAATCGAGTACTAACGTTTCTTGGATTTCGCCTTCTTTGGGGCCGATTTCTTGGCTTTCTTGGGCGGCTTGGCAACTGGCTTCGCCTTATTTCCTGCGTGTTTTACCTTGCTCGCGACTATCGTCGTCCTAGGTTGCTCCTTGGGCACGGACTTGGCACCCGTAGCCTTCGACTTCGCGGGGCTAACGGGCGCCGGAGTCGCCACCGGGGCTGGAGGAATTGCAGCGGCGGCGCCTTTCTTGCCCTTTATGGCCTTCGCAGGAGGCACCGCTGTGGGCGCGGCTCCGGCTGCCGCCTTCGGCCCTCGTCCACGACGAGGCGGTGGGGGCGGAGGCGGGGGGGGCGGAGCAAAGGGCTTCAGGAATTTCAAAGTCTCAGTCCTGGAGCGGAGCTTTCCATCCAGCAGCAGCATGAAGACATCGCGCGCGATCTTCGGATACTCCGGCAGCTGTGGGGTGATCAATAATTCGGTCATCTCGGGCAGCGGAATTCTCTGCTGTACCTGTCTCCACTTGGTCAGGAAGTTCTTGATCTTCTGGGCCACAGTCTGATGCCGCGCCGTTACTGCCAGAAACAGAACCATCTCAGGCCGCGCCGACGAGAGCAGATTCCAGGTGCGCGAGGGCGTTGCCGCTTCCTTGCCGGTCAACCGCTTGGCCAGACCCTTGGCATGGTCTTCGATGTCGCGCCAGGCCTCGACTAGATCCTTGCGCGGAATCTGCCGCCGTAAGTCGGAAATGTCTTTCTCGGATAGCCGTGCTGTCAGGAAGTGCATCACGGCAGCGGAAGGATCGACCGTATAGCCGAGGTCAACCATCTGCTGGCGCGTCTTCATCAAGAGCGCGAGACCATTCGAGTCCACTTTGGCCGATGACCAATGAGGATGCAAAACCTTCAGCCAATCTTCTCTTTCGAGGGCGCGTATTACATTCAGCGGATCGTCTTCGTGGGCCAGTTGTGCGATTTCATGGCCGATGGCGCCGCGTGCGATGTGATCGATGTATTTACTCTCTTTCGCAGCGTCATATCTTTGCTGAGTGCGTTCTTCGAGCGGCCAGTGAAAGCGGGCAGCGAAGCGGGTGGCACGAATCAGGCGCGAAGGATCTTCGACGAAAGAATAGTTATGCAGAATTCGCAGCAGCTTCGCTTCTATGTCGGCTACGCCGTTGAACGGATCAAGCAACAGTCCACGCGATCCCTCATTCAGCGAGAGCGCCATGGCGTTCACGGTGAAATCGCGGCGACGCAGATCCTCTTGAATACTGGCGGGAGTTATGAACGGAGGCTTGCCAACCTTTTCATAGGTTTCGGTGTGAGCCATTCCAATTTCTGCACGCACGTTTCCTGGCAAAACGAGAAATAGCGCGCGAACATCTTCGTCGTGGCCGGCGCTTTGCGCGCCCGCACGTTCCAGTTCTTTTTGCAGCTTGAGAGGATTACCTTGAACCGTGAAGTCCAGGTCGCGGATGGTGAAGCCGCTAATGATGTCGCGAATCGCACCGCCCGTGAGATAAAGCGTAAGCCCTGCGGCTCGGGCTACGTCTTGCACCAAATTGACGCCTTTCAACTGATCCGGCGTCAACCGGATTTCCATGGTGTATATGTAATCAGCCATTCTTAGTCAAGCGATCCAAGTCTTACGACCGCAACTTCATTGGCTCCAACCGAGCGAGTTTTGTGCTTTTCCACAATATTTCCACAGGAGAATCCGAGCCTAGCGCGGCAACGTCACCTCCAACCCGACACAAGCCATTCAATACAATACACTTATACGGGGTTGAGCGGCTTTCAGGCAACTTAAAGGAATAACACAACGTTAACGATTTGGCTACTGCCAACGTCGATTCCCGCGATTTCCTCTCAAATAGTGCGAGAATCGGAAGCAGGCGTCGGATTTCGGACCCCTGGACCACGGCCCGGACCCCGATACGCCCTCACGGCTTAGAACCGTTACGAAGGACTGGGTCTTCGTGTGTTTTAGTGAGGTCCAGCCTAAGGTCGGATGCCGCCATATGCCCTCGACTCATAAAAAGGTGATCGTTCGCAAGATGGATCGCGACTCCGTCTCCGGATATGTGTCGCCGGCGCAGTTCGTGAACGAAGGCAAACTGGAATTATTGAACACGGCGGGCACTGTGGTTGCGATGGACTTGCGGGAGATAAAAGGAGTCTACTTTGTTCGAGAGTTCGGCGACTCCGAGTCGCTGACTCGCAAAACTTTCACTTCCCGCCCACGCTCTGAGGGATTGTGGGTGCGCCTGCGTTTTAAGGACAACGAAGTCCTGGAAGGGCTTATGCCCTCCGATCTTACGCAGAATCTGCCCGAGGGCTATTTGGTGAATCCACCCGACCAGCGGTCAAATACGCAGCGGATTTTTGTTCCAAGGACGGCACTCGAATCGTTGACCGTGCTTGCGGTAATCGGTGCCGCGCGGCGTCCGCGTCGCGGCCCCACCGACGATCAACGCCAGGTGCCCATGTTCGAAGAGTGAACGTGGACTCGTGAACGAGCGTCTTCCGTGACCCGTCGAATGCCGGTTGCCTCTATTCGCCGAAGAGATCAAGCGATTTCAATTGAAGGCAGTTCTCGTCTGTGCTTAACTTTTGCTTCCCGGCCTGATACGCACAATCCTGGTCTAGCCCTGGCGGCAATTTAATTTAGAACAACAGAAAGGTTATTAAAAGGTTATTAAAATGAGTAAGAAGCTTCTTGTTGTCTCATGCGGCGCCCTGTTGGTGATCGCTGGATACTGGTTCGGAAATAGGTCTGCAAGGGTAGCCTACGCCGGAGCACCGGCACAGGACCACAGCGAGAAATCCTATGCGCCCACCCAAGGGAGCGTTCCGAAATCATACGGACGCCTCGCGGCAACGATCGCTGATCAAATTGGTACCGGCCTCATCTTCGAGGGCGATGACGGCGTGATTCGCTTCGTGAGCATGACCGGCATGAAAGAGGGCGAATTGGCCCGCTACGATCAAACCCCGACGCATGGAGGCATTCCCAAAGCCTACGGTCATCTCATCGGCGCCGTGGTAAATCCCAAGGGCACGGGACTCATCTTCGAGGATAGCCAGGGCGTCATCCGCTTTCTGACCATCACAGGAAAGGTCGAAGGAGAACTGGTTCGAAACTGACGCGTAGTTGCATGGTTGCGCCAGGGCCGAGAAGTGTGTGTTGACTACAGGCACGCCTTGGCCATTTCATGGTTGCAATCCGCACAAAGTTGGGATAAAAATGCTGTTCTTGCTGGCGGGGGAACCTCGCGGCGAGAGCCGCCGGGACATCCCTTCCTCCCTGCTACTACGGGTTTCGGCGGGCTCGGCCACATCCGAAGTAAAGGTGTCGAGTCATGGCGCAATGCGTCTCGTCGATCGCTAACAGATTAGTGTCCCCTTCGTCCTTCCTGGTTCTGCTGTGCGGCGTTCTGTATTCTCAGGCTCTCAGCGCCCAGCAATTGCCAACCACTGTTTCGCTGCAGCGTCCGCTGATTACCGAGACCATCGACGAATCGCGGCTTACCCCACTCAAGGGGAACACGCATCGGCTAGCGCGCCCTGAATTCGACCTGGGTACGGCTCCGGCCACGTTACCCATGCAGCGCATGCTTTTAGTGTTGCAGCGCAGCCCGGAGCAGGAGTCTGCCCTGCGCAAGTTGCTCGACGACCAGCAGGACAAAGCTTCGTCCAACTACCATAAGTGGCTCACGCCCCAGCAATTTGGCAAACAGTTCGGCCCGACGGACGCTGACATTCAAGCGATTACGACGTGGCTGCAATCACATGGTTTTCAAGTGGGCTCAACCAAGGGCCGCACAGTTTTGGAGTTTTCCGGCTCCGCGAGCCAGGTGCGGGAAGCCTTTCACACGACCATTCATAAGTACATTGTGAACGGAGAGCAGCACTGGGCGAACGCCGGCGATCCCTCGATTCCGGCAGCACTGACGCCGGCAGTAGCGGGTGTGTTGACGCTGCATAATTTCCTGAAGAAGCCGCAAGTTCGAATATCGCCACAAACAGCGTCGGCGAAGGTTCGGCCGGGTAAGCGACCCGCGCTGACTTTTAGTGATGGATCTCACGGAATCGCGCCGCTTGATTTCGCGACCATCTACAACAGCCCCGCTTACAACGCGGGACCGACGGGAAGCGGCGTGACGATCGGCGTGATCGGGCGCAGCAATTTGTTTAATGGTGGTGAGGATGTCGGGGACTTTCGTTCCTCGAACGCCTTCGGCGTCTGTTGCGGCAATTTCACGGTAGTCCTTGATGGACCCGATCCGGGCGATTTAGGCGGCGGCGAAGAACTAGAAGCCACTCTGGACTCCACTTGGTCGGGCGCTGTCGCACCCAATGCAACCATCGATCTGGTCGTTTCCGCGTCCACCAATACAACCGATGGAATCGACTTGTCAGAGGTGTACATCATTGAAAACAACCTCGCCGACGTGATGACGGAAAGCTTTAGCACTTGTGAAGCGGGCAGTCTAAGCGGCGATGCGCTAGGCGTTTCTGCCTTAGCCGAGCAGGCCGCCGCGCAAGGCATCACTTATTTCGTCTCCACCGGAGACAACGGGGCTGAAGGCTGCGATTCGACTTCTGAGACAGTGGCTTCGGGGCCAGTCTCGGTGAACCTGCTCGCTGCAACACCTTTCAATGTCGCCGTTGGCGGAACAGTTTTCAACGACAACTCTAACCCTACGCTTTACTGGAGTGCGACAAACAACGGCCAGGAGAGTGCGCTCTCCTACATTCCCGAGGACGTTTGGAACGACAGCTGTCTTGCCTCCACTTGCAGCACAAATGCGAATATCTTCGCCGGCAGCGGCGGAGTCAGTACAATTTTCACGAAACCTTCATGGCAGGCTGGGGTTAACGGCATTCCTACTGACAACTTCCGCGACCTACCAGACGTATCACTGAACGCCAGCGCTCATGATGGATACGTTTTGTGCTTCGAAGGCTCTTGCGTACCCAATTCTCAAGGCGAGTTTTTTCTTTCCCTCGTGGGAGGAACATCGGCATCCGCTCCATCCTTTGCCGGAATCATGGCACTCGTTGATCAACAGATGGGAGGAAGGCAAGGTCACGCCAATTACGTCCTGTATCGACTGGCAGCGCTGCAAGAACCGACAAACACCACCGATCCACAATGCAATGCCTCCAGTACGGTTTTGCCGGCCAGCGCCTGCGTCTTTAATGACGTAACGGTCGGAAACAATGCAGTACCAGGAGAAGCAAACTACGGATCACCAACTGCTCAGTATCAAGCCGGCGTCGGTTATGACCTGGCTACTGGCCTCGGGTCGGTCAACATCACAAACCTTGTCAACCAGTGGAATACGGTTAGTTTCATCGGCACAACCACTACGCTTACGCTGAATCCAACAACGAAAATTCCTCATGGCAGCTCTGTGAGCGTGGATATCACCGTCACGCCGACCAGCGGGACGATCACTCCTACCGGTGACGTCTCTCTGATGTACTCTGCCCCTAGTACGGGCTCGATTGGACTTTTTACCCTGGGTTCGGGCGGCGCTGTTGTGAGTTCGACCACTCAATTGCCGGGCTCCGGGAACGATGGGCCCTTCGCGGTCTGGGCTCACTATGCCGGGGACGCGACCTACGCTCCCAGCGATTCCGCGCAGGTGACAGTCGATGTTGTGGCGGAAACCAGCACAACAGCTCTTTCCGGTCCCTTCACCCAAGATCAGTTCGGCCAGTATACGGTTCCCTTCACGAGCGCCGTGTTTGGGAGTCCAGTTTTCCTGAGCGCCACCGTAACTGGAGCGTCAGGCCGGGGGACACCCACTGGAACTGTGACCTTCAGCACTGCCCGCGGTACTTTTCCAAACGGGAATTCTCCAAGCCTTAACAGCCAAGGCGTTGCATCGATACAAAGCAACCCTAGTGCGCTGAGCGGTCCGACGCTTCCTTTCGACGCGGGTTCGTATATCGTTTCGGCAGCTTACGGTGGCGATAGCAGCTTCAACGTCAGCAGCACCACCCAGTCCGTGTCGTTCACGATAACTCCGGGATTTTTCGCGGCCATACCTTCCAACCAATCCTTCTCCTTTGTGCAGGTTTCGGCTCCCGGCGCATCGGGGCAAAGCTCTGTTTCTGTCTCGTCGTCCACCGGATTCAGCGGGACCATCAAGCTTGCCTGCTCAGGACTTCCCACAGGTGCTGCTTGCACATTCGCTCCCGCCTCCGTAACTGCAGCGGGTACGCCGCAGTCGACTACTTCGACGATCACCATAACAACGACAGCAGCGGCAGCGGCCCACCTGCATCCTCCGCACGCTCCGCACTTGGGCTGGCTGGCTCTGGGTACCTTCCTGCTCTTTTCGTTTGTAGCTGTCGGCATCCCTGGTCGCCGGCGTTCGACCCTAGCCTTTGCCACGCTGCTGGCATTACTTGTCGTCGCACCTGGTTGTGGAGGAGGAAGCAGCAGTTCACCTCCACCTCCGCCGCCACCGCCTCCCGCGACAGCGGCCGGAACTTACAACATCACCGTGACTGCGACCAGTGGTTCAACGACATCAACTACGGGCTTCACGCTTTTCGTGCAATAGCCTATAACTGCAGCCGGGTATGAGTGATTGGATGCTTTGGTGCAGAGTCTTTATTACCTAATGGAATCAATCGATTGCAATTGAACAGTACTCCCGACTGTGGTTAACTTCTACAGGCGCGGTTCGATATTTTCAACGACCCTCCCAAGGAAAAACTATGTGGGCACGGATTCAGTTGTGGTGTGTGCGCGGATTGGCGGCTCTGATTTCGATTTTTGTCGCGAGTGGATTTGCAGCGGCAGCTGGCAATCCTCACTACCTTGTTACCAATGACGACGTACCGGCGTTTTTTCCCACCAGCGTCACCTTTTATACGGTAGGCACGGGCGGTACCCTGACATTAAAGCAACAAGTACTGACCGGCGGGTCGGGCATCAACGGAGGGTTTTTCGGAGCCAACCGAGTCGTCGTGCTTGATAACGCAACTGCGCAGTGCGTCTATGCCTCGGAGGCGTCCAACAGCGACATCGTGGGAATCGTGGTCAGCACTCTGCAAGTGGGCGGCAGTGCCGTTGGTTCCACAGGCGACACCGGTCTTTCCAACGGCATTGGTATGGCCGTCAATGCCCAGTATCTTTATGCCAGCTTCAGCGACTCAAACACGATTGGAACCTTCCAGATTCAGCCCGGCTGCACTCTGACATTCGTTAACGATGTGTCGGTCAGCGGCTTACAAGGCGGAATCGTCGACGCAATGGCGATCCATGGAAACATGCTGATTGCCACCTATGGGGATGGTTCCATCGAATCCTTCGACATTTCAAACGGAACGCCGGTCTCGAACGGCGACAAGCAAAACTCCACTGGCTATATCAGGGCCCAGGGAAGCAGCTACCCGACCGGAGTTGACATCACCAAGGATGGTCATTTTGCCTTGTTCGGCGATACCTCGACATCGGACACGGTCGAAGTATCCGACATTTCTTCCGGCAAATTGACTAAGCCTGTTGTTTACAATCTGGGCGCGGCCATCGGGTCCAGTAACCTGATGTTGAGCCCCGACGAGACTCTTCTTTACGTCAGCAACACGCAAGGGGACGTGATCACTGCCGCTTTTTTCGATGCGAAGACGGGCAAATTGACGACAGGTTGCGCCTCAGGAAAACTCAAAGGTTACGTTGCTTCGTGGTCGTATCTGGCGTCGATGGCGCTGGATTCTGCTACGGGCACTGGTGGAGTGGTCTATATCGCTGAATTTGGCACAGCGTCTTCTGTTGCAATGATTCAAGTCACTTCCAGCGCTGGGAAGTGTACGCTTACGGAAATGCCCAAATCGCCGGTCTCAGATATCTTCAGCACCGGGTTACTGTCGATAGGCACCTTCCCCCCACGGTCGTTCTAATCAACAGCCGGTTGTAATAGAGTTTGAGACATCGAGATCGAGGAATCAGTCATGCGCAACGCGTCACAATTTCTGCTTGCCGTCATCCTGTGCGGATTCTCTTCCGTGGAAGTACTCGCTCAATGCCCGCCACGCCCGAACCCCGACACCGTCGTCAAGGATACGCTGAGCCTGTATTCGCAGAACGGAGTTCTCAGTGCAGATCTAACGCTGGGACACTCCGTCGACGCTAATGGCTACACCCATTACTGCTACATGTACAAGACTCCCACTGGCCAGATCGTCGAAGCTCCTACTTTGCGCCTCAACCCCGGCGACCAGCTACTGCTCCACGTAAAAGATGCGATTACGAGTGATGGCGCCGCCCAGAGCATGAGCGGCATGGATATGACTGGCATGCCAGGAGTCCCGGTTTGTGGCGACACCGGCACGGCAACTTTGAACTCCACCAACGTTCACTTCCACGGCCTGAACATACCACCCCGTTGCCACGAAGATGACGTACTCTCCACCCTGATCCAACCCGGCACGCCCGGCTTCCAATTCAACACAGTGATTCCGGCCAACGAGCCACCGGGGCTTTATTGGTACCATCCTCACATTCACGGTTTTACCGAATTTCAAGTCAACGGGGGCGCCGCAGGAGCGATCGTTGTCGAAGGCATGGATAAGGTTCGCCCTGAAGTTTCAGGACTCACCGAGCGGGTCTTCACGATCCGGCAGCAGTTTCTGGTTCCGTGGGTTCCAGGGCCGTACCAGCTTACGGTGAACTTCGAAACAGCGGGCGTAGTCCAGGGACCTACTCCGATCATTCAAATGAAACCCGGGACGAAGGAATTCTGGCGCATCCTAAATGCGAGCCTCCAGAACTTCATGCCGCTGCAGGTGTGGTTCAACAGTGTGCCTCAACCCCTGCAATTGATCGCTCTCGATGGTTATCCCCTGGCGCAGCCGCGATCGGAGACAACTATTTTGATTCCTCCCGCCTCCCGTGCCGAATTCATTGTTCAAGCGCCTCCCGCGGGGGCCAGCGCGCTGTTCATGACATTGAATTATTCAACCGGACCGACAGGAAATGCCGACGTTGAGGATCCGTTGGCTAAGATTCAATTAAGCGCGGATGCGGCCAACCCTCTGACCAAGCCAGTGCCAACGATACCGCAAGTGCCGCTGAATCATCTCAAGTTCGCGGGCTTGAAAGATTTGGTGCCCACCACGACCCGAAAGCTTTATTTCTCGGAGGAGTTTGGCGGGACGAATGGTCCAATCCAGTTCTACATCACTGTCGATGGGCAGAAGCAGAAGGTTTTTGAGGCCAACGAAAAACCTGCAATCACCACCAAGGTGGGAGCGGTCGAGGATTGGACCATCGAAAACCACGCTCTTGAGACCCACGCCTTCCACATCCATCAGATCCACTTTATGGTTTTGGAAGTAGACGGCAAACCGGTGCCGAATCAGGACCTGCGAGATACCATCGAGATTCCCTTCTGGGATGGCGTGAGCGCATACCACAGCGTGAAGGTGCGCATGGATTTTCGTGACCCGACAACGGCAGGGCTTTTCGTCTTCCACTGCCACATCCTGCTCCATGAGGATCTGGGCATGATGCATAAAATCCTGGTCGAGCCGTAAAGGTCGAGCGAAAGCCTATTTTCGAAAAAGAAAAAGAAAAAGAAAAGGATCGCCCGCGAGAGAGATGATGTTCTCCAGCTGGGCGATCTTACGACTGCTCACTCTCCTCGAGCAGTCGCAAACTCCCTATTCGAACCTGATCATCAGCCATCCCAGGCGCTGGTGTACGATTTAGTCGCCGAATCCATCCACTATGAAACTTGCCCAGATTGCATCTGCTCTGCGCGCGCGCCTGGAAGGTGGGGCGCCCGAAACCGAAATCACCGGACTCAACGGAATTGAACAGGCTGGTCCGGGGGAAATCACGTTCGTCGCCAATCAGAAGTATGCCGCGGCCGCGCGGCTTACCAAGGCGACGGCTGTCATCGTTGCCGATAATTTTCCCACCATTCCTCCAGCCACACTGCGCGTCGTGGACCCATATCTTAGTTTCGCGCGAGCCCTAGAGTTGTTTCACCAGCCTATCCGCTACGCTCCGGGAGTGCATCCGACGGCAGTGGTTCATTCCTCAGCGAGGATTGGCCGTGATGCTCATATCGGCCCTTACGTCGTGGTCGACGAAAAGGTTGAGATTGGCGCGAGGGCGGTTCTGCTGGCGCATGTAGTGATCTATCGCGGGGTGAAGATTGGCGACGGTTTCTTCGCGCACGCGCACTCCGTGGTGCGCGAAAACTGCCGTATCGGCCACAACGTGCTGCTGCACAACGGCGTGATCATCGGCTCGGACGGCTTTGGCTTCGCCAAGACGCACGAGGGTCGCTGGTACAAAATTCCGCAGCCCGCCCCGGTGGTGATTGAAGACGATGTCGAGGTGCAGGCAAATTCCTGTATCGATCGCGCCAGCGTCGGTGAAACGCGGATCCGTCGCGGCGTCAAGGTCGATAATCTGGTGCAGGTGGGCCACGGATCGCAGGTCGGCGAAGATGCGCTCCTGTGTTCGCAGGTCGGGCTTGGGGGTTCGACAGAAATCGGGAACCGAGTAATCCTAACCGGACAAGTGGGCGTGGTCGGCCATTGCAAAATCGGTGAAGCCGCAATCGTCACACCGCAAAGCGGCGTCGCCAATGACGTTCCTGCAGGAGCGCTGGTGAGCGGCGCGCCTGCCGTCGATCACAAGCTATGGTTGAAGTATTCGGCTCTGCTGCCCAAGCTGCCTGAGATGGCACGGATTCTGCGAGCTATAGGCAGGAATAAATAGTAAAGCTCGCAACCCCAAGTAAATGCCTCCTTTTAGCGAGGCGGCGCCGCTGATTCTGTCGTCATCTTCCTCAATTCCTCGGCCGAGCCGTTCAGCAAATTCCGTAGTACGGCAACTTCAGCGGCAATCCCTGTGTGGAGGGCCGGATCAAGGTCCGGTGCAAACAAAGGCGAGTGATTCGAGGGCAGCATCGTGCCCGCGGACCTGGCCTCGGCAAACTTCTGGGGATCAGCTCCCCCCAGGCTGAAATAGAATCCGGGAATTCCCTGCGCTGTGAAATACGAGAAATCCTCTGAGGCGGTGATCGGTTCATCCATCACTACGTTTTCTTTTCCCAGAGCTGACTGCAACACGTCCTTTAGTCGCGAGGCCAGTACGGGATCGTTATATACCAGGTCGGTTTGCTCATAGTGATCGATCGAAGGCGGGCGCGGCGCATCAGCTGCCTCAGCCTCGGCCTTGGTGATCCGCTCGATCGCGGCCAGCACCTGCTTACGAACCTCGGTGTTATTGGTGCGCACGGTCAACCCTAACTCGGCTTGATCGGGAATAATATTGTTCTTCGTGCCAGCCTGGATGTAGCCGACCGTGACCACCGCCATGGACCCTGGCCTCACTTCGCGCGAAGTAATCGTCTGCAAGGTGAGAATGGTGCGGGCTGCGATTACGACCGGATCGATGGCTGTCTGCGGCGCGGAGCCGTGCCCGCCCTTGCCAAAGATCGTGATCCGAAGAGAGTCGGCATTGGTATTGTAGACGCCGGGCACGATCCCAACCTGCTTCGCCATAAGCGTGTTGAGGACGTGCATGGCGACAACCACGTCGGGCTTTGGAAATCTCTTGAGGAAGCCGTCGTCGAGCATGGCCTTGGCGCCGCTGATGGTTTCCTCCGCGGGCTGCCCCACCAGCATCAAAGTTCCGTGCCACGAATCCTTTCCGTGGGCCATAATCGCGGCCGTGCCGTAAAGGGCGGCCATGTGTACGTCGTGCCCGCAGGCGTGCATCACCGGAACGTCGCGTCCAGCGTCATCCTTGGTGTGAACATTGCTTGCGTACGGGAGCCCGGTTTTCTCCTCTACCGGAAGCGCATCCAGTTCCGTCCGCAACATCACTGTCGGGCCCGACCCGTTTTTCAGGATCGCGACGAGCCCCGTGCCTCCGACGTGCTCCGTAACCTCATACCCAAGGTTGCGCAACCGACCCGCCAACTTCGCCGCCGTCTGCACTTCATGGGACGAAAGCTCCGGATTTTGGTGCAGATCGACATACAGCGCCCGCGCTTCCGAATAAACAGAATCAATTTCCTTAGGCACCGGAGCTTGAGCATCCGCTGTGTGGCTTAAAGCGCCTAGCAGTGCCAACAGCGCTGCCGGTAACGCTATCACCTTTTTTCATAGTCAACGCATCATATCCATCGCTTCATGCTCCTGCAAATAGAGACGCCCTGAAGTTCGGGTTGGCCTCGCGTTCCCAAAACCGCCGCCTCAAGGATTTTTCGCGAATTTCTCGCCTTTTCCACTTCTCCTGCGGGTGTACAATCGCCTCAGAAAGCACTGGTTTGCGCTCTTCGTTTGCAAGCTTGAGGTGCTCATGAACGTCCACGTCAGTTACCGGCTGCACAAGACTCCCGCCGTAGAAAAAGACTTTCAACATCACATCGAAAAACTGCGGAAGCGACTACAAGTCTTCCGCCCTGAACTCGTTCATCTGAAAGGCATGGTCGAAGAAATTTCTGCACGCGAAGGAACGAGTGTTTCACTTAACCTCCGCCTGCCATCCGGCCAGATGGCAGTGCAAGTCAAGGCTCCGACTGCAGCAACCGCAGTTAAAAACGCCTTCGACGATCTACTGCAGCAGGTCGGCAAACATAAAGAATTACTGCGCTCCACGCACAAGTGGCCGCGCCGTCAGAAAGATTCTTCGGCGCGGCGCAATACTTCTGTCCCGTTTGAGCAAACCCTGGCTGCGGTCTTTCCCGCAACCGTTTCCTCGGACGATGTCCGCTCCTACGTCAACGTAAATCTTGCTCGCCTCGAGCGCTTTGTGGAACGCGAAATCTATTTCCGCGAGACTTCCGACCTAGTTGCGCCCGACTCCATTTCGAAAGAAGAAGTCATTGACGAAACCATCGCCGCCGCGCTCGGGAATGGCCAAGAAAAACCGGAGCGCCTTTCCCTCGAGCCCTGGCTCTACCACCTCGCCATGCGCTCCCTCGATCAACTCTCGCGACGCGAGGAGGGCAACGGCAGTGCCGTACGCCTGGAAGACTCCGCCCGCAAGCAGAACGTCAGGGCCAGCGACGAACCTGAGCTTCAATTTCATCAACCAGACGAGTCGATTACCGAAGAGACGATCATCGCCGACGATCGCATTGCGACACCCGAACAGATCGTTGGCTCGGACGAAATGATGCGCCTGATCGCTTCAGCCCTGCGCGACCTCGTTCCCGCTCATCGCGAGGCTTTCATTCTGTACGCCATAGAAGGCTTCGGCGTCGATGAAATTTCCGCCATCACGGGCGCTCCGCCCGATCGTGTTTTGAATTCTATTTCTGCCGCGCGCGATCACCTTCGCCAATCGCCCAGCTTCCTCCGCCAATTCAAAGGCAGGAACCCCATGGCTACTTTAGCGAACAAGACCGCGTAACTCCGATTTCCAACGAAAGGAAGTGGGATGCGATGATTACTCGAGAACAAATCAACGAACTGGCCCAATTCGAAGACAATACGTCGTGTGCTCTTAGTTTTTATTTTCAACCCGCCCCTCCCCGGAACAAAGCTCATAAGGGAGAAGCGATCCTCACCAAAGACCTGGCGCGCGACGCTTTGCGCCAAGTCGAAACCCAAGGCAAGAACGAGTCGGCCCGCTCCGATCTCGACCGAATCGTTCAACTCTCACGCGATCTTCGCGGCAATGGCGTTCACGCCAAGGCTGTCTTCGCGTGCTCTGCGCAAGGCTTCTGGCGCGAGTACGACTTACCCGCGCAACTCAGCGGCACGCAACTTCTGATCAATCGCCACTTTCTCCTCAAGCCCCTGGCCCAGCTTCTAGGTTCCTTCCCCAACCTCGGCGTCGTGCTTGTCGATCGGCACCGCGCTCGCGTCTTCGAACTTCGCCTCGGCGAACTGACCGAGCGCGAAGGATTTTTTCATTCCCTCTCTCGCCGCGGTCGTGGCGACGGCTTCGCCGGATATGATGGGGGCCACGCGCAGCGCCGGGTCGAAGACGAGGCGCTTCACCACTACAAATTTGTGGCTGACTTTATTAAGGATGCGCTCGACAAAGGGATGTTTGAAAAATGGGTTCTCGGTTGCCAGGAAGTTCACCGGCCACAGATCGAAGCGCAATTGCACTCCTACGCTTCGCAGAAACTGTTGGGCCGCTTTTCCGCTGAGGTTGCCCACGCGAGCGCAGAAGAAGTCCGCGCGAACGCTGAACGGATTTTCGTCGAGTCGCAAGAAAAACGCTGCGAAGAACTTGTCCGGGAGACCATCGATCAAGCCCGCGGCAACGGCCGCGGCGTCACTGGATTGCGCCGCGTTCTGCGCTCGCTGGAATCCGGCGAAGTGCAAACTCTTCTGCTCGGCCAGAACTATCATTCTCAGGCCGTGGAATGTGCCGGCTGCGGCCATCTCGACGCCCACCTCATCAGCTTTTGCCCAGTCTGCGGCCGCGAGACGCGCCAGGTCGTCGATGTAGCCGAAGCAATTCTGCCTACGGTCATCCGCCGCAACATCGAACTTTTTTATGTGAAGGACAATGCCGAGTTCGACAAAATCGGAAATATCGCTGCCCTGCTACGCTTTCGCTCCGAACAAAACAAGAACGTTCGTTCCGTCTTTCAAGCACCCAATCCCGCTTATGGCCGCAAAGAGGGATTAGTTGGCCGTTACCGTGGCTTGGCAAGTGGTTAATCTGGATGGTACGGTCCGAGTCAGTGAATGCGGCGAGTTATTGGGTCGCTTGGTACTGTTCGTCGCTGACGTGTTCCATCCAGTCGACAACTTTGCCGTCGCGTTTTTCTTGAATGGCAATATGTGTCACGGCCGTCTTCGGGGTCGCACCATGCCAATGCTTTTCTCCTGGCTGAAACCAGACCACGTCACCGGGCCGGATCTCTTCAATCGGGGCTCCCCAGCGCTGTGCCCTGCCGCAGCCCGCTGTCACGATCAACGTCTGACCCAACGGGTGCGTGTGCCAGGCGGTCCGAGCGCCGGGTTCAAATGTGACGCTGGCGCCCTGAACCATCGCTGGATCGGGTGCCTGAAATAGTGGATCGATTCGAACTGTTCCGGTGAACCACTCTGAGGGACCCTTCGCGGAAGGCTGCGATCCCACTCTCTTGATTTCCATCTTTCATTTCCTTGCCGTACATAAGATTCTTTTATGGGTTTGTCTTTTGTGAAATACCCTTCACGGTCTATTCAGACTTGAGAGAAGCCATGTCAATGGAGAAGCGGTACTTCACATCGGACTGGAGCAGTCTCTCGTAGGCTTCATTGACTTTCTGGATCGGGATGACTTCGACATCGGCGGTAATGCTGTGCTTGCCACAGAAATCGAGCATCTCCTGAGTTTCGGCGACTCCACCGATGTTCGAGCCGGAAAGACTGCGGCGGCGCGGGATCAGGGCAAAGGCAGCGACCGAGAGAGGCTTTGGCGGTGCTCCAACGAGGGTAATGTTGCCGTCACGGCGGAGCAGGTTGAGGTAGGCGTTGATGTCGTGGTCTGCGGAAACGGTGTCGAGGATGAAGTCGAAGCTCTCGACATGCTTTTGCATCTCGTCGACATTGCGGGAGACGATGATCTCGTCGGCTCCGAGCCGTAGAGCATCCTCCTTCTTCTTCGGCGAAGTGGTGAAGACAACGACGTGGGCTCCGAGTGCGTGGGCAATCTTGACGCCCATGTGGCCCAGTCCGCCCAACCCAACGACACCGACTTTCTTGCCCTTGCCGACCTTCCAGTGGTGCATGGGCGAGTAAGTTGTGATTCCAGCACAGAGCAGAGGAGCGGTTCCGGCGAGGTCCAGGTTCGATGGCACGCGCAACACGAACCGCTGGTCTACGACAATGCTTTCGGAATAGCCACCATAGGTGACGCCGCCGAGATGTTTATCCGGAGAATTAAAAGTCAGGGTCATGTTCGGACAGAACTGCTCGAAGCCGGCTTGACACTCGGGACAAGTTCCATCCGAATCAACCATGCAGCCGACTGCAGCGAAGTCGCCGGGCTTGAACTTGGTGACTGCAGAGCCAACTTGTATGACACGGCCAACGATCTCGTGGCCGGGAACTATTGGGTAGACGGTGGGCATAAACTCGCTCCACTCATTTCGCACCGAATGAACATCGGAGTGGCAAATCCCGCAGAAGAGAATTTCGATTTGTACGTCATGTTCGGTGGGATCGCGCCGTGCGATCTTGGTAGCAGCCATTGCCGAAGTCGCACTGCTGGCCGAAAAAACTTTCGAGTTATACATGCACTTACCTTTCTAACTTGCTGATTATCCGCGGACATCGAGCACAGAATGGTTACGACTTAAATCGACTTAAATCCTTAAACTTTGAGCCGATCTCGCGAAGCTCATTGGATGCCGGTTCGACTGAAGCAGTTTCGATGTTTTCTTCACGAATGCCCCCCTGGATTGTGTTGGGCGACACACCATCCACCTAAAACTCTTCACCACAGAGTCATAGAGTCACAGAAACCCAAAAATAGAAAAATTTAAATTCCAAAAAGATTTTCTCTGTGCCGGAGCCTGTATTGAGCGAAACCTAAGGATGTCTCTGTGCTGAGAGTCGCGACCGCATGATATCCTCCGCTTTCGGGAAACAGGAGGAATCGATGCCATTCTCACGGCGAGATTTCGTGAAGACGTCCGCACTCGGAGCGGTCGCTGCCGGAGTACGAACAATCGCCCATGCCGACGATGCGAGACCAACAGCTGTTCAGGATCGCGATGAGAAATCTGCATCTCACAAGCGTCCCATCATCATCTGCGCACACAACGGCCTGAACTATCTCGACGACGCGTTCGCTTTCCTGAAAAGCGGCGGCGACACGCTCGACGCCGCACTGCGAGTGGTCAAGGGGCCGGAAGACGATCCCAAAGATACCAGCGTCGGCCTGGGCGGAATTCCCAACGAAGAAGGCGTGGTCGAGCTTGACGCCTGCTGCATGCACGGACCCACGCGCCGCGCCGGCTCTGTCGGCGGCGTGCGCAACATCAAGAACGTTTCGCTGGTCTCGAAGGCGGTGATGGAGCACACGGGCCACGTCATGCTGGTGGGCGAAGGCGCAGAGCGCTTCGCAGTGGCTGTCGGTTTCCCGCGCGAGAATCTGCTTACCGACCACTCCCGCAAGATCTGGCTGCTGTGGAAGGAATATCACTCGAACGAAGATTGGTGGGGACCAGGCTTGGCCGACCCGCGCTGGCAAGCCCCGGACTCGAAGCCAAGCGATAAGCCGCAGTCGGAGCTGCAGCAAGAGCGCTACCGAAAGCTTGAAGAACACGCGGCGGAGTTGGGCATCGCTCCGGAGTTGCGCCGCGATGCGATCCACAAAGTGCTGTTTCCGCCGACGGGCACGATCCACTGCTCAGCGCTGAACGATAAAGGAGAAATCTCCGGCTGCACCACTACCAGCGGGTTGGCGTACAAGCTGCCGGGACGTTGCGGCGACTCGCCGATCATCGGCGCGGGCTGCTATACAGATCAGGACATCGGTTCGGCTGGAGCGACAGGCAGCGGCGAAGAGAACATCAAGGTCGCGGGCGCGCATACGATGGTCGAGAACATGCGACGTGGAATGTCTCCGCAGGAAGCTGGGATGGACGCGCTCAAGCGCATTGTCCGCAACTACAACAGCGACATGAACAAGCTGCGCTTCGTCGACATGACCTATTACATCCTGCGCAAAGACGGCGCTTACGCCGGAGTCTCGCTGTGGGAAGGTTACGAACCCGGCAAGCCGCACAAGATTGCGGTGCATGACGGCACTCGGCGCGCGGAAAATACTCTTCCGATGTTCAAGGGGGCTTCGCAGGACTTCCCGCCCGAGCCAAGGGTTCCGGAGGAGGTTAGGAAGGAGTACCTGAAATAGATAGGCGGTTAAGGCGATGGCTCAAGCGAAAAGAGGAACTCCGGCCAATGGTGCGCATAAGCCCCCATAACAATCTAGATGAACAGTCTAGATGAATTAGGAAGCAAAATGCATGGCAGCACTAGGAAGGCAGGTGCATTGAGCCCCCCGCCGGACGGGAGGGTTTCACTACGACGGAAGCTTCGATGCCACCGAGTTGTTGGGCCGCAAAGTTGAATGCCAAGACTGCGGCCGCCGCGGTCGACCATCCTGTCACCGTATAACAAAGGGCAGCAGCCACCGCGGATAACACTCCGTTCAAAAAGTGAGTTGGTAGCGCGAGGTGAAGGTTGAGATTAAAAAATACAAGCGGGGCTACGATTCCGAGCGGCGGGATCATTCCTTTTGCGCCCGTGAGTAGCAACGTGGACAGGTAAGTCAGGCCCAACACAGCATAATTGATGGCCAGTACTCGTGCGACCGGAGTTACTCGGAACGACATGATCTGCATACCTTCCTCCTGTCGTGGACTCTTCCGTCTTGTCCCTCCGTGGCTACGCGAACCTCACCTTAATATCCGGCCCTTTCTCCAAATGAATGCTTTCAATGAATCTCACTTTGCCGGTCTGCAAGGTGAGAATCACCGACGATGTCCGCGTCCCTTCGCCGAAAAAGCGCACGCCCTTGAGCAGCGCACCATCCGTGACGCCGGTGGCGGCGAAGATAAGCTGCTTGCCGGGAGCGAGGTCTTCTGCTTCGTAAATTCGGTTCTTATCTTTGACGCCCATGCGGGCGAGGCGCTCTTCCTGTTCAGGCTTTACCACCAAGCGGCCGAGCATGTAGCCGTTGAGGCAGCGGATGGCGGCGGCGGTAATCACGCCTTCCGGCGCGCCGCCCGAGCCCATGACGGCGTGGACGCCGGTGCCGATTACGGCAGCCGCAATGCCGGCTGACAAATCGCCATCACCGATCAAACGTATGCGTGCGCCGGCGGCGCGAATATCAGCAATTAGCCGCTCATGCCGAGGGCGGTCGAGAACGATCACTACAAGATCTTCCACGTCGCGCTCGAGTCTCTTCGCGATATTCTTCAAATTGTCGGCGACGGGAGCGTCGAGTTCGACAGCGTTCTTGCAAGAAGGCCCGACGACGATTTTTTCCATGTAGCAGTCGGGAGCGTTGAGCAGGCCTCCGCGTTCAGAAGCGGCGAGAACCGTGATTGATCCGGGCGCGCCTGTTGCGCACAGATTTGTACCCTCAAGCGGATCGACGGCGATATCGACCTCGGGAACTTCGCGGCCGTCGGGAAATTCGGCGCCGACTTTTTCGCCGATGTAGAGCATGGGCGCCTCGTCGCGCTCGCCCTCGCCGATAACGATGGTGCCGCGCATTGGGATCGAGTCCATGGTCTGGCGCATGGCTTCGGTGGCTACCTGGTCGGAGAGCTTGCGCTCGCCCTGGCCCATGGTGCGCGCCGAAGCGATCGCCGCCACTTCCACCACGCGCAGAAATCGCGATGCGAGGTCGCTTTCTATGTTCTCCCCAAAACTGCGGGCCTTGCCTTCTGGACGAGTCTGCGTAGCCATGAGAGCCTCCGAAACCGCTTATGATCGGCCATTTTGCAGCCGGCCTGAGACTATAACTCAATCCTAGCGAGATTGAAAGAAACGTGCGGGACGATGGAAATATCCGATGCCTTCAACGTTGCCGCCGTGATATTCTCTCAACCCTGTTGGTGAATGGCCTATGGCTGAACCGCGACCGCTAACTTTTCTCTGCATCACGACCTACGAAAAGGGACAGGAGTTCATGCGCGAGTGCAGACGCCAGGGCTGCCGCGTAATCCTGCTCACGGCGGAGAAGCTGCGCGATGCCGACTGGCCGCGCGAATGCCTCGACGATACGTTCTATCTGCCGGAAGAAATTCCCATCCCCGACATCGTGCAGGCGGTAACGCACCTGGCGCGCACGCAGAAAATTGACCGAATCGTTGCCCTCGACGAATTCGACATGGAGACGGCCGCAACCCTTCGTGAGCACCTGCGCGTGCCGGGGATGGGCCTTACCACGATGCGCTACTTTCGCGACAAGCTGGCCATGCGCATGAAGGCTCTGGATCGCCACATTCGCGTGCCGGATTTCGTTCCGGTGTTCAATCACGGCGACGTTCGCTACTATCTCGAGCATGTACTGGGGCCGTGGGTGCTGAAACCGCGGCAAGAGGCTTCGGCCATCGGCATCCAGAAGATTCACGCCGCCGAAGAGTTGTGGCCGGTGCTCGAACAGCTTGGAGATAAACAGTCTGGATTCCTGTTGGAGAAATTTGTTCCGGGCGACGTTTTCCACGTAGACTCGGTGGTTTCAGAAAACGAAGTCGTCTTCGCCAACGTCAGCAAGTACGGCAAACCGCCAATGAACGTGGCACAGGGCGGAGGAGTGTTCACAACATTCACAGTGCCGCGCGGGAGCGAAGAAGACACAGCCCTTCGGCAGATCAATCGCGATTTGATCGCGGCGCTGGGACTGCTGCGCGGTGTGGCCCATGCCGAATTCATTCAGGCCCGCGCGGACGGACATTTTTATTTTCTGGAGTGCGCTGCCAGAGTGGGCGGAGCTTACATCAACGAGATGGTCGAGGCCGCTACGGGGATCAACCTGTGGCGCGAGTGGGCGCGCATCGAAGTCGCCGGCGGAGACGGCGGCTATAAGCTACCTCCGGTGCAGGAGGAGTACGCCGGAGTGATTCTGTCGCTGGCGCGGCAGGAGGAACCAGATACTTCGACATATAACGATCCGGAAGTTTATTTGCGGATTAAGAAGCATCACCACGCGGGGCTGGTACTGCGGTCGACGGATCAGCGGCGCGTGCAGGGGCTGCTCGAGAGCTACGCGCAACGATTCGCGGAGGAGTTTACGGCGGTGGAACCGCCGAGGGAGAAGCCCACCGCGTGAGAGCAAATTTACTTTTCGCGAGGCTCACCGCAGGCTAGGCTCGAGATATGCAAAACGAAGGTGGAACACATGATGATTTCCAGGTTCGCGAGCGCCTCTGTCCGCAGCCGTCCCTCATTTTAGATGAAGACTTCGGGCGAGACCTGAAATCGACGGCTGAGACGCCGAATGTGTTCCGTAGTTAGTTGCCGCTTTCCATGCAGGACCTCGGAGACGATGCTAGGTGTCCCGAAAACATCCAACAGATCCTTCTGTTTCAGATTGTTCGCGAGCATCAGTTCGTTCAAGACATCCACAGGACTAGCCGCCTTGAACGCGTAGTGCTTCTCTTCAAAATCTTCAATCAGCAATGTCAGAAGTTCCGTCATACGACGTTCGGCAGCGGTCATCCTACTACCTTTGCCGTCCAACTCTTCCAGCAAGGCGAGGTAACGCTGGTTCTCCGCCTCGCTGCGAATAACAGCCGGCAGCGTGCTGGAAAGCAGAGCGGCATATTCAGATCGGACAGCGCTTGCACTCATAATTTCCAAAGTCCTCTGTCATACTCGGCATGGGTCAAAACATGGCGGATGTAGATTCTGTGGAACGCGTAGTTGATTTCGGTAATCAGCCGGTATCGATTGCCCTTAACGTTAAAGACCGTCCACTTCCCGACGGCGTCTGCGCTCGAAAAGGTTTTACGTACATCTCCTAGATTTTTCCATTCAGCCTTCTTCGCAATCCGAAACCAAACGTCCAGGGGAACTTCAAGATCGCCTCGCCTCGCCACGGCTTCCTTGAGCCTCTTGCGCCTGATTACGTGCATACCCTTGCCCAGAGCGGCCCGACTTTGTAGTCGTAGACCTGGGTACTGTCATGAGTTCTCCTCTGCAATGTTGCCTCTTCTATAGACGGCTCCCGGGCACTTCTTGCGGTTACGCGTGCCGGCTGTCGGAGCGCGGACGAGAGAGAAACACCTAATCCATCAAAGCCTAATGAAAAGCTTTAGCCACCAATCGTTTTCTCGGATTCGCATCATGCGAACAAGCATACTTCGCATAATGCGAACACGTCAAGTGGATTCTTAATCGAGAAGACTGCTAGAACGCGTCAATCCCCGTAATGCTCTGCCCAATGATCAGCGAGTGAACGTCGTGTGTCCCTTCGTAGGTCTTTACCGATTCCAGGTTCATCATGTGGCGCATGATGGGATAGTCGTCGGCAACGCCGTTGGCGCCGAGGATGTCGCGGGAGAGGCGGGCGCACTCAAGGGCCATCCAGACGTTGTTGCGCTTGGCCATGGAGATGTGTTGGTGCTCGACCTTGCCCGCATCTTTGAGGCGGCCGACTTGCAGCACCAGAAGCTGCGCTTTGGTGATCTCGCTGATCATCCAGGTGAGCTTGTCTTGCACTAGCTGGTGCGAGGCGATGGGCTGGTCGCGCCATTGCTTGCGTAGGATGGCGTATTGCAGCGCGCAGTCGTAGCAGGACATGGCCGCGCCGATCGCGCCCCAGGCAATGCCGTAGCGGGCCTGATTCAGGCACATCAGCGGGGATTTCAGGCCGTCGCTCTTGGGCAGCAAGTTCGCTTCGGGAATGTGAACGTCTTGCAGTGAAAGGCCCGATGTCACCGATGCGCGGAGAGACCACTTGCCGTGAACGTCGTCAGACGTGAAACCCTTTCGGTCTTTTTCGACGAGGAATCCGCGAATTTTATTGTCTTCATTTTCAACTTTGGCCCAGATAATGGCCACGTCGGCGATGCTGCCGGAGGTGATCCACATCTTTTCACCGTTGAGAATATATTCTTTCCCCACTTTGCGCGCGCGTGTAAGCATGCCCCCGGGATTGGAGCCGAAGCCGGGCTCGGTGAGTCCGAAGCAGCCGAGTTTTTCACCCTTCTGCATGGGCGGCAACCATGTTTGTTTTTGCTCTTCGCTGCCGAAGGCGTAGATGGGGTACATGCAAAGTCCGGACTGCACGCTGACGAAACTGCGCACGCCGGAGTCGCCGCGCTCGAGTTCCTGGGTCATCAGTCCGTACTCGACGTTGCCCATGCCGGCGCAACCGTAGCCCTTGAGCGATGCGCCGAAAAAGCCGAGATCGGCCATGGGCTTTACCAGTTCACGGGGAAAGCGGCCAGCGCGGTTGCACTCTTCGATAATCGGAATGAGATTGTCTTCAATGAACTGGCGCGTAGTGTCGCGTACCAGGCGCTCTTCTTCGGTGAGCAGCGAATCGTATTGGATGAAATCGACACCTTTGAATTTGATGGCAGGCATGATAAATCTCCGTGGAATGAATCCGCCGAGCTGCGGACAGGTTGCCGACACACTACCGTCGCACGTGCCGGGAGGCAAACATTTGACGGTAGCAGGGGCGAGCGGGCGCGGTCAACGGCTTCGGGGCTAGTCCCAGATTCACTGCCAGAATCGCGGGACCCACCGCGGCACACGATGGCGATATTCTTCGTACGATTCTCCGAACTGTCGGCGCAACGTAGGCTCTTCGTAGAAAACGACAAAGAGATGAGCGATCAGAAGCATGACAGCTGCGTACTCCGCAAGATGAAGCGCACGAAGCAGCGCAGCTTCTCCCAGGATGACCAGAGCGACGCCGAGGTACATGGGATTACGCACATAGCGGTGCAGGCCGCTGACGACGAGGAATTTCGTGGGAGCGATAGGGGCGGGCGTGCCCAGACCACGGACGGCGAACTCCCAGGCGCAGCGGAAATAAATGCACGCGCCCACAATGATAGCAACTACTCCAAGCGCAGGGAGCACACCAACGGTGGGAGTCGGAAAGCCCCGGATCAGAAAACGAGGCACAATGACGGCCACGGTCCCCGGAACGACAACCGTGAACAGCAGCGTTTGCAGGATCGGACCTATCGCGCTCGATGTAGCGGAGCGATTCATGCGAAGAGAAGCCAAGCAAGACAGCCGGCACAACCTTACTGTAAAATCAAACACGAAGGAAGAGAAGCGCAGCGCGGCTGCGAATCTTCCAGAGTGGATCGCCGGGGTTCCCGCTTAAGCCTTCTGGTAAGCGCTCTGTAGCATCCCATCCACAATTTTCTGCGCGGCACGTTAGCGGGATCGCTGCGCAACTGAGATCAGGAGAGAAACCATGGCAATAGGCGGGAAGATTGCAAAAACTGCGGATCGCAAGAAGGTGATGGACACCAGCAAGAGCACAGATTGTCCCAAGTGCGGCAAAACGACACGCATCGTCAAGCGCATGAAAGACCGCGAGCGCGGCGTTCCGGGCGGCATCTATATTTCTTGCTCGGCGTGTGAGTTCTTCGAGAAGTTGTAGCGACGCATTTCAAGTTTGTAGTCTCGGGCCGGATTACGGACTTAGGTCCCTATTCCGGCCTTTGTGCGAGACGAATACGATGAATTTGGCCGTTGCCGCCTCGCCGGCAGTAAGCTAGAATTCCGTTGGTTCACCGGCTCGTCTGCGGCCCACTCGTGAACCGGTTCGATTCTTTCCTTTCGTGGAGGTCCCTTCGATGAAAGCCAGAGAATTCTTGCCCTTCTTTTCTGTGCGTTCTGTAACGCCGGCGATGGCGGCCGTTCTCCTGTTCATGGGCAGCGCTATCGCCCAGAAGGCACTGGGGCTCCATCGCTTCCAGTTAGTGGACGGGTCGAATCCGATGGGCAACTTGATCTCTGACAACGCGGGAAGCCTTTACGGGACCACCGAATATGGCGGAACCAGTTTCTACGGAACAGTCTTCAAGTTCGCACCGCCGACGAAACAAGGCGGGGCCTGGACGTTGACCACGCTTTACAGCTTCACGAACACTGGCGACGGGGCGCGGCCGACCAACGGTTTAGTTTTCGACAACAAGGGAAATTTATACGGCACTACGAGTGACACCGATGCCGGAGGGTACGGAGAGATCTTTCAACTCTCACCGCCAACTACGGAGGGCGGAACGTGGACGGAATCCGTCCTTTATCATTTCCGGGGCGGCGTCGATGGCGCGAATCCGTTGGGCGGGCTGGTATCCGACGAAAAAGGTAATCTCTACGGTACGACGACGTATACTGTTTTTGAGTTGAGCCCGCCGTGGCAAATGGGTGGAGCGTGGGCGTTTCACTTGCTTCATAAGTTTTTGGGCGGGACAACCGATGGCACCCAGCCGCACGATGGGCTGGTTCGCGACCAGCTTGGGAACTTGTACGGAACTACATTGTGGGGAGGAAGCCAGCCCAACAAGTGGTGCGGCCCGATTGAATGCGGGACGGTATTTGAGTTGAGTCCTCCTGCGGCACCGGGAGGCGCATGGACCGAGCGGATCATCCACTCTTTTGGTGGGGGCGACGATGGCTTTAATCCCGAAGGCGGCTTGACGCTGGATCTAAACGGCAGGCTTTACGGGACGACGTCCTCGGGCGGGACATCGTTGGCCGGAACGGTATTTGAACTTGCGCCCCCAGTCGAACCGGGGGGTAGTTGGACCGAGACCGTAATCCATAATTTCAGCAGTAGCAGCACTGATGGCGCTTCCCCAATGGCCACGCTGATTCAGGATAGAGGCGGCAATTTGTTTGGCACGACTTTGTTTGGAGGGAATACGTGTTACTACGATTTCACACCCTACGGATGCGGTGTGGTTTTTGAGTTGTCGCCTCCAGGCATGAGAAGTGGCACATGGAATGAGGATATTATTTACTCCTTTCCGACCACGCCGGGCGGCCCAAAGCAGCCCTGGGGTGGAGTGCTTCTCGATAGCCACGGTAATCTCTTCGGCGCCACTACTTACGGTGGTTATACGAACGGCCCTTGTACCGTCGATGGCACAGTCGGTTGCGGCGCAATTTACGAGATCGTGCGATAGGACCGCGCGGGCCAACGATTCGTGGTCAGAGTTTGGTTTCCTCCGATTCTGACCACCAACGACCGTCGCCGGGTGTTTTCCGTCCGCGATCGGGGTAGTTATGCGGCATAATTCCGTACATGCTTTCTCCCCTCCGTCAGCAGTTCAATGCAGGCTTTACTCCCGAGAAATATCAGACATTTTTGCGCAGGATTGATGACGCCTGCGGAACGCACGTGGAATTTCGCCTGTCCGAGACCCCCTGCTTCTTTCGAAAGTCGTTGCTTGACCGCATGAGTGACGATGGGAGGGAGTTGATCCGGCAACTGGTGGAGAGTCCCGAATATCGGAAGCGGTCGGATGCTTCGATTCCCGCGGCGTTCCGCGTAACGAACGAGCCTGATCATCCCATGTTTGTGCAGGTAGATTTTGGGCTGGTGCGGAATAGTCGCGGCGAGTTGCAACCAAAATTGGTGGAACTGCAGGCGTTCCCTTCCCTGTATGCGTATCAGGTGACGCTGGCGCAGAGCTACATCGATGTGTACGGGCTGAAGCGGAGGGCTGCGGGCTCTTCAACCAGCTCAGGGCAGGCTTCCGGACTTTCGTCTTCGCCACTTGAAGAAGCGGAGCTCAACTATTTCCTGGGTGGCCTGGATAACAAGTCCTATCGCGAACTGTTGCGCACTGCAATTGTGGGTACGCATGATCCGGAGAATGTGATTCTCATGGAGATTCATCCGGAGGAGCAGAAGACTCTGCCGGACTTCTTGCTCACCGAAAAAATGCTGGGAGTGAGAACGGTTGACATACAGGCGATCAAGAAGATGGGGTCGCAGCTTTATTACGAGCGAAATGGTGGGCGGGTTCTCATCCGGCGAATCTACAACCGGGCGATTGTGGACGAGTTGCAGCGCAAGAAGGTGAAACTGGGATTCGATTGGCGCGATGATCTGAACGTCGAGTGGGCTGGGCATCCGAATTGGTATTTCCGGATCAGCAAGTTTTCGATTCCGTATCTCACGCACGAGTCCGTGCCGAAGACCTGGTTTCTGGATAAGATGGAAGGAATTCCGGATGATTTGCAGAACTACGCGCTCAAGCCCTTGTATTCGTTCGCGGGGCTGGGCGTGCTGATTGCGCCCACGAAAGAAGACATCGACGCCATTCCGGCTGAGAAACGATCGGAATATATTTTGCAGGAGCGGCTGAACTTTGAACCGGTGATTGACACTCCATTTGGCGGAACGAAGGCAGAAGTGCGGGTGATGTACGTTTGGGTGAACGAGTTAAAGGCCGTGATGACGATTATCCGCATGGGCCGCGGGTTGATGATGGGAGTGGATCATAATAAGAATATGGAGTGGGTGGGCGCGTCGGCCGGGCTGTGGGTCGAAGGGTAGGCGGGCCGGTGGACGCCCTCGGAGAATTGCAACGCATGCACTTCGCCGGGCCGGAGTGGCCGCGCCACGACTTTTTCGCCTTACGTTTCGCGAAGATGCGCCAGTTGACCGGAGTCGCTGACGGGCCTAACATTACCGCGTTCAAGGGCATCGTGTTCTCATGATTGGCCAGACTGTCTCCCACTATCGCATCCTGGGCAAACTTGGGGGCGGTGGCATGGGTGTGGTTTACGAGGCCGAAGACCTGAAACTAGGCCGGCACGTCGCCCTGAAGTTCATTCCGGAAAACCTTGTAGGTGACCACAAATCGCTGGAACGCTTCGAGCGCGAAGCCAGGTCAGCGTCACTCCTGAATCACCCCAACATCTGCACCATTCACGGTATTGAGGATAACAACGGCCATCCTTTCATAGTGATGGAGAAGCTCGAGGGCGAAAGCCTGAAGCAGTGCATCGCCGGGCATCCGATGGCAACGGAGCGGGTTCTGGATATCAGTATTCAGGTTGCGGAGGCGCTGGCGGCCTCGCACGCCAAGGGGATTGTTCATCGCGACATCAAGCCGGCGAATATTTTCCTGACGCCCAGCGGGCAAGTGAAGGTGCTCGACTTTGGTCTGGCAAAGCTGGTTCACAATGTCGGAACGGATAGCGACGGAGCGATGGCCGACAATTCCTTGACGGCCGTGGGGGTAATCCCAGGTACGGCAGTCTACATGTCGCCGGAGCAGGCGCGCAGCGAAGAAATTGATTTTCGCAGCGACCTCTTTTCTTTTGGCGTCGTGATGTATGAGATGTCGACGGGCAAGAAGCCATTTACTGGAAAGAACTCGCTGATGACACTGGATTCCGTCCTGCACGCCAAGCCGATACCGCCGGGGGAGTTGAATCCGAAGATGCCGGTGGAGTTGGAGGGAATCATCGGCAAGGCGATGGAAAAGGACCGCACTGCGCGCTATCAGAGCGCCCTGCAAATCAAGGCCGATTTGCAGGTGCTGAAGCGCGAGGCCGAGTCTGGGCAACTCAAGAGCGGGCTGCAGACCATCCGGCTGCGGGCCTCGAGCAAAACCTTTGATCGCGGTGGAAACAACCGGTTGCTCTTCTGGTTGCTGGGAGGGACGGCGGCTTTGCTCCTGACAGTGTTGGCTGCGGTGGGTGCCTATTGGTTCAAGCACAAGTCCATGATGAGTGCAGAGCAACAGAATGCAATCGCGGTTTTGCCGCTACAGAACATGAACGGCGACTTGGCCGTGGACTACCTCCGCTTCGCGCTGGCGGACGAATTGACCAGCGCCCTTACTTACTCGCGTTCGCTGGAGGTACGGCCTTCATCGGCGACCAGAAACTACGGCGGGCTGCAGGAAGATCCGCGGAAGATCGGGCAACAACTCCACGTCGGGCGGCTGTTGACAGGGCACTTTATACGCCAGGGCGACCAGCTGACCGTAACCCTGGAAGCGGTGGACGTAAACAGCGATCGGCTATTGTGGCAGACGAACATCACAGCACCTGTGAACGATTTGATTTCTCTGCAACAGCAACTCAGCACGCAGGTCCAACAAGGGCTATTGCCGGTGCTGGGCGGGGCTGGAGGATCCATCAATACAGCCTCGCGGCCGAAGAGTCAGGAAGCATACGATCTCTACCTGCACAGTCTGGCGCTGCCCCACGATCCTGCGCCGAACAAGGATGCGATCGCAGTGCTGGAGCATGTGGTGGGCGTCGACAAGGATTATGCGCCGGCGTGGGAGGAGTTGGGAAAGCGCTACTACTACGATTCTTATTATGGAGGCGGCGGAGAGGAAAAGTTCCAGCAGTCGAATGCCGCTTATGAGCGGGCTCTGGCGCTGGATCCGAACCGGGTAGTAGCGGTAAGCAGTCTGATCACGAACCGCGTGGAAAGAGGTGAATTGGGTCCGGCGTATGATGCGGCGACCGATCTGGTGAAGCGTCGCCCGCAGAGCGCCGAGGCTCATTTTGCACTGAGTTATGTTTTGCGGTATGCGGGGATGCAGGAGCAGGCAATGAAGGAATGCAACACGGCGCGGTCGCTCGATCCCGGGGCATTTAATTTCCGCTCGTGCGCGTGGGCTTTTATGGAATTAGGACAGACCGACCGGGCGATGGACTTTGTTCGCATGGACGCGGGTTCAGAGTGGGCGGCATGGGCGACCCCCTATGTCTACCTGACCGCGGGAAATCTGGGGCAGGCGCGGGAGGCCGCGAAGAGCGTGCCCAGGGCTCCGTTCTATCACCGTGATCTGATGGTCGCGTGCACCTCGTCCCCGCGTCCGGCCGATATGGAGACGATTGTGCGCGATGCCGAAGCGTCAGTCATGACGGAGCCGGATCCGGAGGCCTGGTATCGCGTGGGAGCACTGATGGCCTATTGCGGGCAGAAGGACGCGGCATTGCGTTTACTGAAAGCCGCCGTGCAACAGAACTATTGCGCTTATTCGGCGCTGCTGGAGGACCCGCTGTTGAAGGGCTTGCGCAAGGAGCCGGCATTCAATCAAGTGTTGACCGCGGGAAGCGAGTGCCAACAGGCTCTAAAGGAGCGGCACAAGTAGCGAGTCTCAATTCTCCGCTCACTTAACTCGTCGGCCCGCGTCAAATTCTGGGTTGCCACCGAGACGGGAGAATCGACTGCGAACTCCAAACCCGATCTTTATTGCTTATCTCGCGGCGCTTCTTGCATTTGCTGGAGCTAATACTCAAGAGAGCGCCGCGCAGAGTAGAAACAGTCCGAAGTTG
>Ga0210400_10000653_pt1 | contig 37237 bp, 31 predicted proteins | sample IncBWH26MmetaG_FD_155456 | JGI IMG/M metagenome (GOLD analysis project Ga0210400, IMG submission 155456) | Forest soil microbial communities from Barre Woods Harvard Forest LTER site, Petersham, Massachusetts, United States - Inc-BW-H-26-M | ecosystem: Environmental > Terrestrial > Soil >... | reverse complement strand
CACTGCCGTCTGCGAGGTCGTCGCGTGTCCTCATCGGTTCTGAAAACCGCCATCAACTCAAAATCCCCCGAATTCGAAAAGAATTCCCAGCGCATGGTGGAACTCCTCACCGCCATCAAAAACCAAGAGGAAACAATTCGCCAGGGCGGCGGCGCCAAAGCCATCGAATCGCAGCACAAAAAAAATCGCCTCACCGCCCGCGAACGCGTAGCCGCGCTCATCGATCCCGGCACACACTTTTTTGAACTCGGCATCTACGCCGCCCACGAAATGTACGAAGAGTGGGGTGGCGCTCCCTCCGCGGGAACGGTCACCGGCCTCGGCCGCGTTTCCGGCCGCCTCTTCATGGTCATTGCCAACGACGCCACCGTAAAAGCCGGCGCGTTTTTCCCCATGACCGCGAAAAAAGTAATCCGGGCGCAAAACATCGCCATCGAGAATCGCATTCCCACAATTTATCTAGTCGATTCCGCCGGCGTCTTTCTCCCGCTGCAGGAAGACGTCTTCCCCGACACCGACGATTTCGGCCGCGTATTCCGCAACAACGCTGTCATGAGCGCCATGGGCATCCCGCAAATCACCGCCATCATGGGCATGTGCGTAGCCGGCGGCGCCTATCTCCCGGTGATGTGCGACCACATCCTGATGACCGAAGGCTCCGGCCTCTTCCTCGCAGGCCCCGCGCTGGTGCAAGCCGCCATCGGCCAGAAAACCTCCGCCGAAGACCTCGGCGGCGCCAAGATGCATTCGCAGATCAGCGGCACGGTGGATTTCCGCGAACCCGACGACGAATCCTGCTTGAAACGAATCCGTGCCCTGGTCGACAAAATGGGCGCGCCGAATCCGCCCATCTTCAGCCACTCTCGCCTCAAAGAGCCGCTCTACTCCATCAACGAACTCTACGGCATCTTCTCCGGCAATCCCGCCAAGCAATACGACATGCGCGAAATCATCGCCCGTCTCGTGGATGGCAGCGAATTCGAAGAATACCGCGTTGAGTACGGCGAAACGTTGCTGTGCGGCTACGCGCGCATCGGCGGCTGGGCCGTCGGCATTGTCGCCAACCAGAAAAAGCACATCACCACGAATGCGCCCCACTCCGACCAGAAGCGCATCGAATTCGGCGGCGTGATTTATACCGAGTCCGCTGAAAAATCCGCCCGCTTCATCATGGATTGCAACCAGAACCGCATCCCGCTGATTTTCCTGCATGACGTCAACGGCTTCATGGTTGGCAAAGACGCCGAATGGAGCGGCATCATCCGCGCTGGCGCCAAAATGGTCAATGCCGTCGCCAACAGCGTGGTCCCGAAAATCACAGTCATCCTCGGCGGCAGCTTCGGTGCTGGCAATTACGCCATGTGCGGCAAAGCCTACGACCCCCGCTTCATGTTCGCCTGGCCCACGGCAAAATTCGCGGTGATGAGCGGCGACGCAGCCGCCAACACGCTCGCCGAAATCAAGCTCAAGCAACTCGAGCGCGAAGGCAAAAAAATCGACGAAAAAGCCAAGAGAGAACTCCTCGACTCCGTCAAATCCACCTACGACCACCAAACCGACCCGCGCTACGCCGCCGCCCGCCTCTGGCTCGACGCCATAATCGACCCGGCCCACACCCGCGACGCCCTAATCTGGGCCCTCAACGCCGCCTCCCTAAACACCCACCTCCCCGAATTCAAAACCGGCGTCCTGCAAACATGACCCTTTCGCGACGCTCCAAATTTCTATGGCTAACCTCGATCCTGGCTCCGCTAGGAATTGGAATAAACCAACTTGAGTCCTGGCAAGCAAAGCGGCAAGCAGCGGCTTTGGGCAGATATCTAATGTCAAACGATCCAGGTTTTCTAAGCATGAGCCTGGTGGGCCTAGGAATTGCCTCTTTAATCACAGGGATATTCTCAACGTTGACCGATTTTCGCCGCGCCCGATAGGAACATGTCCAAACGCTCAAGATTCTTGCTGATTGCCATGTCTACCGCGTTCGGAATTGCCGTACTCGGCCTGGTCGCGGGCATGTTCTATGATCTATATCTCGTATCCATCCGGCATCTGCAGCTCGAAAATGTGCTCGGAACCAGCATCGCGTACAATGAACTCCTCGGTGGATTTGGGATTCTCGGCATGATTCTTTTTTTTGCCTTCTTGTTTTCCGCAATCGCCGATAAAAAACAGGACAAACCTCGCTGAATGACCGACACCCTAAAGTTAGTCGAATGCCCCCGCGACGCCTGGCAAGGCCTCCCGGATATAATCCCCACCGAAACCAAAGTGAATTACTTGCGCGAACTCGTCTCCGCAGGTTTCCAACATATTGATGCCGTCAGCTTCGTTTCTCCCAAGCACGTCAAGCAAATGTCCGACAGCGAGGAGGTGATGGGCCGCCTGCTCGATTCCCTCCCCGATGGTGCCACGCTCCCCGAAATCATCGGAATCGTCGTCAACGAAAAAGGCCTCGAACGTGCACTCGCTACGCCCGGCGTCTCCACCCTCGGCTACCCATATTCCATCTCCGCCTATTTTCGCCGCGCCAACGCCAACATGAGCCGCGCCGAATCCCGCGCGCTCGTCGAAACGCTCAAGCGCGAAACCAAGAAAGCCAACAAGGATCTCGTCATCTACATTTCGATGGCCTTCGGCAATCCCTATGAAGAACCCTGGGGCCCAGAAATTGTCCAAGACACACTGGATTGGCTGAAGGACATTCGCATCACCACGGTCTCGCTAGCCGACACCGTCGGCACAGCCACGCCCGACCTCGTCCACACTGTCTATTCCCAAGTCAAAGATCACGTCGCGGGCATGGAGCTCGGCGTCCACTTGCATTCGCGCCCCGACACAGCCGAAGAAAAAATCAACGCCGCCTACGCCGCAGGCTGCCGCCGCTTCGACTCCGCCCTAACCGGCCTCGGCGGCTGCCCCTTCGCCGGCGACAACCTGGTCGGCAACATCCCCACCGAATCCGTCCTAGCCTCGCTAACAAAACTCGGCGTCACCCACGATTTCAGCTCCACCAAGATCGCCAAAGCCTTAGCCCTAGCCAACGACATCCGCGCCAAATACCTGCACGCCAAGTAGCGGCCTGGTGAAGGTAGCGCCGGCTTCCAGCCGGCAAGCATTCCGCAGATTGTGGCACAGCGATTCCTCGCTGTGCTCTTCTCTGTGGCCTCCGTGCTCAACCTCTGTGCCCTCTGTGTTAAGTCTTTCTCTTCCGCATTTGCATTTTTCAAAAATTTGGCCAACGATAGACTCATTGCGAGGGGTCCGCTCAATGCCCTACGAAACCCTGTTGTTGGAATCTTCCGAACACATCGCCACGATCACGCTAAATCGCCCCGACAAGCGCAACTCCATCAACACCCAGATGATCGCCGATCTGCAATCGGCGCTCGACGAAGTTGAGAAAACCCACGCGCGCGTCGTAATCCTCACCGGCGCCGGAAAATCATTTTGCGCGGGCATGGACCTCTCTCTCCTGCAAGCCATCGCCACGCAATCGCCATCCGAAAATCAGGAAGATTCCCGCCGGATGGCCAAAATGTTTCGTCGCATCTGGAGCTATTCGAAGCCCTTGATCGCCGCCGTAAACGGCCACGCCCTCGCCGGTGGCTGCGGCATCGCCACACTCTGCGATTTCACCATCGCCGTGCCCGAGGCTAAATTCGGCTACACCGAAGTGAAAATCGGCTTCCTCCCCGCCATCGTTTCCGTTTTTCTCACGCGCCAGATCGGAGATAAACGCGCCCGCGATCTGCTGCTGACGGGCAGGCTGGTGGCTGGCCCCGAGGCCAAAGAACTCGGCCTCGTCAACGAAATCGTCCCCGCCGAACGCTTGATGGCACGTGTGAAAGAACTGGCCGAAGTTCTCATCGCAGCCAGCCCCGCCAGCGTCACCCGCGCCAAGCGCCTCCTGGTTTCCGCGGCAGCCCCCAGCCTGGACGCGGACCTCGAGCGTGCAGTCCTCGAAAACGCCCGCATGCGCTGCACCCCCGACTTCAAAGAAGGCATCACCAGCTTCCTCGAAAAGCGCAAACCCATCTGGCACGACGGCACGGAAAAGAACTAGCTGACAGCTGACAGCCGACAGTCAACAGTCGACAGCTAGGAGTTATTCCCACATCGCCAGGCCGCCGGTACTAAATTTCCTTTTGGATTGTGACTCGGAGCCCGTGGAGCATTCGCAAGAGTTGCTCAACCTCTGCCAATTGTTTGCTGGCTGCGGGTGGTGGGATAAGCCCAAGATCGCGGCTGACCAGAATCAGGTATTCTGTCTCGGCCAACGACCCTTCGGCGATATTCAGGAAGTGCGCAAAGTCCTTGTGAGAAGTTCGCTTCGAGCCCTCAGCGATATTTGTCGGCACAGACACCGCGGCCCGTCGCAACTGTGAAGTAAGGCCATAACGTTCGGCTACCGGAAACCCCTGCGTAGCCCGATAAAGTTCCAGCACCAGCCGATGGCTGCGTTCCCAAACCCGAAGCTTACTGTAGTGCTGCATGGTAATCGCAGAGTATATTATCCACTCAGTAGTATTCTGACAAGAGCTTTCCTTCGCGCTTCTCAGCTCCACTCTTCTCTTCTGCTGTAGACTGTTGACTGTCGACTGTAGACTGTAGACTCTTTCCCCCTTCTTCCCCACTTCATGCATACTAGAATTTCGATCATGCTGACTCATCACGATGTCACCGTACGCGTGCGCTACGCCGAAACCGACCAGATGGGCGTCGTGTACCACTCGAATTACCTGATCTGGTTTGAAGTTGGCCGCGTCGAACTCATGCGCGCCCTCGGCTTCAATTACAAACTCATGGAAACCGAGGACGACACCTTCATCGTTGTTGCCGATGCGCACTGCCGCTATCACCATCCCGCTCGTTACGATGAACTCCTCACCGTGCGCACGCGCATCCTCGAAGCGAAAAACCGCACCCTGAAATTCGGTTACGAACTATTTCGCCAAAGCGATAACAAACTGCTCGCCACCGGCCACACCATTCACGTTGCCTGCAACCGCGCTGGCCAAGTGAAGCATTTCCCCGATAAATACAAAACCGCCTTCCTCTCCCTCGCGCAAACTACTCCATAATCGCGCGCTTCTCCGTGTAGGGGCGGCTTTAGGCCGCCTTCTTCTCTTCGCCTTCTTCTCTGCGACCTCTGCGCCTCCTCTCCTCCTTCTCTGCGATAAATCCTTTTCCTCCTCCTTCTTCCCCTCCCAAACTTTCAACTTTTAACTTTTAACTTTAAACTGTCCTCATGCCCATCGTCCTCACCGGAAACGATCTCACTTTCGACCAACTCTATTCCGTCGCCTTACATCGCGAGACCGTCGCACTTTCCCCCGCCGCGGTCACACGCATGAAAGCCTCCCGTGCCGTCGTCGATCGCCTCGTCGCCGCGAACGAAACTGCTTACGGCATCAACACTGGCTTCGGGAAACTCGCCTCGGTTCGTATTTCCGCCGAGCAGGTGCGTCAGCTACAAATCAATCTCGTCCGCTCCCATGCCTGCGGAATTGGCACGCCTCTCTCCGTGCCGGAAACGCGCGCGATGATGCTTCTTCGCGCCAACGCTCTCGCCAAAGGTTTAAGCGGCATTCGTCCGCTGGTCGTGGAAACGCTCTGCGCGATGCTGAATGCCGGCGTACATCCCGTGATTCCCTCACAGGGTTCGGTTGGAGCCTCGGGCGATTTGGCACCCCTGGCGCACCTCGCGCAAGTGGTCATCGGCGAAGGCGAAGCATTTCTCATGCACGAAAAACTTTCGGGCGGCGAAGCGCTCAAGAGTGCTGGCATAACTCCGGTAGCTCTGGAAGCAAAAGAAGGTTTGTCGCTACTGAACGGCACGCAAGGCATGCTCGCCCTGTTGAGTCTCGCGCTTCTCGAAGCCGACACTCTCGCCGACACAGCCGACGTCGCCGCATCCCTTTCGCTCGACGCCCTACGCGGCAGCCCGGGCGCTTTCGACGCACGCATCATGCACGCCCGCGCCTACGCCGGAGCCGGGAAAACCGCCCGCAACCTGGCGCACCTCAACGAAGGCAGCCAGATCCGCGAATCGCACCGCGCGCCCGACAAGGACACCCGAGTGCAAGATGCCTACAGCCTCCGCTGCACCCCGCAAGTCCACGGCGCGGTCCGCGATTCTCTGTTGCAGGCACGCGAAATGGCACTAGTCGAACTAAACAGCGCCACGGACAACCCGCTTGTCTTTTGTAGTGGCCGGTCTTTAGACCGGTCAGCGAAGGAACCCTTCGATGGCGAAGGAGATATCGTCAGCGGCGGAAATTTTCACGGCCAGCCGCTGGCCATGGCCGCGGATCAGGTTGCGATCGCGATTGCCACTCTCGGCGGCATTGCCGAGCGGCGCGTCGAGCAAATGACCAATCCGCTCACGAGCATGCTTCCCGCGTTTCTAACTCCCGACCCAGGCCTCAATTCCGGCTTCATGATCGCGCAGGTCACCGCCGCCGCGCTCACCAGCGAAAACCGCGCGCTCGCCACACCGCATTCCGTTGATTCGATTTCCACTTCCGGCAATCAGGAAGACTACGTCAGCATGGGCATGAGCGGCGCCCGCCGCCTCGAACGCATGCTCCACAATCTCCGCCACATTCTCGCCATCGAACTTCTCTGCGCCTGCCAGGGCATTGACCTGCTCGCCCCGCTGCAAACCGGCACCCTCGCCAAAAAAGCCTACGACGCCGTCCGCGCAGCCTCGCCAACAGTAACCGCCGACCGACCGCTCGCTCCCGACATCAACGCCATCGCCACCCTGGTCAACCAAGGCGCCATCGCCAAAATCTTGCACTGACGATGCTTTCGGTATCATTTCGGCAGGCCCTTCTCGTCATAGAGCAACTCCGCGTGGTCATCAATGAGCGGTCCTCGGATATGCTCCCTGAATCTCTGAGCGATTTCTCTCACCTCCCGAAGAGTAGTTTTTTTTCTTTTTGGCCCGCAACTTCCGAGAGGGTTTGGTAACACTCCTTCGTTTAGCCATCGGTTCCTCCCCTCTGCGAATTCTCCGCATCTTCTGCGTCTCTGCGGTAGGTATTCTTTCTTACAGGTCAGCCTACGCCAACGCTTCCAAAAAGTACGTAAACATCCGCCAACCCGCAATATAGCTGAACGGCGCCAACTCCAGCGAATAATGCCCCACCGGCAGTTCCAGCGTGCGCGGCTCGGCTCCGCTCTTCCGCAGCGCCCCCAGCATCTCGTGCGTCAACTCCGGCAAGAACGTCGGATCATACTTGCCGTACACCATAAATGTATTCCGGTCCGCCCCCATGCCCCGCTCCACATAAGGCATGGGGCTGACCGGCGCCCAATAATCACGCAATTCGTCCACGGTCACTTCATGCCGCAACGCTTCCCAAACGTGGTTCGTGGTCATTCCTTTGCTCACCACGTCGGCAAAGTAAGTGGACACATGAAAAAATCCCCCGGCTCGCACACGTTGGTCATGCACCAGCGTGATGTAGCCCACCGAAGATCCAATGCTGGTCCCCAAAATTCCCAGCCGCGTGTAGCCCCGCTGCTCCAGCCAGGTCAAACACGCGCGCGCATCCTTCACTGCCTGGCGGTTCGCCGCCAGCGTCAGCCCGATGTTCGGCCCCACTAACTGGTCCGCCCGCTCATGTCCCTTGGCCATCCGCCGGTCGTGGTACGGCAGGCTCATCTTCATCGCCGAAATTCCCATGCGCTGCAGCCAGTGGCAAAGCGCCGCTTGCCCGTGCCATTTGGCATTCCAGTTCGGCAGCACCAGCACCGCCGGCCCATGCTTTCGCGCCGGGAAAAATTGCCCATGCACCGTATTGTTTTCGGGCCAGGGCGATTCCACCGGGCTCGTAAACGTCAGCACATTTTCCTTATCCAGCCGGTAGTCCCGCACCTCTTCCGCCGCATACCAGGCATCACTCTTCTCGATCGCTTCGCGCGCGTATTCACGGACGAACACCTGCGGTTCTGCGCACCCGGAATCTCCACCGATATGCTCCAGCCCCCACTCAAACGGCCGCACCATCCGGTTGTCGTCGGTCGTCCAACGCCGGTGTTCATAGCGCCGTATCCAATGCTCATACCTGCTCATCGCCATACTGTCAGTTTATCGAACCTCGCACTTCTCCCAAAACCGGGCGACTTTCCCACAACTCTCGCGGTCCTCTGCGGCCCTCTGCGTCTCTGCGGTGAGTCTTTCTTTTCTTTCCTACTGCATTCCCGGGTACCCGGTCTTGTTTCCCGTTAGCCATGCGACACGCCCAGCCGCCCCCCGCGTTGAGCCGCATCTCCGCCTGTGGCAAAGTCGAAACTGTGATTCCGTTCTTCTTCTTTCTTTTTGGCATTGTCATCGGCAGCTTCCTGAATGTTTGCATCTCGCGCATTCCGGAGGGCGTCTCCATCGTTTCGCCGGTTTCCCGCTGTCCGCGCTGCCACAAGCCGATCAAGCCCTACGACAACATCCCCGTCTTCGGCTGGCTGCTTCTGCGCGGCAAATGCCGCAACTGCGGCCTGCCCATTTCACCGATGTACCCGCTGGTGGAATTGGCCACCGGCCTTATTTTTGCTCTTACTTACTACGAATACGACATCAGCCTGCTGACCCTGAAATGGCTGATCTTTTCCAGCCTGATTATCGTTCTGGTCGTCACCGATTTTCGCGTGCGGATTCTTCCGGATCTCATCAATTTCCCAGGGCTCGCGATGGGCATCGTGCTGGCCTTCCGTGTTCCCATCTCCGATTCCACGGCGGGAACGCTTTTCTTCCTGACCGGCTTTCGTGAACTCCCATTTCAAACCGAACTGTTCTTCAACGTGCTCAACGCCGTGCTCGGCGCGCTGGTCGGCAGCATGCTCCTCTGGGGCGCCTCGGCCATTTACAAACTCGTCCGCAAACGCGACGGCATGGGCATGGGCGACGTCAAAATGATGGCCATGGTTGGCGCCTTCTTGGGGCCCCGTGGAGCGTTTCTCACCATCCTTCTGGGCACCCTTTTCGGCAGCATCATTGGAGTTTTGTGGATCGCCATTCTTTATCAATTTGGCTCGAAGCGCGCTGTCGCGAAGCGTGCCGCAAGGCGTGGCCTGGGCAGCGTTTCGGCCATCCGTTGGACGATCGCCTTGCAGTACCAACTACCCCTGGGCACTTTTCTCGGGGCCGGCGCAATGGCTGTCGTCTATGCTTTGCCGGGACTGCTGTCCTTTGCGAATCAGTATGCGCGGCCGTAGCTGGCCCGTTATCCTTTGGCATCTGGCGCGTTCCCTGCGCCCCGTAAAGCGTTACAATGTTTCCTGCAGCTTTACACTCTTGGGAGTTCCCTGGCCCCCTCCAGTGGAGGAAGGTAACCATGCGCTCATCAACTCTTTTGCGAATCTCTGCCCTCTCCGCTCTTCTCAGTTTCGCGGCATTCACTGCGCCCGCCCAACAGCAAACCGCTCAGCCATCCACCGGCGATCCGGTGGCGGACGCCGCGCGCAAAGCTCGCGCCGAACAGAAAACCGCGCCGAAGCCGAAAAAGGTTTTCACCAATGACGACATTCCATCCGCCCCATCTGCCGCGCCTCCTCCGGCCCCCGCAACCACCGATGCAACCAGCAAAAATGCGGGACAGGCTCAAGCAGCCGATCAGTCTGCCGAAAAGAAAACCATCAATCCCGAGGACGATCCGAAAACCGAAGCCTACTGGCACAAGCACGCCAGTAAGTTGCGCGCCAAACTGGCCACGGCCGAACAGGAATTGGACGTTTTGCAACGCGAACTGAACAAGGACGAGGTGCAGTATTACCCCGATCCCCAAAAAGCACTCCAGCAGCAATACAGCCGCTCCGATATCAACGAAAAGACCGCCAAAGTGGCGGCAAAGAAGAGTGAAGTCGAGTCGCTTAAGCAGCAGGTGGCCGACCTGGAAGACGCCGTACGCAAGGCGGGCGGCGATCCCGGCTGGGTCCGTTAAGACGTAATCCTTCTTCGACATTTCCTCAAATCTTGTGTTTCAGCGGGTTCTCCGCGAAAATGCCACGCACGGGTGTCGCGCACCGCCCGGCCCCGGGAAAATCAATGAGCCAGCTGCAAACCCAATCGCCCGCTTTCCAGCAAGCCCTGCGGCAAAGCGAACGCCTCCGCATCTATCTTCTCCTCGCCTTACTGGTGTTCATCCTTGTGCTGCGCAGCGCACGCACGCTCCTTGCGCCCACACCGGACAATATCGCTACCCTATCCATGTTCCTGACGCTGATCGGTATCCTGGGCGCCATCGAACTGATTACTCTTCGCGCCCTGGGGCGAGCCATTCGGGACTCAAAGCCAATCTCTAAGACGTTCTGGTTCCTGAACATTCTCTTCGAGATTGCTCTCCCCGCCGTCAGCATCGCCAGCGCGGCGAGCGCGGTAATTGTGCCCGGGTATCGTCCGCTCGCAAATCCTTCCTTCCTCATCTATTTCATGCTCCTGATGCTCACCATCCTGCGCCTCGACCCCACGCTAAGCGCCCTTTGCGGATTCCTTGCTTCTGGCAGTTATCTTGCGGCCGCCTATCACCTCGGCTGGCGGCCGCTACAATCCGGTCTGGAAGGTTCAATCTACTCGCCGCAAAAAAATGTGATCACCTACGCCATCAGCCTGATTGTTGTGGGAGCCACCGCCGCCGTAGTTGCCCGCGAATTCCGCTCCCAGGTGGAGGCCGCGCTGCGCGAAGCGGAAACCCGGCGTCAGATGGAGCACCTGCGGCACGATCTGGACGTCGCCCGCTCCATCCAGCAATCGCTTCTGCCGCACTCCATGCCGCGGGTCCCCGGATGGGACATCGCCGCATGGAATCAGCCTGCCGATCAAACCGGAGGTGACTATTACGACTGGCAGCCGCTGCCCAACGGCAAGTTCGTTACCGCGTTGGCGGACGTTACAGGCCACGGCATTGGCCCCGCCCTCCTCGCCTCCGTCTGCCGGGCGTATGCGCGCACAAATTTCCGCAATCAGGAATCGCTTCTCAAATCCATGGAGGAGATCAATTCCGCTGTGGCGGCGGACGTCCGCGAAGGCCGCTTCATCACCTTCGTGGCTGCCATCTTCGGCCCCGAGAGTCCATGCGTACAATTGCTCTCCGCCGGCCACGCCCCGCTGTTTCTCTACACGCGCAGCAGCGACCGCTTCCACTTGATGGAAGCCCACGGACTGCCGCTCGGCATCTCCGACGCTTTTCTCTCGGACCCGCCCCTTAGCCTGGAAATGGCTTCCGGTGACCTTCTACTCCTCGCCACGGACGGTTTCTTCGAATGGGAAAATTCACGCGAGGAACAATTCGGACACGAGCGCCTCGAACAAACCATTCGCGCGGCCCGCGAAAAATCCGCCGCCGAAATTATTTCCACCCTGCACCAGGAAGTTTTGCGGTTTGCGAACGGCACCAGGCAAATGGACGACCTCACCGCCATCGTCCTCAAACGCGTTTGATCCGGTCTCTTATGAAGTGTAGCGGCCACCTTTACGTGGCCAAGCGAGAAGAAGCTTTTGTAGCTCCCCTATTTGAAGGCAAGAAACAGAAAAGCTCGCTTAATTCTTAATTGACGTAGCCGCCATCGCCGAGCGACTCCGCTCCATCAAGGATGGCAAGCCCCTCGCGCAGCGCCTCCGTGCCCTGCTCCAGCGCACTCCAGGCCACGCGTTCGGACTCTTCCGCAATCTTTTCCAGGCAAGCTTCCAGCGCATCCTCGTCTTCCAGAATCCGCGTGTCCAGAAGCTCCACCATCCGCTCCATCGCCTTCTGATGTATCTCCCCAAAGGCTTTTTCCAGCGACACCTGTCCCACGCACAAATCGCACACCAGTTCCGCGTAACTGGATTCCAGGCCGCTGGCTTCGATCCGGTCCTGCAGTTCGCGCAGCGCCAGCTCCGCCACGCTCGTCTCCCTGGCTTGCGTTTCCGTCTGTGTTCGGTTCATGGCGTGGCTCTCCTTCCCACCATCGTCCGTCCCGCTGAGACTAATGGCTCTTTCCGTGTTGCCACAATAGGCTAGTCGTATCAGTCAATACTCCACTACACACAAATCCGAATGCGTTCCAAAATGGCTATTTCGCGCCCTTTCTTGGCTTCCCCGCGCTCGTTTTCTTCATGGGATTTTCCCGCTCCCAGCGGGCAACGAACCGGCTCACTCGCCGTTCCAGCACTTCTTGCGACTTCACGGCCGTCAGGTACCGCACGATCTGGCGCCGCAGCGCGGTCGTAATCGCTCGAAATCTCCGCTGTACCTTTGGAGCATTCCGCAAAGCCAGTACCAGGGCGGGAGGCAATTCCGGCTCACGCGATTCCTCGTCCAACTGAATCGCAATCTCTACGACCCCTCCAGCATCCACCCGCAACTTCTTGCGGATATCTCCGTGGATGGCCATGCGGTAGGAGCCTTTCCCTCGTGAAACAAGGGTGGTCCGCACTGGAACACCCTCGACTGTTCCTCTCACCGGCACATGCGTCGAGCTCCCAAATTTCCTCGAAACCTCGCGCGGCACGTCTACGTATCGAATGACTCCAACCTTATAGATGCTCGCCGCAAACACTTGGATTCCATTATTCATCGCAGCAGAATAGCCCACGATCGTGAAATTTCAGTTGAAATTTTGGAAGTAAGCTCGGTAGCGCGGAATCCTGTTTACCCTGAGCTTCGAAGGGCCGGCAGGCATAATCACCTCCCGGACGGCGGCGCTACCTCGCGGTGGTGTCACTAAAGTCTGCGAATTCCACTAGAAGTTACGCGGATTTAACGGCGATGTGCAGCGCGACAGAATCGAGCATCATCAGGATGTAACGCACGTCGGCGTAACCCACTTGTCTCATCAACCCGGCCAATTCCTCGGGCCGGAAAAATCGCGCCACGGACTTCGGCAAGTAAGCGTAGGCGGCAGAATCTCCGGAGATAAGCCCGCCGATCTTCGGCAAAACCTTCTGGCAATAAAACCGGTAAGCGTCGCCAATGAACCCGGGGGCAGGCTCGGTGAACTCGAGAATCGCAAGAGTTCCCCCGGGCTTCAGCACCCGCAGAATTTCGCGCAGTCCGGCCTCATAGTTCGCAAGATTCCGGAATCCGAACGCCGTGGTCACCAGGTCAAAGGAGGCGTCCGCAAACGGCAAGCGCAACGCATCTGCTTCAAAAAATGGCACGGGAGCCGAGCCGTTTGCTTCCGCAACGGCTTTCGCCCTCGCCCGCATCAGCATGGTGTGAGAAAAATCCGCGCCAACAATTTTCGCCTTGGCATTGCGCGCCAGTGAAAAAGCCAGGTCGCCGGTCCCGCAGCAGAGATCCAGCACCTGCGCGTCGGCGCGCTGGAGAATCGGGCGCAGTTCCCGGGCCGCGCGCGCCCGCCACCGCTTGTCCATTTGTCCCGAGAGCAGATGATTCAGCAGGTCGTAACGCGGCGCGATCCGCGTAAACATCTCCCGCACTTTTCGCGAAGCTTCCTGCTCGCTCGTGGCGCCTTCGGGCTGCGTCCCCTTCGGCAGTGTTCCGCTCTCAACCATTGCACTTTCCCAGCGATTCCACCGGCTTCACAAAAAACTGGGGCGCGCAGCGAAGAACACACTCCACAACCTTCTCCGGCACATCGTCATGCGTTCGCGCCTGTCCCAGATCCTTCGAAAGCACAAACCGCAACTTCCCCCCGCGCGCCTTTTTATCCGAACGCATCGCTTCGATAATCTCTTTCGGCTTGGCGCCGGGCCACGGCGGCATCGGCCCCATCCGGCGCACCAAGGCCACAATTCGAGACACCGCGTCCGCCGGCGTCCCCGCCACTTCGTGCCCCAGCAACGCCGCACACATCATTCCCCACGCCACGGCTTCCCCGTGCTGAAAGTGGCGGTAGCGCGTCACCGACTCCAGCGCGTGCCCAAATGTATGCCCGAAATTCAATATCTCCCGCAGGCCAGATTCCCTCTCGTCTTTGCTCACCACCCGCGCCTTTATCGCAATCGAGCGCCGGATCACGTGCTCCAATGGCCGCGCGTCTCGCCGCAAAATGGCGTCCATCTGTTTTTCCAGGAACGCAAACAGTTTCGCGTCCGCGATCACGCCATACTTGATCACTTCCGCCAGGCCGCCTCGGAATTCGCGTTCTGGAAGCGTCGCCAAAAGCTCCGGATCCGCCACCACCAGTCGCGGCGGATAAAACACCCCGATGAGGTTCTTCCCTTCCGGCAGATTCACGCCCGTCTTTCCGCCCAGCGCGCTGTCCACCTGCGCGACCACCGTCGTCGGAACATGCACAAGCGAAACCCCGCGCAGGTACGACGCCGCCACAAATCCCCCGACGTCTCCCACCACGCCGCCTCCGATGGCCACCACCAATGCATTCCGGTCCGCTCCGGCCGCTATCAGCGATTGCGCCAGGCCCTCCACGGACTGCAGATTTTTCTCCGATTCCGCGTCATCGAACAGGTGCACGCTCGACGCGATCCGCGCCGGAATACCGCTCCGAATTTTCTTTTCCAGCGCGTGCCACACCAGGGGCGACGACAGGATGTGCACGCTCGAAAACTTCCCTAGCTGGGCAATCTCTTTCTGCGCCTTCTCCATCATCCCGCTCCCGCACACCACGGAATACTTCCCGGCGGCGGCGCGAACGGGGATGGCCTTTGTCTGTGTGGATTTCATATTCTATGTGCGGGCATTTTCAATGTAGCACAAGCGCGGACTTCACCAAACCCTCAGCAACTGTTGGTGTCTTAGCTCCATAATTCTGTCACCCCGTAACGGCAATGTGAAAATATCGTCCTATGAGACAGGAGACGTTCACGTTGCCATTAAGGTGACAAACGGAGATTAAGCGCCCTGCGACTCAAAGCGACGAATACACCATCCGCACAAAAACATCGCCGTTGAAAAAGCCCTTGCCCCACGTGGCCTCAAGGTCCGCAAACGGTTTGCTCGCCGCTATTTCGTCGGCCGATTTGCCGGCGGTCTTCAGTTTTTGCACGCGATCGCGCGCCACAACCAGCATGTCCCGATACCTGGCGAGATCGGCTTTGTTGCCCAGCGGGCCATGACCCGGAACGATCTTGGTGTTGTTGTCGGCCAAGGGCAGAACTTTGTTGGCGGCGACAATCATCCCGTCGATTTTTCCGCCGGTGCTGGCGTCGATCACCGGGTAAAAGCCGTTAAAAAAAGTATCGCCCATGTGGATCACATTGGCCTTCTGGAAGTGAATGTAGATGTCCGTATCGGTATGGGCCGGCTGAAAATATTGCAGCATCACGGTTTCACCGTTGGCCTGCAGTTTTTGGCTAGTTTTGAATGTCTGCTGCGGCAAAGCCTCCGCAGGCGATGCCGGAAAGTGCAAACCGAAAAGCGCATTGTCGTGTGGCTCCGCCATGCGGGTCTTGGTGTTTTCGTGGGCCAGCACTGTGGCGCCCGCGGCGTGCAGATTGGCGTTATTGTCCGTGTGGTCGACATGCCAGTGCGTGTCGATCACCGTCTTCAGCGGCGCATTTCCCAGCCCGTCGAGCGTTTCTTTCAACTTCGGCCAGGACGGCAAAAGAAACGTGTCGACCACGATTTTGCCGTCAGGCCCGTTCAGCACCACAACATTTCCCCCCGGCCCGGAAAGTAAGGTGAGATTTTCCGCCAGCGGTTGCGATTGGATCGGCGCATTACCCATCTGCGCCCGCATGGCCGCCAAACTGTCCGTGGGAGGCGTTGCCGCCTGCTGCCGAAGAGCAGGAACGCCGGCGCTCAGAAGACTTGCTGGAAACAGCTGGGCCAGCAGGGCGCTTCCCGCAAACGCCGCAGAATTGCGCAACATTTCGCGCCGTGTGCTCTGCCTCTGCAAAAACTTCGGGGTCATTTTCGTTCCGCCTTTCGAATGTGAATTGCGTGTCCTGAAATCTTACGAAGGTATCGCCGTCGCAACAAGTTCGGTCGTGAATACTCCTGTTACTGCTTCAAGTACCGAAGGACAATCCATCCGGATTTTTTGAAAACGTGTGACTCAGCAAGCCTTAATTGTAATTTCTCCGGCAGGCTAACACCTTCCAGCAAACGTCTCCCTTGTCCTGCAAGGATTGGCGCTACCCCAATACAATATTCATCAACCAGGCCAAGCTCTATAAGTTGTGAAGGCAAATCTACGCCACCGACGTGAATATTCTTGCCTCGTTCCTGCTTCAATTTAATTATTTCGTCGCGAAGGTTGCCGCGAACAATTCTGGTATTTCTACCTTCAGCGCTTTCCAATGATCGGGAAAAAACAATTTTGTTGGCGGAGTCAAAGGCCTGACCAAACTCTCTATCCGCTTTTGTCTCAGACGGGTTCTTTGCGATATCAGGCCAATACGGAACCATCAATTGGTAGGTTTTACGCCCATAAAGCAAATCAGCATCTCGGACGAGTTGTATGTAGTAGTCAAACAATTCTTCACTGGGAACCATTTTAGTATGGTCGCAGCAGCCATCGATGGTGATGTTGATTGTGTAGATTAGCTTTCGCATGGATTGTCCTGATTTCCTCCTGTTGTCTTTGGTTATGCTGCCGGGTACTCTAGCTGGGTTTCGCTTGTTCCGCTAACGGGAAAGTGGCGAACTATGTCGGAAAAGGGTCAAGCTCGTAAATCCATGTTCGCAGTGCAGAATATGGAAGAACTGCGCGGTCTCTACGAGAGCGATACGCCCGTGCTGGCCTATGATTTCAAGAGGCGGATGGTCGAGGGCTGGACGCCAGAGCACAGTCACCACCGCGGGCAACTCGTCGCACTGACGCAGGGGTTGCTGATCGTGGAATCGGGGAACGAGCGGTGGTTGTTTCCAGCCCAGCGTTGCGCATGGACTCCACCAAACTGTAAGCACGCGGCGCGTTCTGTCGGAGGCGCCGCCGGCTCGATGGTCGATTTGTCTCCGGAGGTGTGCCGCGGACTACCCCAGACGCCCTGCGTGTTCAACGCATCAGAGCTCATGTTCGCCATCGTTCATCGAATGGTTGGTTGGGACCTGCACCAACCGCTCGACGCGGCGAAGAAGCACTTAATTACAGCGCTTCGTGATGAGATTCGACAGCCTGACCAGCAGCCCCTGCGTTTGACCATACCAAGAGAAGAAAGACTGGCCAGAGTTGCAGATGCTCTTATGGATGATGTAGGGGATGAACGCACGCTGGACGATTGGGCGCATGTTGCCGGTATGGCCCGCCGTACTTTCATGCGTGCGTTTTCGGCTCAGGCGGGCATGTCATTTGGCCGTTGGCGACAGCAGGCGCGGTTGTTTGCTGCCCTTGAGATGCTGGCACAAAGGAAATCTGTCACGGAGGTGGCTATCGCAGTCGGCTACGACAGCGTAAGTGCCTTCATTGAAATGTTTCGGACGATGCTGGGAACCACACCACAGACATACTTTCGAGGCAGGGTTTCCTGCACCGCGTCCTCGGCGTCCGCCAAAGAGCCGGGCATGCGGTAACAGTGGACCAGCAGCTCCCAGCGGTGGCGCTCGACGTTGCTAGCGAACTCGTTCATTGTGCGCCTCCGTTCCAGCGCTGCCGGTGGATCAGCATCGATTCTTACTTGTAATACCGGAGCCGGGTCAAAAACTCATCTTGGCTGATAAGGGAATCGACTCGGCCGCTGAAACCGGCGTCTACGGCTCGGAGGGCAAATGGCTCATCGAAGGCCAGGGCGTCGATCCCGACATTGTCGTGGATAATCTCCCGCACGCGCCTCCCTATCCTCTGAAAGCTTTCAAATATGATCAGTAGCGCCTGTAGCTCACCCCTTCAGGGGTGAGGCCATTCGCCGCGCGGGCAAAATTGTACTGGGCGATGAAAACCCTCAGGCCTGAAAGCCTGAGCTAAAGGATTATTTTTTCTGCAATTCGTGCACGGATTCAAGGATGGTGTGTCCGACAATCGCCAGCGTTTTCGCGCTGATCTTGTCAATGGTGTCCTGCGTGGTGTGCCAGTAAGGAACGTCGTTCTGCGTATCCAGATCCATGACGTCCACCGAGGGTACGTGCCGCGCCGTAAACGAATAGTGATCGTCGCCGCCAAAATCGGTCTGCTCTTTGACAAACACCTTTCCGTACCCAAGCCTCTCAGCCACGCTCCACACCATATCCTTCAACCACTTCGTCGACTCGCCGTCGCGCTTGAAATGCGGATTGCGCCCGCCGACAAGGTCCGCCAGGATGAATGCCTTAATTTTGGGCAGGTCGCCGCTTACCGCAAGCTTTGCCGCCATCTCCCTGCTGCCATAGCGGTTGTCAGGGTCCGCCCACGCCCAATTGACGGCCTCTTCCCCGTCAAAAAACGCAATCCACACCGCGTACTTTCCCGGCTGCTTCTGCGCGCAGAGCAATCGCGCCATCTCCAGCATCACGCCCGTGGACGATCCCGCATCGTCCGCCCCAACGAAATTCTCCAAACGCTTCGTGTCGTAGTGCGTGCCCAGCAGAATAATTCCCGGCTTCTGCCCCGGAATCTTCACCAAAATGTTTTTCATCGGCAGCCGCCCGGCCGGCGTGTCCGCCGAAAACGAATCCGTCTCCACCGCACAGCCGTATGACTTCAACTCCGATACCAGATAATCCTGCAGCTTGGCCAGCGCGGGCGAACCCGCCTGGCGCGGCCCGAAACTCAACTGCTTCACCACCTGCTCGTAAGCCCGCTCCCCGTCAAACCCCCCGGTTTTATCCGGCGGCGGTGCTTGATCGGCAGGATTCGGAGGCGGGCCAGCCACCGCGCTCATAAACGGCGGCTGCGCGGCATTGGCGTTCGGGGTATTGGCGTTCGGGGTATTGGTTGAAGCTCTCGGACCTGTTTTGCAACCCAGCGCCACGCCCGCCACCAGCGCCAACAACATCACCCGTGCCAATCCAAATGCCCCCATCTTCTCCGCGCTCCTCTGCCCCTCTGCGCTTCTCCGCGCCCTCTGCTTGCCCTGAGCGAATTTTGCGAAGGGCGCCCCTGCGTTGTCTTTCCTCTTCTCCATTTTCGATTTTCAATTTTCTATTTTCGCTTCGTCGGCCGTTTCCGCCTCCAGGCGCTTCCTCTTCTTCCTCACCACCACCGCCGAAACGGCAATCCCCACAAAGTACAACCCCACCATCGGCGCCATAAATATCAGCATCGTCGTCGCATCAGGCGTAGGCGTGATAATCGCCGCCACCACGGCAATAATCAAAATCGCGTACCGCAGGTTTTTCCACAAAAACGTCGGTGTCACAATCCCAAACAACGTCAAAAAGAAAATCAGAATCGGCAGCTCAAACACCAGCCCCAGTCCAAGCAAAATCATCAGGATCAGATCGAAATACTCATTAATGCTCAGCAGCGGCGCCACCGTTCCGCCGAAATTCTGAAAGCTCACCAAAAACTTCAATATGTATGGCAACGTGACAAAATATCCGAACGCGATCCCCGTCAAAAACAGAAAAACCGTCGAAAACAGAAATCCTGTCACCGCGCTTCGCTCATGTTTGTACAAAGCCGGCGCCACAAACAGCCATAGCTGGTACAGAACTACGGGTGACGCAATCACCAGCCCGATATAGACACCCAGCGTGATGACCAGGTTTACCGCTCCGGCGGGATGGTTGTAATAGAGTTTGTCCGAGTACCCTGCCGCAACCAATGCCTTCTGCATTGGCTCGTTAATGAAGTGAATTACTTTCGGCGCGATATATACCCCGACAAACGCCCCTACTCCGATCGCATACAGCGAATTGATAATCCGCTTCCGCAGTTCGGACAGATGCTCGAAAAACGTCATCTGGCCGCCGCTCTCCTCCAGTCGCGCCGCGATGGAATTGTCAGGCTGGCTGCTGTTGGTCATGGGAAGGGGGAGGTTCGCTCGGGCTGCTTTCCGTCTTCATTTCTGAGGATGGCTCTGTGGCTGGGGCCACGCTTTCGCCGTTCGACGCGTCTAATCGGGGGATAGCTTCGGCTTCCGGCTTCACCACAGGTCCGTCCCCAGCCGGGTAATCCGCAGCCGCTTCCGGGAGGGTTTCCGTGCCAGAGGTCGCGCTCGACGCCGCAGGCGATTCCAGGCCTTTCGCCTTGGCCTCTGCGGCTTCCGCCTCGGCATTCTTCTTCCGTAGCTCGGCAATACGGGCCTGGCGCTCCAGATCCCGCATCTCCTCTTCAAACGCGCTCTTGAAGTCCGTCGAAGCCTTGCGGAATTCCGCCATCAATTTCCCCAGGCTGCGTGCCAATTCCGGCAGTTTCTGGGGGCCAAACACCACCAGCACTACCAGAAAAACCACGATCATGTGCGGAACGCTAAGCATAGGTGAAAAGCGTCGAAAAACGCCCTGTGTGCATCATAGAAAGGGCGGCCAATCGTGTCAAACGAGAGTTCGTCTTTGCATGTTATACTGGGCTTTCCGCTAAGGGCGAGGTGTTCATGAATCCGGAACGTCGTGGCCTAATTCTCGTAGTTGTAGTCCTTCTGATCTCGGGCGTCCTCGGAGGTATCTACGGACCCTCCGTCCGCGCCACCACCGCAAACTCGGACGACTATCAGACCGCCGTCCGCGACTTCACCAGTGTCCTGTCCGTCGTCCAGGCCAACTACGCCGAGCCTGTTGACGCCGACAAGGCCGTCTACCAGGGCGCCATCCCCGGCATGCTGCGGATGCTCGACCCCCACTCGAATTTCTTTGACGCCCGGCAATTCGCCCTACTGCGCGAAGATCAGCGCGGCAAGTATTATGGCGTCGGCATGGTCGTCGCTCCCCGCGAGAACCACACCGTCGTCATGTCTCCTTACGTAGGCGCGCCGGCCTATAACGCCGGCCTGCGGCCCGGCGACATCATCGCCAAGGTCGACGCCAAGTCTACCGACGGCCTGACCACCAGCGAGGTAGCCGACCTCCTGAAAGGCCCCAAGGGCACAATCGTCAAAATCACCGTAACGCGCGAAGGCTTTGCCGAACCCCTCATCTTCACCGTCACGCGCGACGAAATTCCCCGCCACTCCGTTGACATCGTCACCATGCTGAAGCCCGGCATCGGCTACATGCGCCTGAACCAGTTCAATGAAACCACCGACCGCGAAATCGCCGACGCCCTGAAGCAGCTTGGCGCAAGTTCCCTTGACGGCCTCGTCCTCGACCTGCGCGGCAATCCCGGCGGCCTGCTCAACGAAGCCGTTGCCGTTGGCGACATGTTCCTCGAAAAGGGCCAGCTCATCGTTTCCTATCACGGCCGCAGCGCCCCGGAGCGCCGCTTCTACGCCGTGCGCGGCAATCAGGGCATGAACGTGCCCATCGTCGTGCTCGTCAACAACAACTCCGCCTCCGCCGCTGAAATCGTCTCCGGCGCCATTCAGGACCATGACCGCGGCCTCGTCGTCGGCGAAACCACCTTCGGCAAAGGCCTCGTCCAGACCGTGCAGCCGCTCTCCGAAAACACCGGCTTGGCCCTCACCACCGCGCGTTACTATACGCCCAGTGGCCGCCTGATCCAGCGCGACTATAAATCCATCTCTCTTTACGAATATCACTACGAGCGCAAGGTTCCCCAGCATCCATCGGAGATCCGCCAGACTGACAGCGGCCGCCAGGTCACTGGTGGCGGCGGCATCACGCCGGACATCATCGTTCCCTCCCCTAAGTACGACAAGTTCCAGGAGACGCTGTTCCGCGCCGATGTGCTCTATCCCGCCGAACAAGGCGTCGCCGGCTTCACCCGCTATTACCTCGGCACCAAGCCCGCCATCACCCACAGCTTTGAAGTGGACGACAACGTCATACGCGAATTCCGCAGCTACCTTGCGAAGCACAACGTGAAATACACCGAGGTCGAGTTCGCCGACAACCTCGACTGGATCAAGCGCAAGATCAAGCAGGAAGTCTTCATGTCCACCTACGGCACCCAGGAAGGCGACAAGGTCCTCCTCGCCGCCGACCCGCAAGTGCAAAAGGCCGTCGAGTCCATTCCCCAGGCCCGCGCCCTCTATGAAAACGCGCGCAAGGTCGTAGCCCAGCGCAGCGGCTCCGGCCACGATCAACCTTAGCGGCCACCTTCAGGCTTGCCCCGACGAAGGAATGGGTGGCCCAGCCCAACTGTTCCTGCGACCACCAACCCTGGACTTTCAATCATCCAACGAATCCCAGGTAGCGCTGGCTTCCCTGCCAGCGCTCTTTTTTTGCCATCGTTCCGCCGACCGTGCACGGACGGCCTTCCGAGGTGCGAATTCTGCATCCCGGATGATTTTGCGGGGCCGTCCGCTTCTTGCCCCAGCCGCCACACAACGAATTCTCGCCCCGTTGGAATCTTCGCCACGCCTCTGCTAATATCAAAAGGTCGCTGCTCGTGGGCGAGTAGCTCAGCTGGGAGAGCGCATCGTTCGCAACGATGAGGTCGCCGGTTCGATCCCGGTCTCGTCCACCAAACAATCCCGTAAATTAATCCCGATCGTCAGGAACTGCCAAACTGTTCGAATGGAATCGATCGTTCTCTGTGGGTGCGGAGTTAATCAGTGGGCTGTGTTCTCGGGAAGAACCCAGTAAAGCGCTTCATCAAGATCACGAAATATCCGGATCCTTTTTTCGCCCGCCGCTTCACGAAACATCACAAACATCCGTGCGAATCCGAATACCATGTCGTTACTCACCAGGATGGCCCGGCGGGAATCGGGAGAGAATATGGATCTTTGGGCCAGCCTGCGTACATCTTCAGGCCCGAGTTCCAACTTGGTGACATGGATGCAGTCCAGCAATTGAGAAAAGTTGGGATCAAAATCAAGGTCCTTCAGCAGTTTCTCTTGGTGCCCAAGTCCGTCGGCAAGTGTGAAGACGCCTGAGAGGGTGCTCATCACCAGTCTCCGGTCTTTGTCGATTCTGAAATAGGCTGGCATTACAAACTTTCTTCATCGGTGAAACAAGGAACAAGCAGGAGTGCTGGATCTCCCGCCCTCTATCAAGTCGCGCTCCCGAATCCTAGGCCCCGTGATCCGCCACGCTGCCGCTCACAAACTTTTCCCCAAGCATAACCGCGCGCACAGCGGCAACTAGATGGCAGCAAGCTTCCGATTTGAGGACATAACCGTGTCCTCCCGCATCGATCGCTGCCCGCACGACATCTGGATCGTTCTCCTGACTCAGAAAAACTATTTTTGATTCGATGGCGATCTTTCGTATTTCCCTGGCGGCTCGAATCCCATCCATCTTTGGAAGCCCGATGTCCAGCAGAATCAGGTCCGGTTGCAGTTCCTTCGCTTGCAGAATTCCTTCCACTCCATCGGCCGCAAAGCCAACAATCTGCAATCCTGGATCTTCTTGGAGCTTCGCATGGACCCCGTTGCGCCATTCGGCAAAATCGTCTACCAGAAGAATACGAATGAAGGACTGACTGCTGATGGTTTTCTCCAGTCTGATGTTCACTGCCAAGGTAGCGAAGTTTGCGCACTAAACCGATTGCTAAAGTAAGAGCATGGCATCCGGCAGTGATGCTGTCGTTGCCCCAAAGCAACCTTGAACTTGTCCGAGCGCAATCGGGGAATAACCAACGGTGGGCACAGAGAAAAAGATCTTCAACGCGCAATTACATCAGATGCAGGAGCAGGCGCTCTTCCGACCGGACTAAAACCCCGCCTCGCCGCTTTACGATGGCGCGTTCACGCTGCCACTCGCTCATCAGGCGGCTTGCGGTAAATGGCGTGACGTTTGCCGCATTCGCCAACTCCTCGTTTGTAATCTGAAGGGCGATACCGCTCTCTACCTTCTCTCCGACGGTTCGGACAAGCGCAACAAGCACCTGGGCCACCCGCTGCCGGGCTGTGTGACAAGCTAATCCCACGTGCATTGTGACCTGCCAAGCGAGATAGTCTGACGCCGTTAACAGTGCGTTCTCCAGCAGCCTGGGATACTGGGACACAAAACCGCGGATAGTCTGGCGATTCCACACCAACGCAGTGCAGTCCGTCACCGTTTCTGTGCTGAAGAGATAGGACGAAGGGTTCGACAGCACGGCCCGGCCGCCGAACAGATCTCCTGGCCCGATCCACCGGAACAGAAGCTTCCTGCCCTCATCTGTAACCAGGAAAAATCTCGCAAGTCCCTTTGTTAACAGGAAAAGATGGTCGGCAGGGTGGCCCTGGTGCGTGATCACAGAGTGAGCGGCGAATCCGCGTTGTGTTGCGGCCGCCAATATTGTCTTGCGCTGTCCGGGAATCAAATCATCCAGAAATTGCGATCGCAAGCTGTCCGATACGGCAGCAATCCCTGTGGCAGGCATACGTGCGTCTCCCTGAGAGAACATGGGCGAGCCCGGTTTCAGTTGGGTGAAGTATGGGGCTGCCGGGCCCCTTCGGCTACTGTCAAAAGTACTCAGGGTGCGATGGAACGCGTAAAGGTCACGACTCAATCCCGGCGAGCGCCCGGCTATTAATCCACTCTCGCTAAATAGTCTCTTGCCGGTCTAAGGGTATCGTGGCGCCACCAGAACCAAGTTGCCCTTCCATTCCATTCGGGAGTCTTGACGCCAACAGGTCTGCCACCTAGAATCCTCCGCATCTAAGGCTTTCCGCGCAAGAAACCATCTATGAGCCAACGCGTGGGCATTTTCGTCGTGCTGGCGATCGTCATCGCCCTTCTTCCACCTGTCACCATGGCCCAGAAGCCCCCGTCGCCTCCTCCTCCGTCTTCCCCGCCATCTTCAAACCCGGGCCGTCCCTCAAATTCCCCTTTCCCCAATTCGACGCCAGGCCAACCATCGACCGATCTCGTGATGTTTCTCCAGGGACGCGTTACCACCAGCGACAGCACGCCGATTCCACACGATGTGATCGTCGAACGGGTTTGTAACAACCAGGTGCGCCAGCAGTCATATGCGGCTCCCACCGGCGATTTCACCATGCAGTTGGGAACGCAGTCCCGCGGTTTTCTTGACGCCAGCGGCGAACAGGACCCGCAATCTCGCGGAACCGGCAGGGACGCTGTGATGGGAATTCCGCGAAGCGAGTTGAGGAATTGTGAATTGCGCGCCTCCACCTCCGGTTTTCGTTCCGGTCTCGTCAACCTCGTTGCTCTTGACACCTTCAGCGATAGAATCGACGTCGGTGTGATCGTCATGCAGCGATCTGCGAAGACGAAAGGCGCGACCCTGAGCGCCCTTCCCTACCAGGCGCCGAAAAATGCCCAACGAGCGTATGAGAAAGGCCTGGCGGCCGAACGAAAAGCCAACCTTCCCGGTGCACAGAAATATTTTGAGTCGGCGGTGGGGATTTACCCCAGGTATACGATCGCCTGGTTTCAGTTGGGCAGCGTGTTACAAAAGCAAAAGCAGAAGGAGCCGGCTCGCCACGCGTTTACACAGGCCACGACCATCGATAACCGGTACCTCCCTCCGTTTCTCTCACTCGCGTCCCTCGCCTTTGAGGACGGAAATTGGCCGCTGCTGCTGGCTCTTTCCAATCACATCCTGAATCTCGATCCCTTGAATCACGCCAACGTCACTGGCTTCATTGCGGATCTCGATTCAGTCAATTGCGCCGATGCCTATTTCTATAACGCCGCCGCGAATTTCCAGCTCAACAAAATCGATGACGCTCAAAAGAGCGCCCTCAAGGCGGAACAAATCGCCTTGCCCGCCCGTTTTCCGCAGGTACACCTTTTGCTAGGTGAAATCTTTGCCCGGAAAAACGATTACCCCACCGCAATCTCGGAGCTTAACACCTACCTCGAACTGGCTCCGAATGCCTCTAACGCCGAACAAGTGCGCGTCCATCTTGCAAAACTTCAGCAACTCAACGACTCCGCGAAGACCGCTGAAAAACCCGCCCACATGTAGTTTCGGCCTGGCGACCCCGGATCAGAACAGATACTTCAGCGAAAACTGAATCAGCCGCGGTGTCCCTACCACCGACGTTATCTGTGAAAACGAACTCGCGCTCTCGATGTCCGTCGCCGAAGGATTGGCGAACGACGGGTGATTGAACAGATTGAAAAACTCCGCCTGGAACCGCAGATTCTGCCGTTCGGTCAAGCGGAACATTTTGCCGACCGTGAAATCAATATTCTTCTGCGGCGGCCCGATGACGCAATTGCGCCCAGCGTTGCCGAAGGCGGTGGCGTCCCCGGGAGCCCCATTGGCCAGTGGAATCACCGGATCCGACAAATACGCCGTCGGATCCACCCAGTGGCCCAATCGTGATTCCACCCCACCGGGAGTCGCGGCGTTGCCGCAGTTGCGTCCAGGCGCAAATATGGGCGTCGCAAGGTTCGGACTGCTTAGCGAATAAGCGCTTCCACCAGCGGAATCAATCGGTGTAAACGGCAACCCGGACTGCAACGTAAGCACGCCGCTGACCTCCCAGCCGCCGAGCGCCGTTCCCTTCCATCCCTCGGCCTTTGCATAAAAGGGCAATTGGTAAACCGCGCTCGTCACGAAGCGATGCCGCCGGTCGAAATCCCCAAGCCCGCGTGAATCACTCGCAATTTTCTGATTGTTGAACCGCGTGTCGAATGAGACGGTCGCATTCGATACGTCGTCGATCTCCTTTGAATAAGTGTAAGCACTCTGCCAGTAGAGTCCCTTTACATAGTGGTGCCCCACGGTAATCTGCAACGAGTGGTAGTGCGAATCCGAATTAGGCGCAAACGCCTCGAAATTGGCGGGCCCGATCCCCAGGAACGGTGAACGCGCCGGCGCATTCTCGACCGTGCTATCCACGATTGTGCATTGCGCGCCCGTGCCTTTGGTTCCGTCGCAATTCACGCCCGGTATAACCACTGGGTGTTGAGCCGACGCCAGCGTGGCTTCCGCAGGATCGTATGTCGAACGCAAATGCGTGCCCTTCGTGCCCACATATCCGGCTTCCAGGAACCACTGCCTGCCCAACTCATGTTGCACGGTCAGATTCCACTGCTGCGTGGTTCCCGCAACCCAATGCTGTGGCACCTGTAGGGCAATAAGACCGGCCACGTTGCCGGTGAACGAAGCACCGCATTGGGAAAGAACTCCTGTCGCGCCGTTGCCCAGCGTGCAAGTCGCGGGAAACGTAGTGAAGAAAGACGGCTGCGGCACGAACGCCGGACTCAACACTCCAAGCGGCGGAATGCCCGGGAATCCAGTGGCTGGGTTGGGTTGAAACAGATTCGCCAGGCTTCCCTGCCCCGGCAGGAAATTAATCGCGATGGGAAAAAAGGGCGGAGAGAACGACAAGTTGTCCACCGCCCCCAAATCCTCGCGCACGCTGTAAATCCCGTAACCCCCGCGGACGGACGTGTCGTGGCGGCCAAATAGGTCATAGGCAAACCCGATGCGCGGCTCCGGAACTCTGGCGAAATTGTTGGCCAATGAACTGCGCTCTTGCGTCCCCGTGAGGCCCGCCAAATTGTACTTGTTCACGCACTTCGGATAAACAAACGGCTGTCCGGTCGTGTTGGCGAGCTCCGGAATGCTGTTGCCGATGCGGCACTTTTCATCGTACGGCGCGCCAAGAAACTCCTGCCGGAAGCCGAGGTTGAGCGTAAGGGATTTGGTGACGCGATAGTCGTCCTGCGCAAACCACGCGTAGGCCGGAATCCGGTAGTCGTGATCCCCCACGCCGCCGCCGGCCTCCCCGAAAAACGGCGAGCCCGCCAGAAAGCTCTGAAAATCCGTGCCCACCGTCGGCGGTGAAAAGAATACCAATCCGTTGTCCGCCACCGGCAAACTGCGTCGCAGCGTGGTGCGGTCGAACTCGGGCCCGAACCGGAATGTATGATTCCCGTGCGTCCAGCTCACGGTGTCCAATATCACGAAGCTGTCCCCCAGCGCACGCTGCAACTGCTGTGGAAAAGGCCCAAAGGCGAAGGCGCCGAATTGCAGCCTGTAAATGTTGGGGTCCCCGTTGGCCGTGGGCAGATTGATTCCCACCTGCCTGCTCGTCACCGGCGGCACGTTGTTTAATTTGTCGCTGATGATGTTCACGCCGAACCGGAACTCATTCACCAGAGTGTTGGAAAACAGGTGCGTTTCCGTGATGCTGCCGACTCGATTGCGCAAAGGAATTTCCAGCGGAAAATTCAGGTTGTTCGGCGTCGGGGGCCCGCCGGTCTGAACCTGGAACGAATCCGCTCCGAACGGCTGAAACGTATCCGAATCGGCCCAGAAAAACCGGAACGAAACGCGGTCCTTGTTGCCGTTAAATTCCCGATCCCAATTCGTCGTGAACTGATCGTCGGTGAATTTGCCGGTCTTGCTCAGCAAAAACGGAACCGGCGTCAGGCACGGTGTGCTTGCCGGCACATTGGTCGGCAACGGGAACAGGTACCCCCCGGCCCCGCCTCCGAATTGATTGCTCTGGAAGTTCAGAAGATTGAAGGCCACCGGGTCAACGTTCACACCGCTGGGCAGTCCGCAGTCCGCGGCCAATTTCGCGCTGGACTGGCGATCCACGAGGGGAACATACGGGATTGTTGTGTTTATGAATGTCCCCGCGGATGCGCCGCTCCGTTGCCGCGTGCCCTGATAATTCACGTAGAAATAGCCGAACTTTGCCGACGGGTCCACTTTCCCGCCGAAATCCCCGCCGAAAATGTTCTGTTGAATGACGGGCCGTTTGAAACCGCCTGCATTCAGGAAAAAATCATTGGCGTCGAGCACCGTGTTCCGGAAATACTCCCAGGCATCGCCGTGATATTGCGAAGTGCCGCTCTTCAGCGTTGCGTTGATGTTCCCGCCGCCATTTCGCCCCTGCGTGGCGTCGTACAAACTCGTGCTCACCTTGAATTGATCGATGGCGTCCGGATTGGGCAGCGGAGTATAGGTCAGCTCGCCAAACGCGTAGTCGGCTACGGAAATACCATCAATCAGGTAATTGTTGTTGTCCTCGCGCCCGCCATTTACGTGGATGAACACCTGCCCGCGCCCAAGCTGCGACGCGTTATTCAAGTCCGAAGAAGCCCCCGCCGACAACGTGAGGATCTGCTGGAAATTTCGCGTCGCCAGCGGCAGTGTGGTAATCGTTTGCGTGCCCACAATTTCACCCGTAGCAGCGTCCGCCGTATCGATCTGGCCGAACTGCGATTCCACCACCACCTCTTGTTTCTCGGAACTTACTTTCAGCGTCGCATTCATGCGGGTCGTTTCCGTGATCGACACGGCAACACCCGTGAACTTGATGGGCGCGAAGCCGGTCGCATTCACTTCCACGGCATAATTGCCCACCGGCAGCAAAGTGGCCGTAAATATTCCGGCCACGTCTGTGGTAAGTTCGCGCACCTGCTCGCCGGTCGCCTCACTGGTAATTTTTATCTTCGCCCCGGACACCACCGCCCCGGACGCGTCCTGCACCGTTCCGCTGATCGCGCCCGTGGCGCCACCCTGCGCAAACGCCGAGCCGGCACAGGAAAGCAACAGGATCAATACACTGAACATGGAGAAATAGCGTTTAGCAAACACGGCCACCCCCTCAGTTGTCGCTTCGATCTGGTAAGAAGCTGCCGTCCCCCGGATGGAAAGCACACTATCACTGCTCTATGGGAATTTCCATCAAGGAGTCACGTCACGCCTCCTCCATTTTTTGCGTGCGAACTATCTGATTTTTGAGGGGAATTCCGCCGAGAAACATCCGCAAAACGCGCGATTACGCGAAATGTTCGCGGAAGTAATACATGCAAGGTCCTGCCAATTCACTTCGTTGCAAAGAAATTTTCCACTGGAACTCCGGGCCAGGAGTTCGGCCGCGATCTGAATCGCTGCGGTGCAATTCCGCGCGGCCAAGTCCACGCGAAAGTCGCCGAGCTATTCCCCGGCCCCCGCGGGCACGGCGCACCCATCCAGCGAATTCTTCAGGCTCAATATCATCTGAACCACGCACGCATCCCCGATCGAGGTGTTCAGCAGCGTGTGGTACACGGCGTGCTCCGGCCATTCCACGTGAAAATATTTTCGAATAAAATCCGCGCGCTCCTGGTCCACGGAATCCACCAGCACCTGGGCATCTGCTTCGCTCTTGCCCCGGGCCATCAACCGCCGCACCTTGTCTTCGCGGGGAGCATACAGATACACGCGCAGGGTGTCCTGGCGCTCGCGCAGAAACCTTTGCGAACCCCTTCCCACAATCACCGCGTTGCCGTCTTTCGCGGCGTGCTGTACCACGCGCTCCGTCAGCTTCAAAATCGTCTCGCTGTCCACCAGGTTCAGCTTGTGCGCGTTCAGGCTGCCCTCATAGCTCCCGCGCAAAAACGATTTGAAAAGCCGGTAATACAGCGGATCGGTCCGTTCTTCGTGATTCTCAACAACAGACTTGGGACAGTTTGCCAGCCGCGCAATCTCTTCTGTCAGCAAGTGGTCCCAAAGTTTCCAACCAAGCTGTTTCGCCAGCCGCTCGGCAATTTCTCCGCCTCCACTGCCATATTCCCGTTCGATGGTAATGATTCTGATCATCAGGTCACCCGAGTTCAAATCTGCTCAGACCACCAATTCTTCCAAACCGCGGTGTTTGGTTCATTCCATCACTACCTGTCCGCCGCCTCCCGGATCGTTCCTCTTCAAGGCAAACGCCAGGCAAAACATAATCGCCGCTCCAACCGCAAGCACCATGAACGTATCCACGTAGGCCAGGCTGGCCGCCTGATCCTGCACTGAATGGTAAATCCGCGCGTACGCCTGCGCAATCGCGTCCGGCTTGCTCAATCCGCCGGAATGCGCGATTTGCGCCGCCAGCCCGTTCACCGAATTCTGAAAATTGGGGTTGTCCGGCCGCGCGTACTCCACCAGCCGCGCCTGGTGGAATTGCGAGCGCCGCGCAATCAACGTCGTTACCAGCGACGTCCCCACGCTGCTTCCCATGTTGCGCATGAAGTTCACGATGCCCGCCACCGCGTTATTTTTCTCCGGCGGGATTCCGATGTACGCCACCAGCGTAATCGGCACAAACAGAAAACCCAACCCAATCACCTGTGCGATGCGCAACAACGTAGCGGCCGTGAAGCTGATCTGCAAGTCGATCCGCTGGGTCGAATAATACATCGCAATCGAGAGCGCCAGCCAGCCGAACGCAATCAGGTACCGCGCCTGCACCTTCGTCGTCAGCTTGCCCATGATGGGCATCTCCAGCAGCAAGATGAACCCTCCCGCTGAGAGCGCTAAACCCGCCAGTTGCGAGGTGTAGCCCAGCAGAGTCTGCAGGAATTGCGGCATCAGCACCAAGGCGCTGAACAACAGGATTCCCAGCGTAAACATCATCAGGTTGGCGCTCGCGAAATTAAAGCTCTTGAACATCCGCACATCAATGATCGGCGTTTTTTGAAACCACTCCCAGATGACCAGCGCGATCAGGCAAACCGTCGCCGTCACAACCAATGTCGTGATGAACTGCGACCCGAACCAGTCGTCTTCCTGGCCCTTATCCAGCAATACCTGCAGCGACCCGATGCCCAAACACAGCAGAGCGATCCCGATATAGTCCAGCTTAACGCCTGCGGCTTTTAGCTTGCTCAAGTACGGCGGGTCTTCCACAAACCGCCGCACCAGCGCCCAGGTTGCCACTCCAACCGGTATATTAATAAAAAAAATCCAGCGCCAGGAATAATTGAAAGTAATCCAACCGCCCAATGTCGGCCCAATCGTCGGCGCCATGATGGCTGTAATTCCATACAACGCAAACGCCAGCCCTCGCTGCTCCGGTGGAAACGTATCCGCCAGAATGGCCTGCGCCATCGGCTGCAATCCCCCGCCGCCTGCTCCCTGCAACACGCGAAACAGCAGCAGCATCCCCAGGCTCGGAGCAATCCCGCAAAGAAAAGAGCTGATCGTGAACACGGTCAGGCAAGCCATGAAAAAGCGCTTCCGCCCCAGCGCTCCGGCAAGCCAGCCGCTGATCGGCAGGATGATGGCGTTCGAAACCAGGTAAGACGTCAGCACCCAGGTGCTCTGATCGTTGCTGGCGGCCAGATTGCCCGCCATGTACGGCAGCGCCACGTTCGCGATGCTCGTGTCCAGCACCTCCATGAACGCCCCAAGCGCCACAACCACAGCAATCAGCCACGGATTGTATTTGGGCCGCCAGACTTCCTGATCGAGCGCGAGCGTCGCGGAGCTCATTGCAAAGAAACTTTGGGCACCACATTCATCCCCGGCCGAAGCTGGCGGTCCCGGTTCTCTCCCTGGTCCAGAACAATTTTTACCGGGACTCGTTGCACGATTTTCACGTAATTCCCGGTGGCATTTTCCGGTGGCAACAGGCTGAAGAGAGGCCCAGTGGCGCCGGCAATGCTGTCCACATAGCCTTTTAAGGTTCTTCCATTCGAATCCACATGAATGGTCGCTTTTTGACCCACTCTCATGTGCTTGAGCTGCGTCTCTTTGAAGTTGGCTGTCACCCAGACCTGGTCGAGCGGCACGACGGTCAGAAGTTGCTGCCCGGGCTGGACGTTCAGGCCCACCACCACGGTCTTGTTCACTTCGCCGGAAATTGGCGCCACGATTTTTGTGTATTGCAAATTCAGCTCAGCTTGTTCCAGCAGGGCGCGCTTTTGCTCAACGTCCGCGATTGCCGCGCGCACCCGCGCTTTTGTGGACGACACTTGCTGCGGTCCGGTCTCCGCCGACTGGTAGTTCGCATCCGCCTGCACCTGGCGGCTCCGCGCTTGTTCGACGAACTGCTGCGCCGCCGCTTCGTTCGCTCGCGCCGCCGCAACGGTTGCGGTGCTGGACTTGGCCGCGGCCAGCGCCTGATCGTAAACTTGCTCCGCCACTTCGCGCTTATCCACCAGCAGCTTGTACCGGCGCAGATCATCCTGCGCCTTCACGTCATTCGCCTCCGCCTGTTCCAGTTGTGCATGCGCCGCCGTCAGTTGCCTTTCCGCCGCGATCACGCCAGCCTTCGTGTTTTCGATGTCGGACGCGGTGAACTTCAGTTGGCTCGAAGTGCTCACCGAAGTGATCGGCACCGTGATGTTCAGCGATTGCGCCGTCGCCTCGGCGTTCGCCAGATTTGCTTGTGCCTGCGCAACCGCAACCTCGTAATCTTTCGGGTCAATCTCCACCAGCACGGTTCCCTTCTCCACCCACTGGTTGTCATCCACGTTTACCTTGATTACGTAACCCGAAATGCGCGCGCTCACCGGATACAGGTGCACGTCGGCCTGCGCGTCGTCGGTGGATTCATAACTGCTCAGGTATCGCCAAAGCAAAACACTGGCCGCCAGCACAACCACCGCAATCGCGGCAGTCATCGCGAATTTGCGCCGCCTCTTTAACGGGTACGCCTGCACTGTGCGCGTATCTACCGTCGAGGGCGGCGCATCGCCGGCGGCTTCCCTGCCGGACCCGGACGTCGAAGGAGTTTCCTTCTCTTCCGCCATGTTTATTGTCCTTTGAAGTATTCCTTGACGCCCTCTTCGGCAACTCCAAGAGCCCGCGCCAGGGAAATTTTTGCGAAATTAAAGCTGTACAGGCTCGAAATGTACTGCTCGTGCGCGCTCGCCACCGCTTCCTGCGATTGCACCACTTCCACCGTGTCCGTCACCCCGGCCCTGAAACGATCGCGGGACTGAGCTAGCGTTTCCTCCGCCAGCTCGATGTTGCTCTGCGCCACTTTCACCTGCTCCGCCGACGATTCCAGGTTGAGCAAGGCCGCGCGAACGTCGGCATCAATCTGCCCACGCAGGTTATCCAGCCGCTCGCGGCTTTGTTCCAGCCTCGCGTCCGCTTGCAATACATCGCCGTGAACGCTTCCTCCCTGAAAAATCGGAATCAACAGCGTTCCGCGCACGTCGAACACCTGCGTAGCCGTCGAGGGATGCGAACCCGCCGCTCCGTAATCCGCGTTAAAGGAAAGCGACGGAAAATAACCCGCCTTTGCCGCGCTTCTAGCGAATTGCGCAGCGCGTACGTCCGCCATCGCCGCCTGGTAATCTGAGCGCGAATTGTAGGCGTGCTTCAGCGCATCCTCCACGGTGATACCCTCGAACGGCCGGTAAGGTGACTTGTCCGTGAATTCATACTCCTGGCCGGGAGCCAGCCCGATCACGCGCGCGACGGTCAGTTTCTGGATCGCGTAATTGTTTTTCGCCTGAATCAACTGCTGCTGCCGGGTCTGGAGTTCCACCTTCGCCCGCAAGCCATCAATGGCTGGCGATGTTCCAGCAGTCACCTGGTCCGATGCCTGCTCGAACAGTGCCTGCGCGGTTTTCACCTGCGCCTCCGCCGTTTCGATGCGAGCCGCGTCGGCGATCGCCTGCAAATACGTATACCCAACGGCAAGCACCACCAGGTCCCGAGCGTCCTTGAAACTGTATTCGGAGGATTTCAGGCTCTGGGTCGCCGCGTGCGTAGCATTGATCGCTTTCCAATCGAACAGCGACTGGGTAAACGAAAGCCGTGCATCGAAATAAGAAAAAGGGCCGATGGATACCGGGATCTGAAGTCCGCTAAAGCTCGTAAGGCCGAGTTCGGTGAGATTGATCTGCGAGTCCGCCACATAAGGCGACGCCGTCACGTGCGGCAGCAGCGAGCTCAATTGTTGCCATCTCTGTCCGCGCGCGCCGCGAATGTCCTGGTTGGATAGGAGTGCGCCGAGATTTTGTTTTAATCCCCGGTTGATCGCGTCTTGCAGCGATAAGGGCAGAACTCCTGGAACCAGCTTCCCCGGCACGCTGCCGCTGAACGGGCTCACTCCCAGCGTTCCCGGTATCGCCTGCCCCGGACTGCTTGTCCCCGTGGACGCTTCGCCCTGCGCAAATAACGCGGTCGTTCCACCTAAAAAAAGACCGGCGAGCAGGAAAACGCGGCCTGGTCCGTACCTAAGGCTCAAGGAACCCTCCTCCCCTCGAAGTCTTGTTAAGCAACGGCGCCAAGGGGAATCATCCTATATCCTGCCAACCAATACGGACAAGCTTCGGCCACGCCCCTCAAAGTTTGGATGCCACGCGTGGCGAAGAAGAGAGAATTACTTTCGCTAAATCTTCGCGATCTGGTGGGAGTCCGAACTGAAAAGATAACTGCGGCCCTCCGCAGCCATACGCCGCTACTGCTGCCAACCGCCGCCGAGTACGCGGTAGAGCTGCACCAGGCTCTGATACTCCGTCCCTCGCGCCTGAGCCAGCACCAGCTCGGCGGAGAAGAGCGACCTTTGCCCATCCAGCACTTCGAGATACGTGGTCGTGCCTCCGCGGTAGCGCATGATCGACAGGCGGACCGATTCCTGCAAGTCCGCGACGCTCTCTTCCTGCCGGAGCCGCACTTGGTGGAATTTTTCATACCCGATCAAGGCGTTTGATACGTCCCCAAACGCCTGCTGGATCGCTTGCCGGTAGGAAATCAGTGCCAGGTTATATTGCGATTTCGCCAGCCGCATATTTCCGCGCAGCGCTCCGCCCGTGAAAATCGGTTGGGTCACTTGCGCGCCGTAAGACCATGTACCAAGTTGCGACCCCATCAGGTGCGAAAACGCGCTGCTTCTGCCGAACCCGCCGCCGCCGGAACCTGTCAGGGATATTTGCGGGAAAAATTCGGCTTTAGCTACCCCGACTTCAGCGTTCGCTGCCACCAGAAAGTGTTCCGCCTCCCTGATATCCGGCCTCCGCTCCAGCAGCGTTGACGACAACCCGGGCGGCACCTCCGGAGGTAGCGCCTGCTCCACCAGAGTGCGCCCGCGCGGCACGCCCTGCGGATAATTGCCCAGCAGGATGCTGATGGCATTTTCTTCCTGCGCGATCTGTCGCTCCAGGTCGGGAATGGTGGCGTTCGCCGAATCCAGCACCTGCTGCGCCTGCAAAACGTCCAGCTTCGTGGCCACGCCGTGATCCACGCGAAGCTTCGTCAGCTTCACCGAGTCTTCCTGCGTCTTCACCGTGTCCTTCGTGATTTGCAGCTGCAGATCCAGCTGCAGAAGCGCGAAATAGTCGCTGGCCACGTCGCTCACCAGCGTCAGGATCACCGTCTTCTGCGCATCCTCCGTCGCCAGCAACTGGGCCCGCGAAGCCTCTGTCGCCCGCCGCAGCTTCCCGAAAAAGTCCAGTTGGAAGGCGGCGTCGGCCGTCAGCGTCAGAAAGTTAAACCTGGTCTGAAACGTATTCTCTTGTCCTCCCCTGAAATTCGCGTCCCCCTGCACCTGCGGAAACAGATTGGACCGCGTTATGGCCACTGCCGCGCGGGCCGAGTTGATCCGCTCCGTCGCCAACTGCAAATCGTAATTTTGCTTCAGCGCGGTCCCGATCAGCTTCTGCAATTCCGGATCCTGAAACACTTGCCACCACGGAAGGTCCGCGTAGGAAGCTACCTGCGGCTGAACTTGCGGCTGCTGCTCGTCTTTCAGTTCGCGGTATTCCGTAGGAGTCTGCACCGCCGGCCGCTTGTAGTTCGGGCCGACCTTGCAGCCAATCACAGAACCGCAAGCCAAAATCGCAATCGTCATTGGCGCCAGCTTCTTCATATGTCTCACCCGGCTTCCTCCCACGTTGCGCTTTGCGAAGTCCATCTCAGTCTCCAGGCGCAGGTGCAGTCTCAGCGGGCAGACTTCCTGCAGCGCTTTCCTTGTCGGCACCCGACCATTTTTCAACGAAATAAAAGATCGCCGGAATAAAGAAAATTCCAAGCGCGCTCGCGGCGACCATCCCTCCGATCACCGTCGTGCCCATGATTTGTCGGGCCACCGACCCGGCGCCCGTCGCCGTCCATAGCGGCACGCAACCGAGAATGAAGGCAAAAGATGTCATCAGAATTGGCCGCAGGCGCAGCCTGGCCCCCTCCAGCGCCGCGTCGGCCAACGGCTTCCCTTTCTCGAATTGATCCTTCGCAAACTCCACGATCAGAATCGCGTTCTTGGCCGCCAGCCCGATAAGCATCACCAGCCCAATTTGCGAGTAGACGTCGCTCTCCATCTGCACCAGGTACGCCGGCAGAAATACGCTCTGCAAGAAGCGGCGCAAGAATAAAACGGCGAAGGCGCCGAAAATCGCTACTGGCGTGCTAAGCAAAACGCTAAACGGCAACGACCAACTTTCATAGAGCGCCGCCAGGATCAGGAAAACGAACAAAAGGGAAAGTCCGAAAATCACCGAGGCCGGTACCCCTTCACGGGCTTTTTGTTCCTGAAACGACATCCCCGAGTAGTCGAAACCCATTTCGCGCGGCATGGTTTGCTTGAAGACTTCTTCCAGCGCCGCAGTGGCTTGATCTGCGCTATAACCAGGCGCGGCGCTGCCATTAAGCTGCGCGGAACGGTACTCGTTGAAGCGAAGCAGAAATTCCGGGCCGAGGCGAGGTTTCATGGTGACCAACGTCGAGAGCGGAACATTTTGTCCTTTGTTGTTGCGAACGTAGAATTGGCCGACGTTCTCCGCCT
>Ga0210400_10000652_pt1 | contig 37246 bp, 32 predicted proteins | sample IncBWH26MmetaG_FD_155456 | JGI IMG/M metagenome (GOLD analysis project Ga0210400, IMG submission 155456) | Forest soil microbial communities from Barre Woods Harvard Forest LTER site, Petersham, Massachusetts, United States - Inc-BW-H-26-M | ecosystem: Environmental > Terrestrial > Soil >... | reverse complement strand
GGAGGCGAGGTAGCGATCCTCCTCGGGTAGGTACGCGGTCCAGCCCAGGGCCTGGCCGCGCGAGATCACCGAGACCTTGTGCACCGGGTCGGCGTTGGGCAGCGACTTGGCCACCAGCGCGTGCCCGATCTCGTGGTAGGCGACGATGTTCTTCTCCTTCTCGGAGATCACGCGGGACTTGCGCTCGGGGCCCGCCATCACGCGGATAATCGACTCCTCCAGCTCCTCCATCCCGATCATCTTGTGGTTGGCCCGCGCCGCCAGGATGGCGGCCTCGTTGATCAGGTTGGAGAGGTCGGCGCCGCTGAATCCGGGGGTCTGCTTGGCCAGCGTCTCGAGGTTGACCTTGGGATCCAGGGGCTTGTTCTTGGCGTGGACCTGCAGGATCGCCAGGCGGCCCTTGATGTCGGGGCGGTCGAGGGTGACGTGGCGGTCGAAGCGGCCGGGGCGGAGCAGCGCCGGGTCGAGGACGTCGGGGCGGTTGGTCGCGGCGATGACGATGACGTGGGTGTTGGTTTCGAAGCCGTCCATCTCTACCAGCAGCTGGTTGAGGGTCTGCTCCCGCTCGTCGTGGCCGCCGCCGAGCCCGGCGCCACGCTGGCGGCCGACGGCGTCGATCTCGTCGACGAAGACGATGCAGGGGGAGTTCTTCTTGGCCTGGTCGAAGAGGTCGCGAACGCGGCTGGCACCGACGCCGACGAACATCTCTACGAACTCCGAACCAGAAATCGAGAAGAACGGCACCCCGGCCTCACCGGCGACCGCCTTCGAGATCAGCGTCTTGCCGGTCCCCGGAGGACCGATCAGGAGCACCCCCTTGGGGATGCGCGCGCCCAGGGCGGTGAACTTGTCAGGGAACTTGAGGAACTCGACCACCTCGCTGAGCTCCTGCTTGGCCTCCTCCACCCCCGCGACGTCGGCGAACGTCACCATCGGCTTGTCACCGGCCAGCATCCGCGCCCGGCTGCGGCCGAAGCTCATCGCCTGGTTGTTGCCCGACTGGGTCTGCCGGAGCATGTACCACATGAAGGCGCCGATCAGGACCAGGAAGATGATGTTGGGCAGGATCGAGAGGAAGAGGCTCGAACTGGATTGCGACTTGTAGGTGATGTGGAGCTGCTTCTGCAGTTCGGTGTCGAGCTTGGTCAGGTCGGTGTTGACCACCGTCTTGTACTGGTGCCCGGCATGGTCCGACCAGTCGATCTCGTTGCTGCTGCCGCTGGCAGTAGAAGATGCGACGTCACCGTTTTGAGCGGCCGTGATCATGTCCGCGTAGCTCTTCTCCGCGGGGCCGCTACCGAAACCTTTGTAGGTGTTTCCCAGCGTGAAGATGAGGCCCACCAGGACCACTAGGAGAAGGAGGTAGACGACGCCTCTACGCTGCAGCCGCATGTCGCGATCCTAGCATGGCCAAATTCAAATCCTTACTTGTTAAGAAGTCGTCACAGCGGGTACTCGGCGCTGCTCGGAGCGGATCATTTTCGATCCTTTTGACCGATCCAGAACGCGTCGTCCCTTACCTTCAGCGACAACCCTGCCCCGAGGTCCAGCATTCCCTCCGGCCGCTCGGAGCGAAGCAGTCGCCGTGCCCGATCAAGCACCTCGGCTCTCCCCGGCTGCGGCCCGCCGTCCAACGCCCGGGCCCAAGCCTGCCGGAAGGCCTCGGTCGCGACCGCCGCGCCGAGCGCCCGGAAGTCGCGTCGGTCGAGGCGATCTGTCTGGGAGCTGAGCCAGCGGGCGGCCTCGGCAACCACCACGTCGTGCTCGTCGCGGGCGCTGGTGGCCAGCCTCAGCAGCGCTGACTTGATCTGCGGATTAAAGGTCTCCAGCATCGGGAGCAGCTGCCGGCGGACGCGGTTGCGGGCGAAGCGCCGGCTCCGGTTGGTCGGATCGAGGATCGGATCAAGACGCTCGCGAAGACAATGAGCCTCGACCTCCGCTCTCCAGACGCTGAGCAGCGGCCGGAACCTCATCCCTTCCCGTGCCGACATCGCCGCCAGCCCCTCCAGGCCGGAGCCGCGGATGAGATGGAGGAGCACGGTTTCGGCCTGGTCGTCGGCGGTGTGCCCGAGGGCGATCGTCTCGGCGCCGGCGCCGGCGGCGACCTCCTCTAGGAAGGCGTGCCGGAGCCGGCGAGCGGCGTCCTCGTCAGCAGTGGTTGGTGTCGCGCGGCGGCTGATCAGGGGCACATCGAGTCGCTGGCTCAGATCCTCGACGCGCCTGGCGTCGGCGGCGGAGCCACGCCGCAGGCCGTGGTCGAGGTGGGCCGCGGTCAGGCTGAGCCCGAGCCGTTTCGATGAGCGCGTGAGCGCATGAAGCAGAGCAGTGGAGTCGGGACCGCCGGATACGGCGACCACGATCCGAGCGTTGCGGGCCAGCAATCGATCCTCTCGGCACTGGCGCAAGACAGTCTCAACAACGTTGCTCCGGGGCATCCGTTCAGTATTGAGCCTGGACCGGAGGGCTGCGCTACACTCCCTCTCCGCGTGGCGGTGTAGCTCAGTGGTAGAGCACCCGGCTCATACCCGGTATGTCGGTAGTTCGAATCTACCCTCCGCCATTCATCGCCCTACTGAGACGGCGCCGAGCGGGTGTCGCCGGCCACTCCGGCGGCGTTAAGTGCCGGGCAGGTTTCCGAAGAGTTCGGTCAGCGCTTTTAACGCGGTCTGCGATGCCTGCAGGGCGTCGGAGGCGCCGGCGCCGCCGCCGGTTGCTTTGAGCGCAGCGTCCGCATCCTTGAGGGTTGAGGCCTTGGCGAGCAGCTGCGCCTTGACCGGCTGGCAGACGTTCGAACCGCTGATCCTCTTCTGCACGTCCTGGGCGTTGGTCAGCACCAGCTCGACGTCCACGCCAAAGTTCCCGCCAGGCACCGCACCGGTGAGGTCGTCGCTGATGCGCTGGAGGTCGGTGCCCTGGCGGACCAAAGCCACGGACAGCGTGGCCAGCCCGCTGGGGACCTTGCCGGCCTTGACCGCTTCGCAGCCGCGCGCGATCACGGCGTCGCCGGCGGAGACGGGGGGGCTGGCGTAGGGCGGGTTGGTCGACGTGTTGACGGTGTCGCCGCAGGCGGCGAGCCCAGCGGTCAGAGCCAGGCCGGCGAGCAGGCTGGACCCGAGGGGCGGGGTTTCATGTCCTTTAAGCAATCGGCTGAGTAAACGGCGGCCGAACATGTCGGCCCATTATCGGCGCTCAGGTTCGGTCGCGGCGACCTCTGGACACCTCAGGCAGTGTGCTCGCGGACCCGAGCCGACTGCGCGTCCATCACGGCGACGATCGCCTCCGAAGACATCGGCCGTCCCAGTAGGAAGCCCTGCAGCCCCCCGCACCCATTGTTGCGAAGGAACTCCATCTGGGCCTCAGTCTCCACGCCCTCGGCCACCACCGCCAGCCCGAGGGCGCTGGAGATGGCGATGATCGCGCGCACCATCGCCTCGCCCGACGGCCCGCTGCTGAGCTGGGCGGTGAAGGCGCGGTCGATCTTCACCGTGTCCACCGGGAAGGCGGAGAGGCGGCTCAGCGCCGAATGCCCGGTGCCAAAGTCGTCGATCGCGATCCTGACGCCCCACTGGCGCAGTTCGCTGAGAGTTGCGGCGGCGCGGCTGGCGGCGCCTGCGGCGGCGGTTTCGGTGATCTCGATCTCGAGGCGCGATGGCGATAGGTCTCCATCGAGGAGGGCCTCGCCGACGACCTGCGAAAAGCGCTCGCTGTCGAGAGTCCGGGCGGAGACGTTCACCGCAACCCTGAGCGGAAGCATCCAGGAGCCGGCGTCCCGGCAGGCGCGCCGCAGCACCCATTGATCCAGCTCCAGGATCAACACGCTCTGCTCGGCCAGCGGGATGAACCTCCCCGGCTGCAACTCGCCGTGGACCGGGTGGTTCCACCGAACCAAGGCCTCGAAGCCCAGCAGGTCACCGTCCAGGTCTGTCTGCGGCTGGTAGACCAAAACCAGCTCATCCTCCGCGATGGCGCGTTTGAGGTCGTGCTCGAGCTGCAACCGCTGCACCGCCTGCTCGTGCATCTCGGGCTCGAACAGGCGAAAACTGCCGCGATGCTCGCGCTTGGCCTCGTACATGGCGAGGTCGGCGTTGCGCAGGATTTCCACCGCGGTTGTCGGTTCGGAGGCCGTGGCAATTCCCAGCGACGCCGCCAGCCGGACGTCGGTGCCCAGCACGTCGAAGGGCGCCTCCATGCAGCTCGTCACCCGCGAAGCCATCAGAGACGCGTCGCTGGGGTCGGATACCTCTGGCAGGAGCAGGGCGAACTCGTCACCACCCAGCCGCGCCAGGGTGTCACCCGGCCGCATCAGCGAGCTCACGCGGCGGGCGAAACTGACCAGCACCTCGTCGCCGGCGGCGTGGCCGAGGGTGTCGTTGATGAACTTGAAGTCGTCGAGGTCGATGAACATCACCACCACGGCGTGCCCGCCACGGCGCAGGCCGTCGAGCGCGACCTGGACACGGTCGGTCAGCAGGGCACGGTTGGGCAGGGCCGTTAGGCCGTCATGGAGCATGTCGTGGCCGTAGAGGCCGGCGACGGCTTCGAATAGATCGGTAGTGGACACCGCTCCGATCGCGCCATCGGGAAAGATGACGACGACGTCGTCCCGCCGCATCTCGGCGGGTCGATCGAGGACCAGCGCTGTAACGCTCTCCACCTCGTCCGCCGCCTTGACCACGAGTGGGGCCCAGTTGGCGATGTCGCCCACGGGGCGCTTCGAGAACAGGGCATAGCCGTAGCCGAACTGGCCGGTCATCTCCCGGTAGAAGCCGACCTTGGGCAGAATCCCCAGTTTCCCGGTGGTCGGGTGCCGCATTACCAGGCAGTTCACGGCCGGCTCGTCGCGGAACAACCGGCTCGCCTCCTCACCCGTGCTGCTGGTGTCTATCGACTGAGTCGGCGAGGCCAGCGATCCGACCGAGCGCTGGTTCAGCGCCTGGGTCAGCTGGGGAATCAGTCGCGCCTGCCCGCGCTCCGAACGTGAGTGGCGCTTTCCCATCGTGTCAGCGTAAGGATGACGGCGGCGCGGCCAGACGCCCGGGGATTAAATCTTTGTGTCAGTTGGCGACTTTGATCGTGGTTGGCGCGGACTCCTGACCCGCGCCTGATTGTCGGGACTGGCGGCGGATCTTGTCGCTTGCGGATCGCCCCCGGGGCGCGCACAGTGTGAAACGCCAAGTAAATAGAGAGGGGTGTCCGTGGCCCATCAGATGGTCTCGCCGTGATCCCGCGCCAGACGGGACACGACGGTCAGCGGCGCCCTCAACGGCTCAGGCGAGGAGCCTCGGCGCTGGTGGCGGCGGGTGTGATGGGGACGTGGGGCATGGTTTCGGCGGCACCCGCGACGGCCGCGGTTAGGAGCACCCCGGCTCCGGGCGGCCCGAGCCTTGCTCTGGTCGGGACGGTTGCAGTTCGCGACCTGCCCGCGAAGGCTTCTGCCGGTCATCCAGCCCAACACAAGCCATTCCTCTCCCCGCGCCTACGGACGCCCGCAACTTCGGCGCCGGCCAATGGCACCGTCACCGATAGCGTCAGTCCCCGCGGCGGCGGTACACCGGCGTCACCGCGAACGGCGGTCCTGGCTGCAGCGTCGCTGACGACGGCCACGGTGACCGCTGCCTTCCCTGGCTGGAGTTCGTCGCAATCGCAGACCGGCTTCAACCAGTTCTGGACCCCGCCGGACCCCCAAATCGCGGCGGGCCCGGCGATCTCCGGCTCGCCTTCGTGCTCGGCGGGGTGCCTCATGGAGCTGGTCAACGACGTTGGCACGCTGTGGTCGAAGTCGGGGCAACTTCAGAACAGCTTCGACCTCAACAGCTTCTTCAAGGTGCCCTCTGGGCAGACCTACTCCGACCCGCGTGTCATCTTCGACGCCCCTTCAGGTCGCTGGTTTGCCTCCGGCTTGTCGTTCACGTCCTTGTACGGGAGCCAGATCTACGTAGCCGTCTCATCGACCGGCGATCCCTCTGGCGCTTGGGCCGTGTACAACGGCGACTATTCTCCACGACCAGCCCAAGATCGGCGTGAGCGCCGACAAGGTGGTGATGGCGTGGAATGACTTCCTCCACGGCTCGACATTCCAGGGCTCGGTCATCTGGGTGATTCAGAAGTCCGACTTGCTCGCCGCCGTCACCCCCGCGATTTCGGGTGCAGGCCCCGACGGCACACGCCCCAGCGTCGCACCTGCCCAGAACCTCTCCTACGACCCGGCGACGGCGAACACCGCGTACGCGGTGTACAACAACAGCCCCAATGTCGGGCTGCTAACGATCACCGGCACGCCACGAGCTGGCTCCGTCGTAATGGCCGAGAGCGATCCGTACATGGGCGCCAGCAGCGGGCCCCCGAACGCCGACCAACCCGGCTATCCCGGCTCGATCAGCACCAGCGACACTCGCTTCCTGACCGCGTCGTGGCAGGCGGGAACGCTGTGGACTTCGATCAACGATGGCTGCGGCACCGTCGTCTGCGCCCGCTTGGTGGCGGTCTCGACCGGGAGCAGCCCACCGTCGGTCGCCTTCAGCCAGGACCTGGCCGTGGCCGGCGGGGGCGACGCCTACTACCCGGCGGTGGCCATCGACCAGACGGGGAACATCACGGTCACCTACACCGTGTCCTCGAGCTCGATCTATCCCAGTGTTCGCGTCATCGGCGCCAGCCTCAACGGCTCCACCTACACCCTGCTCTCCGGGCAGACGGTGAAGTCCGCTCAGAACACCTACAGCGACGGCAGTTGCCTCGCCGCCCCACCTTGCCGCTGGGGCGACTACTCGGGCGCTGCCGTCGACCCCAATGGGAAGGACATGTGGTTGGCCGGCGAATGGGCGGCCGGCAACGCCGGCATCAACAACAACTGGGGGACATATGTCTCCCGCGTGACCCTCAGCCCGCCCAGCGTCACCGGCATCAGCCCGACCTCGGGCACCTCCGGCACCACCGTCACGATCAGCGGCTCTGAATTCTCCACGGTCGCCGGCGCGACCACGGTCAACTTCGGCACCAGCGCCGGCGGCCAGGTGACCTGTTCCAGCACCAGCACCTGCACCGCCGTGGCACCGGCGACGACCGGGATGGTCGATGTCACCGTCACCGTCAACGCGCAGACCAGCGCCACGTCGACCAACGACCTGTTCACCTATGGGACTGTGGCGACGCCTAATTTCGGCGTCAGCGCCAGCCCGCCGAGCCAGACAGTAATACCCGGCCAATCGACCACCTACGCGGCGACCGTTGCCTCGACCGGGGGCTTCTCGGCAGCGGTCTCGCTTGCCGCGACTCCGGTGATATCCGGCGTCACCTATGGCTTCAGCCCGACCGGAGTGACTCCGCCGGCCAACGGCAGCGCCGGCTCAACCCTCACGGTTTGGGCCGCGGCGGGGGTGACTCCGGGCGCGTACACCGTGACCATCACCGGCACCAGCGGCTCGACCAGCCGAAGCACCACCGTGCAGCTGACGGTTCAGGCGCAGCCCGACTTTAGCGTCGGCGCGAGTCCGTCTTCGATCAGCATCGGCCGAACCCAGACGCGCAACTGCACGCTTACCACGACCTCACTCGGAGGTTTCTCCGGAACGGTCACGTGGAGCGTCACTGGTGGGCCGGCGGGGACGACCTTTAACTTCAGCCCGACCCAGGACGCACTGGCGGCGAACGGAAGCGCCACCTCGACACTGACCATCTCGACGTCCCGCTCGACACCGACCGGCAGCTATTCGCTAACGATCACCGGCAGCAGCGGCTCGACCAGCCACACCACCACCGTCACTTTGACGGTCACGGGCAAGCACTAGCGGTCGAAGCTCCGCGTCTCTAAGTCGGCGGCGGCAAACCTCGGCGTCGCGGCCGGCGGGCCAGCAGGCCGGCGACCAGAGCCAGCCCCAGTCCGGCGAGCAAGAAGAGCGTTCCGCGGAATTCAACCGACGGCGGCACCGCGGTCAATGTTCCCGGCAACGGCGGCGTCGGCGTGATCGTCGGCGCGGCGCTGAAGCGGAACGCATACACGCCGCGGCCGTAGTTCGACGCGACCATGAGGTTGGGGTCGGATGGCGAAAAGGCCAGGTCCTGGACGTGGGCCCGGGGAAGACCGGAGCCGAGCTCGGCGTACGTGCCGCCGTCGGTGTTGGTAGAGATGTATACGCCGAGGTTGGTCGCGACCAGCAGCTGGCCGCCATGAATGGCGGTCCAGTTGGTGATCGCGTTGGGCAGGTTGCCGGAGATGTCATGGAAGGTCTCGCCGTGGTCGGTGGACTTGAAGACGTGGCCCTGGCCGATGCGCGCCACGGTGTCGCCCTGCGCCCCGGGCACGGTCCACGGCCGGGCGTAGCCGCCCAGGGTCACGTACACGGTGTTGGCGTCGCTGGGGTCCATCCGGATCGAGGTGATGTAGCGGTCGGGTAGCTTGCCCCCGGGGCACACCGCCACGGGGTCGGAACAGTTGGCGGCGGCGAAATGCCAGCCGTTGCCGGTCAGCTTCTGGGGCGGGCTGTTGCCGCCGACGTTGGTGGCGATGCCGTTGTAGAAGGGCGGGTGCCCGGTGACCAGGTCGCAGTTGCTGCAGAAGCCGACATAGGCGTTGGCGCCGTTGAGGTCTACCGACGACAGCGTGTTCGAAGCCGATGAAATCGCGTTTGTCCCGAGGTCGAACACCGTGGTCCAGGTGGACGCCCCGGAATAGACGTCGCCGGAGCTGTTGTCGGTCTCGACCACCGACTGCGCCCCCATCATCAGGTGGCTGCCGTCGCGGGGATCCTGCTCCAGGGGCGGCGAGAAGATCGCCGTGCCCGTAAGGGTGGGGCTGTTGACCACCCAGGTCGAGCCGCCGTCCTTGGTGAACGCCACCTGGCTGGCGCGGGCGTAGGTCCACAGGAACTTCTTGCTGTCGTTGGGATCGATGGCGGTGAAGAATCCGTCGCCGTCGTGGGTGTTGTGCTGGGTTCCGTCCGGACTGATCTTCAGCTGGCCGTTGTCCTGCAGACCGGCGACCACGGTGCCGTCGCCGCTGATGGCGACGTCATACGGCTGGAGCGTGTGCAGGCCCTCCTGGATGCCGTCACCCCAGGCCGGAGACCCCCCCGGGGCGGTGTCGTTCTGGAAGTCGTCGCCGGCGTTGATGTGCTGCTTGTAGGCGCCCCCGTCGTTCCCCGCCAGCAGGGTCACGCCCCCACCGCTGGGGTCGGGGACGAAGGCGCCGGCGTGCTGGTCGGGATGTGTGGTTGTGGTGGTGCCCGTGATTGCGGATGTGCTGTTGCACGTCATCCCGGTCATCACCGTCAGACCGTTGCAATTGTCCCAGTAGCGGCCGATGACCCGGGGGTTGGGGCCGGCCACGACCCCGGTGTTGTATTCCCACACCTCTTCCAGGCCGAAGACGATTCGTGTGGGGGCGCCAGAGCCGTCTGACAGGGTCGGGTCGGGCTCGACCCAGAGGTTGTACCAGGACTGCACGCCGGGGTGATACGGGCTGGACAGCCCCGAACCCGGGCCAAGGGCGCTGTTGTTGCCCGGAATCCCCAGCGTCAGCGCGGTGGCAGTGCTCACCTTGGTCCAGGTGGCCGTCGTCGGGTCGGCTCCGCCGGCGAAGTTGGTGGTGACATACATGGCGTCGAGGATGGTGCCCTCGGGTGTGTTAGGACCGACTGGGGTGCAGACCTGGGTGGCGGCGTCGAGGCCCTCAGACCCGGTGCAGCCGTTGAGCGCGCCCGAGCTCTGGACCAGGGCGTAGACGACGTCGTGGTTCTGGCCCACGCCACGGGCGATGCCCAGCGCCGTGCGGCCGGTGTTGTTGGTCTGGGTGAACCCGCCGGCAACCGCCGGCGGCACGTAGTGGAAGGTGTTGGGGTCCCCAGGACTCTTCCCAGACCCTCCGGTTGAGACGTAGATGCCGTTCTGGGGCGCCTCTTTGAAGGTGGTGGGGTTGCCGCTGTCGTTGCTGTACAGCTTCTGCCCGGCGCGCCATCCGACAGCCGCCATTACGCTGCTGGCGGGGGCGCCCGCCGGTCCGTCAGCTCCTCGCACGACCACGTCGGTGACGACGTTGGCGAAGAAGCAGTGCGGGTCGGGGTTGGCGATCGAGCCCTGGCCTTGGCAGTTGAGGGCGTCGCCCGCCGGGGAGGTCGGCAGGCGCACGTCGACGAACGACAGGGCGCCGTCAGTCGACTTGTAGAGGCCCTTGCTGGTGGCAGCATAGATGGTGTTGCCGGTGGCGTCGGTGGGATCGACGGCGATCTTGAAAACCAGCGGTCCATCGAGGGCGTCGTTCCTGGGGCCGCCAGGGAGGCCGGCGGCCTGGTGCCAGGTGGCGCCGGAGTCCGTGGTGGTGAAGATTCCCAGCCCCGCGACGCAGTTGAAGCAGGTGGCGTTGTCGCCGGTGCCCGCGATCAGCGTCCCTCCGCGGGCCGCCGACCAGGCGATCGCGCCCACCGTCTGCGTGGGCAGCAGGTCGCCGACCGACTGCCAGACCCCGCCCGAGTTGGTAGTCATCCAGACCCCGCCGTCAGAGGACGACGCGAACCAGCGGCCGGGACGGGCCGGATCGTAGGCGAAGCTGCTGACGCGGCCACTCACCTTGGTGTCGCCGAGGCCGAAGGTCCGGCCGTAGGTGGGGTCGTTCTGCAGCAGAGGCGTCGTACCCAGCGGGGTCCATGTGCCGGTCGAGTTGGCGACCCCGCTGCTGAGGTTGGCGGCGATGCGGTTGGCCTGCTGGACGGCATTGGCGTACGCCCCGGCCGGCACCGTCCGCAAGGGGGCCGAGGCGATGGAACCCTGAAGCCCGTCCCGGGCGGCCATGTCGGTGAGCGACTCCAGCCCCGCCGGCCGGCAGCTCGGGGGAACGCCGGCCATTGCCAGCGGATCGGCCTCCGGCACGTAACCGGCGCTGCAGCCGGTCGAGTCGGCGAGGCGTCCGGTCGCAGCCGCGGCGGGCGTCTTGACCCCAGTGAGGGAAGCCAAAACCACCAAACTGACCACGCTAGCCGTCAAGACCAGTCGCCCGCGCCTTCCTCCCGCAGAAAACATCAGATTGCAGGTTACCCGAAGCTGCAAATCAGAGTTTGGTTGCGCGGGTCACCGTCTCGAGATGAATTACCTCAGCCGCAGGGGTGCTTCTGGTTACACACCACGGATGCTCCGGTGTAGACCACCGTGCAGATGAGGCCGTTCGGGTCACCCTCGACCTGACAAACGAAGGCCGTTTGGGACGTCCGAGGGACGGCGTGCATCGTCGTCACCGCCCCGCAGGCCATCGCCGCAAGCCCCCCGGCTACAAGCGCAATTTTCCGCATCTCTTCCCTCCTGGAAATCCCTTCCTAGCGCGATCGTGCGAAGTGTACACAAGCCCGTATGACGTTGTGGGCTGCGCACAGCGCACCCATGCAGATCGTCATTTCAGGGTCGACAGCCTATCAGGCCCGAGGCAGCCTCGCGAGCTGAACTCGTGCGCCCTGTGAGCGAATGACCCCTTGACAGCTTCGCTCAGGAACCCGGTGGCTCGGATTCGTATTTCAGAAGTTGGTTGCGCGGGTCAGATTCGAACTGACGACCTTCGGGTTATGAGCCCGACGAGCTGCCACTGCTCCACCGCGCGAACCGAATATAGCAAAGGCTTCCGGCGCGGCCTCCTCAGTGGAAGGCTGCTGTAACAGCCCCCCAGAGGTCCCGGAAGAAGCCGCCCGCCGAGGTCTGGGCGCCCCCTCCACCGGCGCTCTGCGAGGATCGAGGGGTTGGGCTGGGACCCGGCGAGGGTTGCGCGATGACGTATACCTGCTCGTCCTTCTGGACGTAGTTGTGTAGCCGCTCCTGCTCCTCTTTGCCACCCGGCTGGGAGAGGGCGGAAAGCTGCGATTGGTAGCCGCGGTTGACGTCGGCCAGGCGCTGGTTCTCCTGCCTGATTTGGGCGGCTTCGGCGTCAAGCCGGTAGGCGACCACCATCTTGTTGACGAACCCCGAGCCAACCCAGAGGGCGGCCAGGAACAGCAACAGGATGCCAACACGCCCGGGCGTAATCAAACGCGCGGACGAAGCCTGGGACTTTTTCGATCGTTGTCTTGCCAAAACGTTGAGTGAGAGTGACCCGACCACGGCGGGAGCCGCCGTTTCGGGGGAAGCATAACCCGGCGGTCCCATCGGGGCAATGCGCGATCTGTATTTGCGCCAAGGCGAGCCCGGCGGCCGATCGGCCTTCGGGCACGACGGCGTCAGCCCTCGAGCTTGGCCTTCTCCCAGAGGGCGTCGAGCTCCTCGGGCGTCATCTCGCGGACATCCTTGCCGGAGTCGCGCGCCGCCTGCTCCATTTCCTCGAAGCGCTTCTGGAAGCGCCGGCTGCTGGTCCGAAGCGCGTCTTCCGGGTTCACCCGCAGGTGGCGCGAGAGGTTGACCAGCGCGAAGAGCAGGTCGCCCAGCTCCTCCTCTTGCCGCTGTTTGTCGCTCTCGGCGCTCAGCTCTTGCGCCTCCTCCGCGACCTTGTCGAGGACACCATCGATATCTTTCCAGTCGAAGCCGACCCTCGCCGCGCGCTTCTGCAAGGACAGCGCCCAGGCCAGCGCCGGCAGCGTCCTGGGGGCGCCCTCCAGCGCGGATATCCGGCCCTGCTTGCGCTGCTCCTTGTTCTTCAGGCCCTCCCAGTTGGCAAGCACCTGGTCGGCCCCGGCCACCTCCACGTCGCCGAAGACGTGCGGATGGCGGTGCACCATCTTGGCGGTTACGTGCTCGGCCACGTCGGCGATGCTGAATTCTCCCGCCTCCTGGGCGATGGCGTGGTGCATGAAGACCTGGAGCAGCACGTCTCCGAGCTCCTCGCTGATGTCCTCGGTCGAGCCCGACTCGATCGCCTCGAGCAGCTCGTACGTCTCCTCCAGCAGGTACGGCCGGAGCGTGAGGTGGGTCTGCTCGCGGTCCCAGGGACAGCCGTCCGGAGCGCGCAGCGCCTCCACCACCTCGAGCATCTCGCGCAGCTTCTGCACGTTCTCCTCGCGGGTGGGCTTGATCTTGGGGTGCTTCGCCGGCTCGGCTTCGGCCATCTAGGTGATGCTACCGGGCGATCGAGCCCGATCGCGGCTCAGGCCGCCCGGGCTTCGGCGCCGAGGTCGGCGATGATGCGGAGGAGCTGGTCCTGCCATGCCGATCCGGCCTCGCGCCACGCAAACCGCAACCGCAGACGGCGGGCCTGCAGGTGGCGGTGCCGCTCCGCCACGGAGCCCAGGTCGCGGCCGTCGTCTGGGGCCAACCGGAGCTCCAGGTCGCCGTCGTCGACGTGCACCGCGCGGATTCCGGCGGCCTGGGCGGCGAGCTTGACGCGGAGGCTGAAGAGGAGGTTCTCCACCGGGCCCGGCACGGCGCCAAAGCGATCCTTGAGGCGCCGGGCCTGCGTCTGCAGCTCGGCGTCGGTGGCTGCCGCTGCCAGCTGCTGGTAGACCTGCAGCCGGACCTTCTCGTTGGGAACGTACTCGTGGGGCAGGTAGTGGTCAAGGGGCAGCTCCAGCGGAGTGACCGGGGGCACCTCGGCCGCCTCGCGCGCGGCCTCGCGGGCCGCAGCCTGGGGGGCAGCGCCCGCCGCTGTCGGGACCTCGGCCCGCAGCGCCCCCACCGCGTCGCGGAGCATCTGGTTGTACATCTCCAGCCCGACGGCGGCGATCTCCCCGCTCTGCTCCCGCCCCAGCAGGTTGCCGGCGCCCCGGATCTCGAGGTCCTTCAGCGCCAGCTTGAATCCCGATCCCAGCTCCTGGTACTCGCCGATTACGTCGAGCCGCTTGTCAGCGTGCTCGGTGAGCGATCGCTGCGGGTCGTAGAGGAAGTAGGCGTAGGCGCGCTCCCCTGAGCGCCCGACCCGGCCACGGAGCTGGTACAAGTCGGCCAGCCCGAAGCGGTCGGCGTCCTGGACCATGATCGCGTCGGCGGTGGGGATGTCGAGGCCCGACTCGATGATGGTGGTGCAGACCAGGACGTCGAAGTCGCGGCGCACAAAAGCGGTCATCACCCGCGCCAGCTCCCCCTCCTCCATCTGGCCGTGGGCGACGGCGACGCGGGCTTCGGGGACCAGACGGCGGACGCGGTCCGCTGCCCGCTTGATGGTTCGGACGCGGTTGTGGACGAAGAACGCCTGGCGTTCGCGGTTGAGCTCGCGGACCATGACCTCGCGCACCAGGTTGTCAGCGTCGGCGGTGACGAATGTGCGGATTGGCACCCGCTCCTCAGGCGGGGTGGCCAGCACGCTGAGGTCACGCAGCCCTCCCAGCGACATGTGCAACGTCCGCGGGATCGGCGTGGCCGACATGCTGAGGACGTCGACCGATGCCCGCATCCGCTTCAGCCGCTCCTTCTGGGCCACACCGAAGCGCTGCTCCTCGTCCACGATCAGCAGACCCAGGTCCTTGAATCGCACCCGGCCGCTGAGGATCCGGTGGGTCGCGATGACGATGTCGACGGTGCCGTCGGCGAGACCGGCCCGGACGCCTTCCGCCTCGTCGTCGGAGCGGAACCGCGACAGCATCTCGACCCGGACCGGGTACGGCTTCAGGCGCTCGCTGAAGGTCAGGAAGTGCTGGTTGGCGAGCACCGTCGTCGGCACCAGCACCGCCACCTGCTTGCCGTCGGTGGCGGCCTTGAACGCCGCCCGCAGGGCGACCTCGGTCTTGCCGAAGCCGACGTCGCCACAGAGCAGACGGTCCATCGGACGCGTCGATTCCATGTCCGCCTTGATCTCGTCGATGGCCCGCAGCTGGTCGGGCGTCTCCTGGTATGGGAAGGCCATCTCCAGCTCCGACTGCCAGGGACCGTCGGGGGCGAAGGCGTGGCCCTGGGCCACCTCGCGCTTGGCGTAGATCTCGATCAGCTCGCCGGCCATCTCCGCCACCGCCTGCCTGACCTTGCGCTTGGTCCTGTCCCACTCGCCTGTGCCCAGCCGGTTTAGCTTGGGGTCCTCGCCCTCCGCACCGCCGACGTAGAGCTGGATCCGGTCCATGTGCTCGACCGGGACAAAGACCCGGTCGCCGCCGGCGTACTCGAGGTGGAGATACTCGCGCTCGGCGCCGCCGTCGTCGATCGACCGAAGCCCCTGGAACAGACCGACGCCGTGATCGCGATGGACCACCAGCTGGCCGGGTTGGATCTCCAGCCGAAAGGCGGCCGAGGCGTCGCTGGCCTGGCCGCCGCGGCTCTGGCGGCGGCGGCGCTCCGGCCGGGCCAGGCCGAACAGCTCGAGGTCGCTGTAGACCGTCAGCGAAGCTGCCGGCACGGTGAACCCGGTTCGCAGCGACGCGTCGACGGCAACCGCGGTGGGCAGCTCGGTGCTGCCGACATCGAGCTCCTCGACCCTGGCCAGCGCCGCACCGGACGGTTGCGCCAGCGCCTCCAGCCGATCGAGGTGCCGGGTCGCGAAGATCACCCGTTCCTGGCCGGCCTCGCGATCGCTGCCGCGACCGACGGCGTCGGGTATCGCCTCGGGCCGGCCGACAAGGCTGGTCGGGGCATGCCAGTCCAGGTCGATGGCGCCGGCCTCGGCGACGCGCTCCAGGTGGACGGTCCGGCCGAAGCGAGCCTCCAGGTCGGCCATCGGGATCAGCCCCGACTTCAGCCCGCCAGGCAGCTCGCCGTGCTCAGCCTCGGTGGCGATCAGGGCCTCGGTCTCCTGGCGCTGGCGCTCGGCCTGGGCGACCAACCGCGCCGGCTCGATCATCATCACCAGCGGCGGCTGAGCGAAGTAGTCGAACAGCGAGCTGGGCTGGTCGCTGAGGTATGGGTAGAGCGTCTCGACCCCGGGGAAGTAGCCCGCCTCGGCGAGATGGGCGATGTGCTCGCGCCATTGCTCGGCGACCTCGGGAAGGCAGCGGCTGAAGTCCAGCGCGCGGAGCCGCTGCAGCGCGGCCTCGACCTCGGCCTGCCGGTGGGGAAACTCCCGGGCCGGCAGCAAGGTCAGCTCGTTGAGCCGCGTTATCGATGCCTGCGACGTGATCTCGAAGCCCCGGATCGACTCCACCGCATCGCCGAAGAACTCGATCCGTAGCGGCCCGGTCTCGGTCTGCGGGAACACGTCGACGATGCCGCCGCGCATGGCGAACTGCCCGCGGGCCTCGACCTCCGGCTCGCGGCTGTAACCCCACTCCACCAGCCAGCTGACCAGCCGCTCCAGCCCCTCTCCGGACCCAACCGTGAGATGGATCCTGCCGCCGCCAAAGCTCTGCCGGGAGGGCGCCGGGCGGGCCAGCCCCAGGGGGCTCGCCGCCACCAGCGCCGGCCTGCCCTGGAGCAAGGCGTCCTGGGTGGTCAGTCTGGCCGCGACGATCTCGTCCGCGGGAGGCGTCCGGTCCATCGGCAGCACGTCGGCGGCCGGGTAGTGGAGCGGCCGGGCCACGCCGTCGAAGGCCAGGAGGTCGTCGACGATCGCCTGCGGATCGGCGGCGACTACCAGCACGCTGGTGTCTAGGCGCTTCCGCAGCTGCTCGGCGAGCAGCCCCCACGCTCCCTCGGCGACGCCGCCGACCACGATCGGGGCGCTCCCAGGCTCGCGGCAGGCTTCGACCAGGCGCTCCAGCTCGGGATCCGAGGCGAGCAGCTGATCGAGAGTGCCGGCGGCGAGCGCCCGGCTCACACCGACTGCCCGTTGTGACGATTCATGCTGATGTCTATACCCTCGGCCAGCGCCTCCAGAACGGCGTCGGCCGCCACGCCCACGAACTCCGGCAACCGCGCTCGCTCGGCCTCGGTGAACGGAGAGAGCAGGTAGTCGACGGCGTCTTCGGGCTCGGGCCGGCCGACACCCATGCGGAAACGGGCGAAATCGCTGTCCCCCAGGTCGGCGATGAGCGAGCGCACTCCGTTGTTGCCGCCCGAGCCGCCGCCCTTGCGGATGCGCAGCTTACCGAAGGGGATGTCCATCTCGTCGTGGATGACCCAGACGTCGGACGGCTGCAGCTTGTGTTTGCGGACCAGCGCCGCCGCGGCGCGGCCGCTGAGGTTCATGAAGGTCTGCGGCTTGGCCAGCAGGATTGAGCCGCCGTCGCCCGGACGCCTGGCGGTGCCCACGAGGGATTGCGAGTTGCGCTCACTGACCCGCACGCCGAGTCGCCGGGCGACCTCGTCCAGGCACATGAAGCCGAGGTTGTGCCTGGTGCCGGTGTACTCGCGACCGGGGTTGCCGAGGCCCAGGATGATCAGGTCGACCGGAGCGGCCGCCGGTTTGCGCCGGAAGGTCATCCCGGCAGCCCCAGGCCGTCGACGATCTCGGCGGTCTTGCCGAACATCACCAGCTCCTCACGTTTGCCGGCATGGTCGAAGCCGAGAAGGTGAAGGAAGCCGTGCACTGCCAGCGTCGCTGCCTCGACATCCAGGCTGTGACCCGCGGCTTCGGCCTGGGAGCGCAGGTGATCGAGCGACAGGATGATGTCGCCCAGCTCGCCATCGCCGCCGGCCGGAAACGACAGGACGTCGGTGGCGTGGTCCTCACCGGCAAAGCGACGGTTGAAGTCGCGGATGGTGTCGTCATCGCACACCAGCACGCCAACACTGCTGCCATCGGGAAGGCCCTCGTGGTCGGCCGCGGCGCGAAGGGCACGTCGAATCACGGCGCGCAACGGCAGCGGGCGGTAGTGGCTGCGAACCTGGACGTCGAGGCGGCGTGCGGCCACCCCGGTATCAGTCAGGTCGGGCGCCGGTCAGCCGGCGCGGGACCGCCGCTTGCGAGCCGCGACCAGCTTCTTCTTGCGGCGGACGCTGGGCTTCTCATAGTGCTCGCGACGGCGAACCTCGGAGAGGACCCCGTTCTGCTTGATCTTCTTGTTGAAACGACGGAGGGCACTCTCAAATGTCTCGCCTTCGCGAACTTTGACTTCGGACAGAGTGAATCACCTCCTTCGTTTGGACTGCGCGATCCCCGGATCCGCGCGTGCGGCGAGTTCCGCCGCGAACTCACGGAGTATATCCGAGCCGGTTGATGGCGACACCCGGAAGCCCGCCCGCCAGCAGCACTCGGGCCCGGGCCGACGCCTGTACATCACTGCCGGTTGGGTCGCCGTGGCCGCGGGCGATTCGGTCGACTGCGGCTCCGACGGCAGCCGCGCCAGCTATGAAGGTCAACGCGGCCGCCGGTTGCGCCGCCACGTGGACCGCCTGCAGCCTCGCGGTCTCGCCGTCCATCCCGGTTTCGGCGGCGATCAGGTTGGCGGCCTCCCCGATCTCCAGCCGGCCCCGGCCCATGCCCAGGGCCACCAGGGCCAGGATCGCGCGCCAGGCGATCTCCCGGCGATGCCTCCGAACGATGCCGGGGGCGCCGGCCAGCGCCAGCGCCCGCCACCCCTCCCTGCTCTCGGGCGAGGGCATGAGGAGCCGCGCCAGCCTCCGGTGGCGGCGATCCGCCGCCGCCGGAAGGTACTCGGCGGCGTGGATCACGGCGAGCTCATGTTCGAGGTCGCGGAGCGATATCCCGGCCACCCCATCGCCGACCAGAAGCCTTATCGGCGCGCCACCGAGCGGGCCGCCTGCCGCCAGCGCAAGCGGCGGCAGCAGCGGCTGCAGCCATGCGGGCTGGGCCTCGACCACGAAGTCGGCGTCCCCGGGGTCGGGGCACCACGGGTCGCAGGCAGCCTCGACCCGCCGGCAGGCGTCCGCGACCACCGCCAGCCCGGCCGGCTCTCGCGGCAGCGCCCCCGGAGGGAACGCCGGCGGACCCTCGGGCGGCTCGCCCCGCTGCGCGCCGAGGTCGTCGAAGTCGAGGCCGGCCTGGTCGGCGAGCATGGCCTCGGCGGCCGCCTCCACATCGTCGAGGCTGAGGCCGAGCCCCGACGGCTCGGCCGTCAGGCTCGGCAGTGCGAGACCGGCAGCGGGCATGTACTCCTTGAGGAGCCATCCGGAGTCCTCGGCGGCGGCAGTCAGCAGCTCGCCCAGTCCCGCCTCCAGACGCTGACGCAGCGGCGGCGAAATCGGCAGCGATCGAGCCGCCGCGGCGCTCAGGTCCAGCAGCAGGGGCAGCCGCTTGGCGGCGGCGAGGGCGACCTCGCCGGACACTGCGGCAGCGCCCTCGCACCCCTGCCGCGATGCCTCCAGGAAACCGGGCGCGGACTCCACCAGCGCTGCCAGCTCCTCGGCTCGCGGCTCGGGCGCGGCGGCCAGGTCCAGCAGCGCCGCCAGCAGGTGACGCTCCACCAGCAGCGCCCCGCCTGGCGGCCGCGGGGTGGCGGCGCGACTGACACGGTGAAGCGCGTGGGCCAGCGCCAGGCGGTCCAGTTCGTCGTCGCCATCCAGGCCGTCCAACGTGTCGAGCTCGGCGGCGGTCTCCGCGAGCTGCTGCGATTCGCGCTGGTGCGCGACGATGCCACCGTCGGGCAGGCCGGTCGACCGGCCGCTCAAGATCGCGGCACCCAGGGGAGCGGCGACCGCCAATTCCTCGGCTGCCAGACCGACCAGGTCGCGCAGCCGGGCGTTGTCGGGCAGGCGCGGCTCCACCTCAGGCATGGCCGCACTCTAGTGGAAGCCGACTACCATCGCTGCGATGGTCCGGGTCTTTGTCGACAGCAGCGCGATTGCCGGCGATCAGCTGGTCCTCACCGGCGCGCAGGCGCGGCACCTGGGCGGGGCCTTGCGCCTGCGACCCAAGGAGACCCTGGTGGCGGTGACTCCTGACGCAGTCGAGCACGTTTGCGAGGTGCTCAGCGCCAGCCCTAAGGAGGTCCTGGCACGGGTGATCGAGAGCCACCCCTCACGGGGTGAACCCCGGCTGCGAATCCGCCTCTGTCAGTCGCTGCCCAAGGGCGACCAGTTCGACCGCATCCTGGAGTTCGCGGGCGAGCTCGGGGTCGAGTCGGTCCAGCCGATGATCACCGAGCGGACGGTGGCCCGGCCCGATCCGGCCAAGCTCGAGGTACGGCTCCAGCGCTGGCGGCAGATCGCCCGCCAGGGGGCCGAGCTGGGCCAGCGCGGCCGGCTGCCGGAGGTACTGGCGCCGGCGTCGCTGTCAGAAGCGCTGGCGGCGGCGACGAGTGCGAGGATGCGTGCGTTGCTGCTCTACGAGGGCAGCGGGTTGCCCAGCCTCTCGAAGGCCGACATCGGCGACGATGGGGTGTGCCTGGTGATCGGGCCCGAGGGTGGCTGGTCCGAGGCCGAAGTAAAGTTGGCGGAGCATTCGGGCGCCGTCGCGGTCAGCCTCGGGCCACGAGTGATGCGGCCGCTGCCGGCGGCGCTCACCGCCATCGCCGTGCTCTACCACCGCAGCGGAGACCTGGAATTGAAGGAGGACTGAGTGGGCGAAGAGTGCATCTTCTGCAAGATCGTCGAGGGCGAGATCCCGGCCAAGATCGTCTATCGGGACGAAAACGTGGTCGCCTTCGAGGACATCAAACCGGTGGCCCCGGTGCACCTCTTGATCATCCCCACCCAGCACATCAGCAGCATCCGCGAGCTCGACGAGTCGAACCAGGATGTGCTCTCGAACCTGGTCCACACCGCCAACAAGCTGGCCAAGGAGAAAGAGATCCACGACGCCGGCTTCCGCCTCAACATCAACGCCGGGCCCAACGGCGGCCAGACCGTCTACCACCTGCATATGCATCTGATCGGCGGCCGGTTCATGACCTGGCCTCCGGGGTGAGCCGCTAGATCCCTAGCGAGTCCCTCAGCCGATCGAAGACGTTCCTGGGCGCCTCGGTGGGCAACCCGGTCTTCTCGCCAAGGCCCTCGAGCGCCTTCTTCTGCTCCGCGGTTAGCTTGGTCGGGGTGATGACGTGGACGATGACGATCTCGTCGCCTCGCTTGCTCGAGCGGACGTGCGGCACCCCCCGGCCGCCGAGGCGGAGCCGGGTGCCGTACTGGGTGCCGGCGGGGACGTCCAGCTTGACCGGCCCGTCGACGGTGGGGACCTCGATCGAGTCGCCCAGGGCGGCCTGGGTGAAGTTCACGCCCAGGTCGTAATAGATGTCGCGCCCCTGGCGCCGCAGCACGGGGTGAGGCTCCACGCTCATGGCGACGTAGAGGTCGCCGTAGCCACCGCCGCGGGTGCCCGCCTCGCCCTCGCCTGAGAGGCGGATCTGGTCACCGTCGTCCACGCCGGCCGGGATCGTCACCTTGAGCGACTTGCTCGACTGCACGCGGCCGGAGCCGTGGCAGGTGCCGCATGGATGCTCGATCAGCTGCCCTTCGCCGCGGCAGCGCGGACAGGTCACAACGTTGACTACCTGTCCGAAGACCGACTGGGCCACCCGGCGCACCTGGCCCTGCCCGCCGCAGTCGGGACAGGTCGTAGGCGTGGTGCCCGGCTCGGCTCCGCTGCCCGAACACACGGTGCAGACGTCGCGTCGCGGGACCTGGATCTCTTTCTCGACGCCGAACACCGCCTCCTCGAACTTCAGTGCCAGCCCGTAGCGCAGGTCGCCTCCCCGGCGAGGGCCACCCCGCTGCCGGCCGCCGCCCTGGCCGCCGAAGAACATGTCGAAGAGGTCGCCAAAGCCGGCGCCGGCAAATGCGTCACCGAATCCACCAGCGCCGCCGACGCGTCCGTAGGTGTCGTACTGGTTGCGCTTGTCGGGATCTGAAAGGACCTCGTAGGCCTCGTTGAGCTCCTTGAAGCTCCGCTCCGCCGCGTCATCACCGGGGTTGCGGTCGGGGTGGTACTTCATGGCCAGCTTCCGGAAGGAGCGCTTGATCTCCTCCTGGCTGGCCCCTCGCTCCACCTCGAGGACTTCGTAGTAGTCCCGCGTCGTCGCCATCAGGCCGCGGTCAGCTGTTGCGGGAGACTTTGACCAGGCTCGGCCGCAGCACCCTGTCGTGGAGGGTGTAGCCGCGCTGGAGCTCGGCGATGATCTGGCCCTCTTCATAGTCAATGGAGGGCTCGGCGGTGACGGCCTGGTGCAGGTTGGGGTCGAAGAACTGGCCCTCGGTCTCAATCGGGCGCACACCTTCGGACTCGAGAATGTCCTCGAACTGCTTGACGATCATCAGCAGGCCGCTCCGGAGCTGCTCCGCGGGGCCCTCCACGCCTTCGGGGGCGTGGTCGAGGGCGCGGTGGAAATTGTCCAGCACCGGCAGCAGCTTGGTGATCAGCTCAGAATTGGCGTACTGCAGCTGGTCGGCCTGCTCCTGCCGGTGGCGGCGCCGGATGTTGTCCATCTCAGCGGCCAGCCGGACGTACTTGTCGGTGCTCTCGTTGGCGGCGGCGCGGGCCTCCTCGAGCGCCTGCTCGGCCGCCTCCAGCTGCCTGCGAGGATCCGACGCGCCCTCAGCGCCCCCCGGCTGTTTGCCGCTGCGCCCCGCGCCCTTCTCGACCCTGCCTGGGGACCGGTGATCGGCGTGCTTTCGGGATTGGTCGCCGCCGATCTTGGTGTCGATGCCGTTGAAGTCGTCGGTCATGGCAGCGGTCTACCCATCCGACCGCCCGGGCAACCCCGCCTGGTCCCCCCCTGCCCGATCGTCATCACCCTCATTGGTACAGGCGCGCGACGGCCTGGCTGGCCAGAGCGGAGACGTATCTCAGCCGGGCGACCACCTGCGGGTAACGCATCCGGGTGGGTCCGATCGTTCCCACCGTGCCGATGAACCCGGGGGCTCCGTATGTGGTCATAACCAGGCTGCACTCGCGCAGGTGCAGGTCGCCGTTTTCGTCGCCGATCAGCACCTCCACCTTGGCGGCGGGGTCCATCGCCTCCAGGACCCGCGCCAGTCCACGGCTCTCCTCGAGCAACTCGAGCACCGGCAGCAGCCGCTCCGAGTCGACGAACTCCGGCTGCTTGAGCAGGTTGCGAACGCCGTCGTGCACCACCACCGTCGCGGACTGCGAGTCGTGGGCCTGCATGAATTCGGCGATCCCCGACACCACCGACGTCTGCCAATCGTCGAGCTCTCCGGAGCCGGCGTAGGCGGTGAGCTCGCGGGCGGTCGCGCCCTTGAGGTCGGCGTTGAGCCGGCGGGAAAACACGCCCAGCAGCTCCTGGTCGACGCTGGCGGCGAGCTCCACCGGCTGCTGGCGGACGAGGTTGCCCTCGAGCACGACCACCGCGAGGATCCGGCCCGCGTCGAGGTGGATCAGGTCGATGTACTTGAGCTTGCTCTCGCTGGTGCGCGGCGCGGTCACCACCCCGACGTTGTCCGCGGCCCGGGCCATCGCCAGCGCGGTGCCCTCGAGAATCGCCTCGAGCTCCAGCGGCAGGGCCTCGAAGAAGTCGAGCATGCTGGCGCGCAGCTCGGTGCCAACAGCCTCCTCCTCCATCAGGTAGTCGACGAAGTATCGATATCCCAGGTCGGACGGTATCCGCCCCGAGGAGGTGTGCGGCTGGCGCAGATGGCCGGTGTCCATCAGGAAGGCGAGCTCGTTGCGGATGGTGGCGGCGCTCCAGCGGGCGAAATGCCGCGTCGCAAGCGCCTGCGACCCCACCGGCACCGCGGTCGTGGTGTAGTCCACGACCACCGCCTTGAGGACCTGCTCCTTGCGATCGTCCAGGTTGGCCTGATCTTTTAGCACTCTGATTACCTGAGTGCCAATTCTAGACCAGGGTCGCGGGCGCGGCCGTTTGAGCGAGGTTCGCCATGGCACTCGCGGGGGAAGCGGGGGCAATTCCGATGAACTCTGCCGCCACGCCGTTCAAGACCTGAAGGCCCCGATCGGTGGCTATGAGGCGGCCTCGATCGCGGAGCAGCAGCCCCTGCCGTACCATCGGCTCCACCACCGGTGCCACCATCCCGATGAGATCGGAATCCAGCCGCACGGACGCAGCGTCAAGATCCACCCCGGCCGGCATCCTCAAGCCCATCATCATCAGGTCGCTGACGGTGGTCGCCAGGTCCAGCCACTCGTGACCAGCGTCGGCGTGGCCCCGGGCTCGCACAGCCTGGATATACGCCGCCGGGTTGGCCAGGTTCCACTGGCGCGCCGTGATCGAACCGGCCGGACGCGTCGCTCCCAACCACGAGGGGGCCGCCACCGCGAAGACGAAGGCGTGGGCGCCGGCGCCCGCGGCGGCGTATGGGACACCGCTCCAATAGGCGATGTTGTGCCGGCATTCGCGGCCGGGCCGGGCCCAGTTGGAAACCTCGTAGCGGGCCAGGCCAGCCTCGGCGAGCAGCTCGGAGGCGACCTCGTACTGTTCGAGCTTGACATCTTCGTCAGGCATCGCGGTGACGCCGGCGGCGACGTCAGCGCCGAGCCGGGTGCCGATCTCCGGGGTCAGCTCGTAGGCCGAGAGATGCTCCGGCCCCAGCGCCACCACCTCGGCGAGGACCTCGCCCCATCTCGGCGTCGTCAGCCCGGGGATGGCGAAGATCAGGTCGCACGAGATATTCGAGAACCCCGCTGACCTAGCCCGGCGGAAGACGTTGACAGCCTCGGCGGCGTCGTGGGCGCGCTCGAGGAAGGCCAAAGAGGCAGCGTCGAGGCTCTGGAAGCCGAGGCTCAACCGGTTGACCCCGGCGGCCAGCCAGGCGTCCATCTTCTCCGCGTCTGCCGACTGGGGGTTGGCCTCCAGGGTCACCTCCGCCGTCGGCGAAAGGTCGAAGGTGTCGCGAACCGCATCGAGCGCTGCCGCGATGTGCGCCGCCGGCACCCGGCTGGGCGTGCCGCCGCCGATGAAAACGGTGTCCAGCCGTGGCGCCCGCAACTCGCGCCCCCACGTCCGGATCTCGTCCACCAGGGCGCGGTTGTAGGAGTCGAACAGCCCCTCGAGCCCGACGTGGGAGTTGAAATCGCAGTACGGGCACTTGCTCACGCAGAAGGGCACATGGATGTAGAGGCTGTGCGGGGAATGGTCGGTCACGGCGTCCCTGCCATCTTCTGCCACTCCTCGCGGCTGATCGAAAAGTAGCTGGCGTCGACACCCCAGAAGTGGTCCTCCCGGACATAGCGGAGCCCGCAGTTGGTCAACACCTTCTTGGAGGACGCGTTCTCCGGGAAGGTGATCCCGGCGATGTGGTCGAGGTCGCTGTTCTTGAACGTGGCATCGACCACCGCCCGGCACGCCTCGGTGGCTATGCCTCTCCCCCATGCGGTCCGGACGAAGGCGTAGCCGACCTCCATCTCGCCCGAATCGTCCAGGTCGCGCACGCCGCAGCGACCGAGGAACTCGCCACTCTCGCGATCGGCGACCCTGAACATGCCGATCCTCCCGTGCCTCGCCCAGGAGGCGACCTGCTGGTCCAGCCACGCCTGCGCCATCTCTATGGTGTGGACATTGGCGAGGTAGCGGGTGACTTCGGCGTCTCCGTACAGCCGCACGATGTCGTCGATGTCGCCGGCCACCAGTGGCCGCATCGCCAGCCGTGCCGTCTCGATCGTGAGATCAGTCAAGGCTCAGCACCGCCATGAACGCCTCCTGCGGGATCTCCACGTTGCCGACGCGCTTCATCCGGGCCTTGCCCGCCTTCTGCTTCTCCAGCAGCTTGCGCTTGCGCGTGATGTCGCCGCCGTAGCACTTGGCGATGACGTCCTTGCGGAAGGCGGACACCGTCTCGCGGGCCACGATCTTGCCGCCGATGGCGGCCTGGATGGCGACCTCGAACATCTGCCGCGGGATGAGCGACTTGAGCTTCTCCGCCAGCTTGCGACCTTGCTGGGCGGCGTTCTGGCGGGGCACGATCATCGACAGCGCGTCGACCCGGGCGCCGCCGACCAGGATGTCGAGCTTGACCAGGTCGGCGGCCCGGTAGCCGACCAGCTCGTAGTCCAGCGAGGCGTAGCCCTTGGAGCGGGACTTCAGCGTGTCGTAGAAGTCGTGGATGAGCTCGGCCATGGGTAGGTCGTAGTGCAGCAGCACCCGGTCGCCGGGCTGGTGCTCGAGGTTGATGAACTCGCCGCGGCGGTCCTGGCAGAGCTGCATCATGGCCCCGGTGTACTCGCCCGGACAGATCAGCGAGATCTTGGCCCGCGGCTCCTCGATGCTCTCGGCGTGGTGCGGCTCGGGGAAGTGCTCCGGGTTGTCGACCATCTCCACCCGGCCGTCGGCGTAGGTGACGCGGTAGACCACCGTCGGCGCGGTGGCGATGAGCTCCAGGCCGAACTCGCGCTCCAGCCGCTCCTGGACGATCTCCATGTGGAGCAGGCCGAGGTAGCCGCAGCGGAAGCCGAACCCCAGCGCCGCGGACGACTCCGGCTCGTAGACCAGCGCGGCGTCGTTGAGCTGCAGCTTCTCCAGCGCCTCCTTGAGGTCCTCGTGGTCGTCGGAGTCCTGGGGGTAGATGCCGGCGTAGACCATCGGCAGCGCCTGCTTGTAGCCGGGCAAGGCATCGGCGGGGTGCGCCGGGTCGACGATGGTGTCCCCCACCCGGGCGTCGCGCAGGTTCTTGATCGACGCCGCGATATAGCCGACCTCGCCGGCGACAAGCTCCTTGCCGGCACGCATCGCCGGCGCGAAGGTGCCGACCTCGTCGACCTCGAACTCCTTGCCGGTGTTGACCATGCGGACTTTGATGCCGGGCTTGAGGCGGCCGTTCATTACCCGGATGTGGCTGATCACGCCGCGGTAGCTGTCGAAATGGGAGTCGAAGATGAGCGCCTGCAGGGGAGCGGTGGAGCTGCCTTTGGGCGGCGGGATGCGGGAGACGATCGCCTCCAGGATCTCGGGGATGCCGGTCCCGTTGCGGGCGGAGGCGAGGATGGCGTCCTCGCCGGGAAGGCCGATCACCTCCTCGATCTCCTGGCGCACCACCTCAGGCTCGGCCGCGGGCAGGTCGATCTTGTTGATCACAGGGATGATCTCGAGGTCGTGGTTGATGGCCGCGTAGACGTTGGCCAGCGTCTGCGCCTCGACTCCTTGGGCGGCGTCGACCACCAGGATCGCCCCTTCGCAGGCGGCCAGCGACCGCGAGACCTCGTAGGCGAAGTCGACGTGGCCGGGGGTGTCGATCAGGTTGAGCTCGTAGTCGTGGCCGTCGGCGGCGCGGTACCTGAGCCTCACCGGCGCCATCTTGATGGTGATGCCGCGCTCCTGCTCCAGGTCGAGCTGGTCCATGAACTGGTCGTGCATGTCCCTCGCGCTGACCGCGCCGGTGGCCTCCAGGAGGCGGTCGGCAAGGGTGGATTTGCCGTGGTCGATGTGAGCGATGATGCAGAAGTTGCGTATTCGCTCGGGGGAGGTCGACATAGGCAGCAATCCTACGGACCGCGGCGGGAGCGCAGACCCAGGTAGCGGTGAAGTAGGGCCGAATCGGCGAGAATCACCGCGATGGCAGCGCGGAAGGGCGGCAAGACGGCTCTGGTCCTGGCCAGCGGCGGGCTGACCGGGGTCGCGTACGAGGTAGGCGCGCTTCGAGCGCTCGACCACATCCTCACCAACCGCACCGTCAACGACTTCGACATCTACGTCGGCACCAGCGCCGGCGCCGTCGTCGCCGCCAGCCTGGCCAACGGGATGCCGCCGATCATGCTGGCGGGGCTGCTGGCGGGCACCGTTCCCGGCTTCCGCCGCCTAAGCCGGCTGGCTCTCTACCGGCTCAATGTCGGCGAGGCTGTGCAGCGGATGTGGGGAGCCCCGGCCCTGGTCCGGGACGCGCTCGGCGACTTCTGGCGCTTCAGGGACCGGATGCCTTTCATGGAAACGCTCTACGCGTTGGCGCCACTGCTGCCCTCGGGAATCTTCTCCAATGAGGGCATCGTGGACTACGTGGTCGAGACCTTTGCGACCGCGGGGCTGAGCGACGACTTCGGCGACCTGGCCAAGGAGCTGCACATCATCGCGGCCGACATCGAGACCGACGAGCGCGTCGATTTCTCGATGAGCACCACCCCCAACGTCCCCATATCGCGAGCGGTCGCGGCTTCCACCTCGATCCCCCTGGTCTTCCGGCCGGTCGAGATCGACGGGCACCACTACGTCGATGGCGGCATCAAGGGCCAGGCGGCGGTGGACATCGCCATCGACCGGGGGGCCAGGCTGATAGTCATCGTCAACGGCCTGGTACCGCTGGACACCGTCGCGATCGGTGCCCACGCCTCAACCGACGAGGCACGCCGCTCGATCTTCGACCTCGGGCTGCGGGCGATCGGCAACCAGGTGCTCAGAGGGATGCTCCACGACAGCCTCGTCAATCACGTCAAGTCGCTTCGCCAGGAGCATCCCGAGGTCGACTTCATCCTCATCGAGCCGCGTCCGGACGACGAGAAGATGTTCTTCCACGAGGTGATGAGCTTCTCGGCGCAGATGATCGTGCTCCAGCACGGCTACGAGACGGTCATCAGCGGGCTCTACCAGAACTGGCCCTACATCAGCCGGGTGCTGCCACGGCACGGTATCGAGATCACCCGCAAGGTGGTCGAGTCCAAGCCGTTGGAGGTCTCGGTCAAGGAGATGGAGAAGCAGGGCAACATGATCGGCCGGCTGTTCCAGACCGTGCTCGATCGCCGGACCACCGCGGGCCAGCGCGCCGAGGTGATGTCGACGGTCGACACCCAGCCGGCGTCGGCGCGACGAGCCCGCGCCGGTGGCTCGGCGGCAAGGCGGCCGGCGGCGGCCAAGAAGGCCGCCACGCGCAAGTCAGCTGCGGCGGGGGGCGCTACCGGTGCGCAGGCGCCGCGGCGCGGCGGGTTCCGGCCCCGGATCGTCGGAGAGGACTAGCTAGAACGCGCCCGGCCGGCCACCGCGTCAAGGCTCGGTCGCCCGGTCAGCTGGCCTTTGACTCTGTGGCTCAGCACCATGTCGATGATCTCGTCGACCTCTGACTGGGTGACCGTGGGGGTGCCCTCGAGTGCTGCCAGCGCCTGCGCCGCCTTCCGCGCCACCAGGTCGGCCCGGTGGCCGTCGACGCCGAGGCTGACGTTGAGCTCGGCGATCGCGGACAAGATCGGCCGGGGCACCTCCACAGCGGGCAGCCGGACGATGGCGTCGGCGATTCGCGCCGCCTCGGTGGACTCGGCCGCCGCGTAGGCGGCGCCAAAGGTCTCGGCGTCCTCCTCCCAGGCCTCGCGGCGCTCGATGATCTCGACGCGCTCGGCGACGTCGCGAATCCCGATCACGTCGACGCAGAGGCCGAAACGGTCGAGCAGCTGCGGCCGTAGGTCGCCCTCCTCGGGGTTCATGGTGCCGACCAGGATGAACCTGGCCGGGTGCCAGACCGACACGCCCTCGCGCTCGACCACGTTCACTCCCATGGCGGCGGCGTCGAGGAGGACGTCGACCAGATGGTCATCGAGCAGGTTGACCTCGTCGACATAGAGGATGTTGCGGTTGGCCTCGGCCAGGACGCCGGGCTCGAACTTCTTGGTCCCGGTCTTGATCGCCGACTCGATGTCGATGCTGCCGACGACGCGGTCCTCGCTGGCGTTGATTGGCAGCTCGACCACCCGCATCCGGCGCTGCGTCACGCCCAAGGTCTCGCCGCGCGCCAGCCTCTCGGTGCAGTCGATGCAGAGCCGCGAATCGCCATCCTCACCGGGAGGCTCGCAGCTGTAGTGGCAGCCCTCGACGACATCGATCTCGGGCAAAAGCCGCGCCAGCGCCCGAACCGCGGTCGACTTGGCGGTCCCCTTCTCCCCTCGGATCAGGACACCGCCGATGGCGGGGTTGACAGCGTTGAGCTCCAGCGCCAGGCGCATCCGGTCCTGTCCCACGATGGCGGTGAATGGGTATACCGCGCCGCGGACGTTGGACATTTCCAGCTCGCTCATGCGGACCTCTGGGCCAGCGATTCCTGGACGCCGGCGAGGATGCTGCCCTGGTTGAGGTCGAAGAGGCCGAGGTAGCGGCCGCCCATGTGCTCGGCGAGGTCGTTGCAGGCGTTGAGGGCGTAGCTGCTGTAGGCGGAGCCGCTGATCTGGGCCAGGCGGCGGGCCGGCAGGCTCTTGGAGTAGTCACGGGCGGAGTCGATCACCAGCGCCCGGATGCTCTCGGCCTTGATCTGCTCGGCAACCCGCTGCGCCTCGATCAGTGGCTCGTCGCCGGCGACCGAGATGTTCCCCCTTCCGTCTGAGATCAGCACCAGCAGAGGGTACACGTCGGCGTTCTTGAGCCTCTCCGAGCGCACCAGCTTGAGGCCCTCGACCAGCCCATGCGTCAGCGGCGTCGTGCCGCCAACGGTCAGGCGGCTGAGCCGCTTTTCGGCCATCTCGACGCTGCTCGTCGGGCGCAGCACCACCCGCGCCTCACGGCCGCTGAACACCACCAGCGCCACCTTGTCGCGCCGCACATAGGCATCGCGCAGCAGCGAGAGCACGGCGCCCTTGGTCGCGGTCATTCGCTGCTCGGCGTCCATGCTTGCAGACGCGTCGACCACGAAGACGATGAGGTTGCCGATCTTGCGATCGCGCACCTTCTGGCGCAGGTCGTGCCGCTCGAGCCGGAGGCTCTCGTCGACCGGCTCGCCCGCCGCCAGCGCGTCGGCCCGGCGCCGTCGCTGCATCGGCGCGGCCGCCCGCAGCGTCGCGTCGAGCGCCAGGTCGGTGGTCTTCTCCACGGTCGTCGCCCGCACGTAGCGGCCGCGGCGCTGCCCGGTGATGCTCTTGGTCCGCCTGCCGGTGGCCTTGCGCTGGCGGCGCTCGCGGGGGATCTCGATCTTGGCGATGGGGAAGATCTCGCCGGTAAAGGGCTCGGCACCCTCCACCGGGGCGGGGTCGCTGGGATCCAGCGGCGCCTGCCCGGCGCTGGTCTCGGCGTCGACCTGCTCCCCGCCCGACCCCGAGTCGCTCTGGGCGCTGGCCTCGGGCTTGCCCTCGGCTTTGGCCTTTTCGGCGTCCGCCTCCAGCTCCTTGAGCTTCTCCTCGGCCTGCTGCCGGAAGTCCTCCTCGGTGGCGTGGCGGGTCGCGGGCGACTGCTCGCGGCGGCGGTGGTTGAGCGCCAGCTCGGCGGCGTCCTGGATCTCCGGCAGGCCGACGGAGGCAAGGCCGCGCAGCGCCGCCAGCGTGCGCGCGGTGCGGACCAGGACGATGTCGGCGCGGTGCCCCGAGGCCCCCGCGGCAATCGCCAGGCTGGAGGCCAGCTCCATCATGATGCGGCTGACGCCCACGCCGGTGAGGCGGGTCTCTGCCGCGACGATGTCGGTGCGCAGGCTCTCCTCCCCGGCGGCGGCCTCCCGGCCGAAGGCCTCGCCGTCGAGCGCCCGGCGCTGGTCCTGCTCCATGATCCGCACCCGGTCCTCGATCGCGTCGGCGCCGCTGACGTCGACGCAGAGCCCGAAGCGATCGAGCAGCTGCGGCCGCAGCTCCCCCTCTTCCGGGTTCATGGTGCCGACCAGGATGAATCTCGCGGGGTGGGTGAAGGACACGCCTTCGCGCTCGACTGTGTTGACGCCCATGGCGGCGGCGTCGAGGAGCACGTCGACCAGGTGGTCGTCGAGCAGGTTGACCTCATCGACGTAGAGGATGTTGCGGTTGGCCTGCGCCAGCAGCCCGGGCTCGAACCGGCGCTCGCCGTGCCGGATAGCGGCCTCCAGGTCGATGCTGCCCACGACGCGGTCCTCACTGGCGCCCACCGGCAGCTCGACCACCCGCATCCGCGTCTTGACCACGGGCAGCGGCTCGCCGGCCTGGATCCGCGCGGTGCAATCAGGGCAAAGGTCACGCGGGACGTTGGGATCGCAGGAGTAGTGGCAGCCGACCACCACCTCGTGCTCAGGAAGCAGCGCCGCCAGGGATCTCACCGCTGTCGATTTCGCCGTCCCTCGTTCACCGCGGACCAAGATTCCGCCGATCCTCGGGTTGATGGCGTTGAGGACCAGCGCCAGCTTCATCTGCTCCTGGCCAACGATCGAGGTGAAGGGGTACGCCTGCCTCATCTATATATTGTCGCTACAGACTCATGGCAGCCCCGATCAGCCCCGCGCGCAGCCTCGACGCCCGCGGTCTACGCTGCCCGCTGCCGCTGGTCAAGGCTCGAAATGAGATCGAGCTGATCGAGGTCGGAGAGATCTTGGAGATCGTTGCCACCGACCCGGGAACAGACCACGATTTCCGGGCCTGGTGCGCGCGCAAGCGCCACCAGCTGGTCAGCGTCGAGCAGCTGCCCGGACCCGAGTTTCGCTTCTTGATCCGCCGCGCCTAGAACGCGCAGCGGTCAGACGATCAGCGCCTAGCCGAAGACCGGGCCGGTGGTGATCCCGCCGGGCTTGATGACCATCAGGAAGATGATGATCAGCAACAGGACGGTCAGCACCATGCCGCCTACCTTGGCCTTGTGGATAAGCGCAGCGACTTCGGGCGGCGGCGGGCCGGGAGCGGCTCCGGGCGGGGGACCGCCGGCGGTGAGCACGATCAACCGCGCGGTGGTCGGCAGCTGGTTTATGAACACGATTGCGATCGCGACCAGGTAGATGATGATCGCGACATCCAGGTACAGCGTCTTGGTCAGGTTGATGTCGGCGGTGAAGATCAGCCCGGTCCCGCTGACCAGCATCGTGAGGGCGACCGGCACGATCAGCCCGGTCTCCATCTTGTGCATCAACTCCACGGCGAAGTGGGCATTCTGGGGATTCTTCTCCAGCAGCGAGCCGATCAGCGGGAACACGAATGTCGGCCCGAAGGCGATGATCGCCGCCGCGACATGCAGCAGCAGCCAAAAAAGGAACCAGTTCACCCTCAACCTCCGTCAAGCCGGGTTGGCTTGTCGGCGCTACTCTAGTCCCCTCCGGCGGAGGAGTCCAGCGGCGGGCTAGAGATCCATCGACTTGGCGATGATCTCCCGCATGATCTGCGTCGTCCCGCCGCCGATCGGTCCGAGTCGGGCGTCGCGCCAGGCCCGCTGCACCGGGAACTCCATCATGTAGCCGTAGCCGCCGTGGATCTGGATCGCCTCGTCGGCGACCTTGGTGGCGGCCTCGGTGGCGGCGATCTTGGCCATGCTCACCTCCCTCACCGCGTCGCGTCCCTGGCTGAAGAGCCAGAGCGCGTGGTAGGTCAGGTGCCGGGCCATCTCGATCTCGGTGGCCATCTCGACGAGCTTGTGCTTGATCGTCTGGAACCGCACGATCGGGCGGTTGAAGGCGACCCGGGTCTCGGCGTAGTCCTTGGCCAGCTTCAACGTCTGCTCGGCGCCGCTGACCGCGCCCAGCGCCATCGTCAGCCGCTCCCATTGGAAGTTGGACATGATCATGGGGAAGCCGGCGCCCTCCCCCCCGAGCAAGTTGGCCGCCGGCACCCGGCAGTCAGAGAAGAAGATCTGGGCCGTGTCCGACGCCCGCCAGCCGAGCTTCTTCAGCTTGATGCTCTGATCCAGCCCCGGTGTTCCCTTCTCGATGACCAGGAAGGAGACGCCGCCGTGCGGATCCTCGCCCGTTCGGACCGCGGTGACCAGGATGTCCGCGCGACAGCCGTTGGTGATGTACATCTTGGAGCCGTTGACGATGTAGTCGTCCCCGTCGCGGACGGCCTTGGTCTTGATCCCGGCGACGTCAGATCCCGCCTCCGGCTCGGTGATGGCGAGCGCGGCGATCTTCTCTCCTTTTATCCCCGGCACCAGCCAGCGCTGCTTCTGCTCCTCATTGCCGAAGCTGTTGATCGGCGGCAGAGCGATCTGGGCGTGCGCGCCGAGGCCGGCGGCGACTCCGCCCGAGCCGCAGCGCGACATCTCCTCCACCAGCACCGCCTCGAAGAGATAGCCGGCGCCGGTGCCGCCGTATTTCTCGTCGAACTTGTTGCCGAATAGGTCGAGCGCCCCCATCCGCGGGAAGGTCTCGTCGGGAAAGTACTCGGCGTTCTCCCACTCCTCCGCGTGGGGCAGAAGCTCCTTGGCCACGAAGGCCCTGACGCTCTCTCGATACGCCTCGTGGTCGTCGTCGAAGATGAAGTAGCGCTGGGTCATCGACGGCCGAGCGGTTTGCCGTCCGGCATCGAGTTGAAGTACTCGCCGAGCTCCGGATGGTGCCTGGCCGCCTGCTCGCGAACCTCGTCGGGCACGCGGATGAAAAGCCCCTTGCCCTCGGCCAGCAGGGTGCCGTCGTCGAGCTTGATCTCGCCCCGGCTCTCGAAGGCGCTGTTGCGGCCGCGGGTGAGGCGGGCCCGGCAGGTCAGCCGCTCCCCCACCGGCGCCGGGTTCCGGAAGCGAATTTCGAGCCGGCCCGTCATCGTCCAGGTGCGGGTGAAGAGCGCGGTCCGGCCCATCGTCTCGTCGAGGATGGTTGACAGCAGACCGCCATGGACCACCCCGGGAAAGCCCTGGTGCTGGGGGCTGCCGACGAACTCGGTGACGATCTCGTCGCCTTCCTGCCGGTAGATCAGCTTCAGCCCGCCCGGGTTGGTCGAGCCGCAGACAAAGCACTGGCGATAGTCGGTGTAGTCGTTGAGCCAGTTGTCGGGGATCTCCGGCGTACTCGATTCCGCCTGGGCCATCACGGCGGCAATCCTAACTGACGGGCCGGTCAGAATAGCTTCGTGATCTGCGTGGTCGTGCCCATCAAGGACTTCGCGAGCGCCAAGACCCGGCTGTCCGACAGGCTCGATCCCGACCAGCGAGCATGCCTGGCGCAGGCCTCCGCCGAGAGGGTCCTGCTGGCGGTGGCCGACTGCGACGCCATCGACCTTCGCGTCGCGGTGGTCGACAACGACATCGCCGCCAAGATGGCGCTGCACCGAGGCTTCGAAGTCCTGCGGCGCCCGGACCTCTACGGCCAGAGCGCCGCCGTCGGGGCCGGGTTTCATCACGCCGCCAATCGCGGCGCCACGAACTTGTTGACGGTCTCCGCGGACGTGCCCCTGGTCCGGCCCAGGGACATCGAGCAGATGCTCAAGCCCAAACCCCCGGTCCTGGTGATGGTATCGGACCGGGCCGGGCTGGGCACCAACGCGCTTCGGCTCGACCCTTTCGTCGACATGCGCCTACATTTCGGGCCGGACAGCCTTTCGCTCCACAGACGCGAGGCCGCCGAGCTGAAGCTGCCTGTCAAGGTCATCGACAATCCTCGAGTGCGGATCGACATCGACACCCCCGACGACATCGACGCCCTCGAGATCTCCGGACCTGACGGCCGGCGGGTGCTGATCGAGGCCGGGCAGCTGCTGGCCGACCAGATGAAGGACAATATCTGGTGGCCTCGGAGCCAGCGGTCGTACTGACGCCCGCGGCCGCGGTCACGATCCTGCCTGTGGGCGGCGTGCCGGAGGTGCGCCCGACGGCAGACCTGGCAGCCCTCCTCTGCGCCGCCATCGAGGTGTCGGTCGGAGGCCTGGTCGCCGGCGACATCGTGGTGGTCGCCAGCAAGGTGGTCTCCAAGGCCGAGGGGATGCAGGTGGCCGAGAACCCGGTGCCCGGCGATGAGGCCACCCGGCTGGCGGCGATCACCGGTTTTGACGCCGGCGAGGTCGAGCTGATCCTGATGCAGAGCAACGCGGTGCTGCGAAGCGCGCCCGGGGTGCTGGTGGTGGAAACCGTCCACGGCTTCGTTTGCGCCAACGCCGGTATCGATCGCAGCAACACCGGCGAGGCCATGGCGCTGCTCCTACCGCTGGACAGTGACGCCAGCGCCGCCCGGCTGCGGGAGCGGCTGGCGCGGCATTTCGGCGTCGAGGTGGCGGTGCTCGTCAGCGACACCTTCGGGCGACCCTTCCGCTACGGGCTGGTCAACGTCGCGCTGGGCGTGGCCGGGATGGGGGCCATCCACGACTACCGGGGCCAGGTCGATCCCGGCGGCCGTGCGCTGAAGGGCACCGAGCTGGCGGTGGCCGACGAGCTGGCCGGCGCCGCCGAGCTGGTGATGAACAAGCTCGACCGGGTGCCGGCGGCGGTGATCCGGGGCTATACGTGGGAGCGGTCCGAGGGCGGCAGCGCGCGGCTGCGGCGCGACCCGGCGCAGGACTACTTCAGGTGAGACCTCCCGGCGGCCGCGAGCGGGTCGCCATCCTCAGCGGCGGGATCGGCGGGGTCAAGCTGGTCGAGGGGCTGCAGGAGCTGCTGCCTCCCGAGGCGCTTTCGGTGATCTGCAACACCGGCGACGACCAGGAGTTCTGGGGTCTGCACGTCAGTCCCGACGTCGACACCGTTCTATATACGCTCTCGGGCTTGGTCAACCGCGACCAGGGCTGGGGACTGGACTCGGAGACTTTCCAAGCCCTGGAGCTGCTGGAGCGATACGGCGAGCCGACCTGGTTCAAGCTCGGCGACCGCGACATCGCCACCCACATCCTGCGCACCAGGTGGTTGCAGGAGGGCCGCCGTCTGGCCGAAGTCACCGCCGAGCTGGCGCGCCGTTTGGGGATCGGCTGCGCCGTCATCCCCATGACCGACGATCGTCTGCGCACAATCGTGGTGACGCCCGACGGCGAGCTCGATTTCCAGGACTACTTCGTCCGGCGCCGGTTCGAGCCGCCGGTCGAGGAGGTCCGCTTCGACGGCGCTGCCGACGCCACCCCCAGCCCCGAGGCGCTGGCGGCGATCCTGGGCGCCAGCACCGTCATCTTCGCCCCCAGCAACCCCATCGCCAGCATCGGCCCCATCCTGGCGGTGCGAGGCCTGAGACAAGCCATCGCCCAGGCGCCCGGGCTGCGGGTGGCGGTCTCGCCCCTGATCGGCGGCGACGCCGTCAAGGGGCCAACGGTTCCGATGATGCAGTCCGCCGGGCTGCCCATCTCACCGCTGGGGATCGCGCAGGCCTATGAGGGCTTGATCGACGCGCTCGTCATCGACAAGCAGGATGTCGCCTTCAAACCGGACCTCGAGGCGCAGGGCCTGAGGGTGCTGGTGACGGAGACCCTGATGGAGGGGTTCGAGGGACGGCTGCGGCTGGCGGCGGAGGTCCTCGACTTCAAGGCGGCGACGACGCGTTGACGACGCACTTGGTTACGCTTCAGCTGTGAGCGTCGCCGCCAACGAGTTCCGGATCGCCTGCGGACATTTCGCCACCGGCGTCGCGATTGTCACGATGAGCAACCACGCGGGCGAGTCCCACGGACTGACGGCGAATTCGTTCACTTCGGTGTCGCTGGATCCTCCCCTGATCCTCGTCTGCGTCGAGAAGACCATCTCCAGCTACCCCGCGATGGTCGAAGCCGAGGGATTTTTGGTCAACATCCTGACCGACCAGCAGGAGGAGCTGGCCCGCCGCTTCGCGACGCCCGACATCGACAAGTTCGATGGCGTGGAATTCGGATTCGGGGCGTTCGGGGCGGCGCGGATCCCGGGCTGCCTAGCCTACGTCGCCGCGCGGCGGCATTCGCAGCTGGACGGTGGCGACCACACGATCTTTATTGGCGAAGCGACGGCGACGGAGCTGGGCAGCGGGCTGCCGCTGGTGTTCTACAGGGGGATGTACGGGGTGCCTGGTCGGTAGTACGCCTGGCCGGCTTGGGGCGCGGGGGGCGGGCGTGTGGCGTGGGCTGTGGGGCGAGGCGTGGGTGGTTTCCTGGCGGGGGGGGGTGGGGGGCCGGGGGGCGGGC
>Ga0210400_10000651_pt1 | contig 37275 bp, 27 predicted proteins | sample IncBWH26MmetaG_FD_155456 | JGI IMG/M metagenome (GOLD analysis project Ga0210400, IMG submission 155456) | Forest soil microbial communities from Barre Woods Harvard Forest LTER site, Petersham, Massachusetts, United States - Inc-BW-H-26-M | ecosystem: Environmental > Terrestrial > Soil >... | reverse complement strand
AGGAAACGGCCGCGGCCCTGGACCAGATCACCGCCACGGTGCGCAAGACCGCTTCGGGCGCGAAGGACGCCAGCGAGGTCGTCACCGCCGCCAAGGCCGAAGCCGAGCATTCCGGCGCGGTGGTGGCTGAGGCTGTCCAGGCCATGGGCGAGATCGAGCAGTCCTCCGGCCAGATCAGCCAGATCATCGGCGTGATCGACGAGATCGCCTTCCAGACCAACCTGCTGGCCCTGAACGCCGGCGTCGAGGCCGCCCGGGCGGGCGATGCGGGCAAGGGCTTCGCGGTCGTGGCCTCCGAGGTGCGGGCCCTGGCCCAGCGCTCTGCGGAAGCCGCCAAGGAGATCAAGACCCTGATCTCGGCCTCGTCGCATCAGGTCGGCCAGGGCGTGGCCCTGGTCGGCGATACGGGCCGGGCGCTGCAGTCGATCGTGACCCAGGTGGCCAAGATCGACACCCTGGTCCTGGAAATCGCCGCCTCGGCCCAGGAGCAGGCCACGGGGCTTCAGCAGGTCAACACCGCGGTCAACCAGATGGACCAGGTGGTGCAGCAGAACGCCGCGATGGTGGAGGAGCAGACCGCCGCCACCCACTCGCTCAAGAGCGAGACCAGCGAGCTGGCCGCGCTGATTTCGCGGTTCAAGGTCGCGGCGGGCAAGGCCGTCAGCCGCTCGGGGCCGCGCGCGGCGACCGGGCGCGACGTTGCGGCTCCGTCGCCGGCCCGGGCCATGGCCCGCAAGGTCGCGGCCAGCGTCGGCGGGGCGGCCGTCGCCGAGGACGAATGGTCGGAATTCTGAGGATGAGCCAACCCGCCCATCACGGATCCGCGCGCGAGCTGATTTCCTTTCGCGTAGGCGCCCAGGACTTCTGCGTCGACATCATGGCGGTGCGTGAGATCCGTGGCTGGACGCCGGCCACGGCCCTGCCGGGGGCGCCGGACTTCGTCTACGGCGTGATCAACCTGCGCGGAGCCGTGCTGCCCATCGTCGACCTGGCTTCGCGGCTCGGCTTCGACGCCGCGGATCCCACGGCCAAGCACGTGATCATCGTCACCGAGATCGGCGGCCAGGCGATCGGCCTGCTCGTCGAAGCGGTCTCCGACATCCTGTCGGTGACCGACGACGTGATCCAGCCCACCCCCGACGTGGCGTCCGGCGCGGCCAAGACCTTCGTGCGCGGCCTGCTGGCGAGCGAGGGCCGGATGATCAGCCTGATCGGCCTCGACAACATCGTACCCGAGCTGAACCTGGAGGCGGCATGACGGTTGTGGGGCTTCTTCCGAGGCCCGAGCCGCCATCCGTTCCGCCCCAAGACTTTCGGCGTCATCACCATCTTGCGAGATCTGTCCATGAGCACTCCTGAGCCGGCCAACGTGAACGCCTTGCAGGCGCGTCTGTCGGCGCTCGAAATCGACCTGCGCAGCGCCTTGGCCATCAGCAGCGCCCTGCTGCAGGGGCTGACCGCGACATCGCGCAAGACCCATCACGCGATCGACCTGGCTCTCGACGAGGCCTTGAGGGCGATCGCGACGGAAGAGCGGCACGGCTCGGCCGCGGTCCACGCCATCGTCAGCGAGACCCGGGAGAAGCTGCGCGCCGAGACCGGCATCCAGGAGCGCATGGCCCGCGACCTGGAGCGCCTGATCATCGACAAGGCCTCGGCGATCCAGGGCGACGGCGGCGGCGTGGTCATCGCCCGCGACTTCACCGCGCGCAGGCCTCGGCCCCCGGGCGCCAGTCCGGTCTGACGCCGCAGGCGCCGTCAGGCGTCGCGGCGCACGGTCAGGCCGATCAGCACCGGCATGGCCAGCAGCACCAGCGGATATTGCAGCAACAGGCCGGCGATGATCGCGATGGCCAGCGGCTGCTGAATGCCCGATCCCTGGCCGATGGCCAGCGCCAGCGGCGTCAGGGTGAGGATGGCCGCCAGCGTCGTCATGGTGATGGGCCGAAGCCGCTCGCGGGCGGCCTGCCGCAGGGCCTCGCGGGGCGGCATCCGATGGGCGAACTCGGCGTATTCGGAGACGAAGAAGATCGCCATCTCCGTGCCGATGCCGATGATCATGGTCATGCCCATCAGCGCGGTGATGTTCAGCTCCACCTTGGTCAGGAACAGCGCCGTGAACACCGCCGTGGTCGACAGCAGCGAGCAGCCGATGATGATCACCGGCAGCCACAGCCGGCGGTAGAGGATCAGCAGCAGGATGAACTCCGCGATCAGGGCGGCGACGAACACCTTGGCGAGGCCGGTGAAGGCGATCTGCTGCTGCTGGTAGAGGCCGCCCAGCTCGTAGCGCGTGCCCGGATCGAGCATGCCGGGCCGCGCCAGCGCCGTCTTCACGTCCGCCACCGCCGCCCCCATGCCGCGGCCCTCGATCCGGCCGGTGACCGCCAGCATCGGCTGCAGGTTGTCGCGGGAGATTTCCGGCTGACCGGTCACCGGGACCACCGTGGCGACCTTGCTCAGCGGGAACACATGCCCGTCCGGCGCACGGATCGGCAGGGCCGCCAGGTCCGGCTCGCGAAGGCCGAGCGCGTCGGGCAGGCGCACCCGCACGCCCACCACCTTGGTCGGCTGCGGCAGGTTGGTCGCGACGGCGCCGGCGATGGCGGTGGAGAGCGCCTGGGTGACCAGGTCCGGCGTCATGCCTTCCAGCCCCGTGCGGATCGGGTCGATGCGCACGTCGAGCGCGTCGCCGGCCAGCTTCACGCCGCTCTTCACTTCCACGACGCCGGGAATCTTGGAGATCGCGACCGCCACCCGCTCGGCCTGGGGGATCAGGGTGGCGGTGTCGGCGCCATAGAGCTTGACCTCGATCGGCTGCGGCACGGCGGTGAGGTCGCCGATCAGGTCCTCCATCAGTTGCGCGACCTCGATCTGCACCCCGGGCGTCAGAGCGGTGGTCTGCGCCAGCACGGCGGCCATCACCTCCGGCGTAGAGCGCTTGTGGTCGGGCTTCAGGCGGACGAAGTAGTCGCCGTGGTAGCTCTGGCCCAGGTTGCCGCCGAGGCCCGTGCCGAGCCGGCGGGAGAAGGTCTCCACCTCGGGCGTGGCCTTCAGGAGGGCGTCGATCTGGGCGACCTCGCGGCCGGTCTCGTCGAGCGAGGTCCCGGGCTTTGTGGTGTAGTCGATGATGAAACCGCCCTCGTCGACCTTGGGCATGAAGCCGGTGGGCACCGCGCGCGACGCCAGGAACCCGCCTGCCAGCAGGACAGCGAACACCACGGCCAGGATCCAGGGCCGCCGGAAGAGGGCGTCGAGCAGGCTCAGGTGCCGGCGCGCCAGCCAGTTGGTCTTCCCCGCGCCCGGGTCGCGCCAGCGCTGGAAGTCCACCAGATTGCGGGCCAGCACGGGGACCACGAGGGCGGTCATCAGGTAGGAGATGGCCAGGGCCGCGGCCATGGTCACCGACAGCGCCTTGGAGAAGGCGCCCGTCACGCCGTCCAGGAAGCTCAGGGGCAGGAAGACGATGAGCGTCGCGAGGCTCGAGCCGGTGAGCGGGGTCATGAACTCGCGCGCCGCCGGCATCACCGCCGCGGCCCCGATCACGCCGCCCTCGGGGGTCGGCGCGCCGGCGCGCCGGGCGATGTGCTCGACCATGACGATCACGTCGTCGATCAGCAGGCCGACCGCCGCGGCGATGCCGCCCAGGGTCATGATGTTGAAGCTCATGCCGGCGATGCTGAGCACCAGAACGGTGGCGGCCAGGGTGGCCGGCACCACCAGGACGGCGATCAGGGTCACCCGCCAACTGCGCAGGAACATGATCAGCACGATGGCGGCCAGCGCCAGGCCGATCAGGACCGCGTCGCGCACGCTGCCCGCCGACTGGGTGACGAGCTCGCTCTGGTCGTACCACTTCACCAGGCGCACGCCGGGCGGCAGCTTGAAGGCGGCCAGCTTGGCCTGCACGCCCTTGGCGATCTGCACCGCGTTGCCGTCCGGCTGCTCGTAGACGTTGAACAGCACCGCCGGACGGCCGTCCTCCACCACCCGCGTCCACTGCGGCATGACACCGTCGACCACCGTGGCCACGTCGCGCACCCGCACCACGCCGGTCGGATCGGAACGGACCACCACCTCGCCCACGTCGGCTGCGTGGATCACACTGCGGTCGGAGATCACCAGGAAGAGCTTGCCGCGGTCCTGCAGCCGCCCGACCGCCTGCAGGCTGTTGCCGACGCTGAGCGCATTGGCGAGGTCGGCCATCGACAGGCCGTAGGCGGTCAGCCGGTGGGGATCGGCCAGCACCTGCACCTCGGAGGTGTCACCGCCCTGGACGGCGACCCGCGACAGGCCGGGGATGGAAGATAGCAGCGGTTTGATCTGGTACTGGGCGAGGTCCTGCAGCGCCACCGGCGAGGCGGTGTGCGACTCCAGGGCGTAGGAGGTGATCGGGAACACCGTCGGGTCCATCCGCCGCACGTCGTAGGCGGCGCCGGGCGGCAGGCTGGGCAGGGTCTTGGCCACCGCGGCGTCCACCAGCAGGGTCGAGGCGGTCATGTCGCGGCCCCAGCCGAAGTCGATGGAAATCTGCGCCGAGCCGCGGCTGGTCTCGGAGCGCACGTCGAGCACGCCCGGCACCATGCGGATCGCTTCCTCGACCGGCCGGGTCACCAGCAGGGCGGTCTGGTCGGCGGGCCGGCTGCCGGCGTCGAGGTCGACCACGACCCGCGGGAAGGCGATCTGCGGGAACAGCCCGACCGGAAGGGTGACAGCCACCGCCAGGCCGGCGGCGGCCAGGGCGAAGGCGACCAGGACGATCGCGCGCCATTGCGCCTCGATAAAGCCGGTGAAGCTCATTTGGCGGCCGCGGTGCGCACCTGGGCGCCGTTGTCGAGCTGGTAGGCGCCGTCGGCCACCAGCGGCAGGCGCGGGTCCAGCGGCCCGCGGATCACGTCCACGTCGCCGGCGCTGCGCACGAGGCTGACGTCGACCCGCCGCGCGCGGCCGCCCGCCACCTGGAAGACGTAGTCCCGCTGGCCGTCGTTGAGCACGGCCACATGGGGCGCGAGCCAGCCCGCCACCTGGCCGACCGTCACCGCCGCGCGGAAGGCGTCGCCGAGGATCAGGCCGCCGCCGGCGGCGCCGATGTCGGCGTCCACCAGCCGGGTCCGGGGATTGAGCGCGCCGGCGATCCGAAGCACCCGCCCCGCAACCGCCGGCCGTCCGGACAGGCTCTGCAGCGTCGCGGGCTGGCCTACCCTCAGCCGCGCCGCCTGGCCGGGGTCGAAGCCCGCGGTGACCACCAATCCGGTGCTCCGGGCGACCGTCACGAGCGCCGCGCCGGCCATCGTCTGGTCGCCCGCCGCGACCGGGATCGACACCACGACCCCGTCGAAGGGCGCCGACAGCCCGCCGGAGGGCGCGGCGGCCCCTTGCTGCCCGAGCGCCGCGAGGTTGGCCTGGGCGGCGCGCAGCCCCGCCTCGGCCTGGGCCACCTGGTCGCGGGTCGCGAGTTGCTGGGCGAACAGTTGGGCGGCGTGCGTCTGCTGGTCCTGGGCGAGCTTCAGGGCGGCGGCGGCCTGGCGGTAGGCGCTCACCGCCTGCGGGTTGAGGCTGTAGGCGATCAGCCGCTGGCCGGCCTTCACCAAGGCGCCGGGCGCCACGAGGATGGTGTCCACCCGCGCCGGCTGCTGGAGGCTCAGCGTCTGCACGGCGCCGCTGGCCGGCGCGGCGGCGCCATAGACCGTCACCACGTCGGGAAGCGCGCCCTGGGTCGGCGGCTGGGTGCGCACCAGGACCGTGGGCGCCGGCGGGGCGGGCGGCGGCTGGCCGCAGGCGGCCAGGGTCGCGGCGAGGGCTGCGGCCGCGAGCGCGGGTCGGATCGGGCGCGGGCTCATCGCGACGCCTCCTGAGGCAACGGTTGGACGGAGGGCAGGCCCGCGCCGACCAGGGTGGCGATCGCCACCTGCTGCTCGAGCAGGACCTGTTCCAGGCTGACGGCCTGGGCGAGGCGGGTGAGGCGGGCGTTGACCAGGTCCACATAGGTCCGCTGGTCGATGTCGCGGGTGCGCAGGGCCGCCTCGGCCTTGGCCGCCCGCTGTTCGGCGATGGGCAGGTCGGCGCGGACCTGCTGAAGCTGGCGCTCCGTCGCGGCGATCTCGCTCAGCCGGGCGCGGACCTCGCCCACGGCCGCGGTCAGCCGAGCGGCGTATTCCTCATGCAGCACGGCCCGGGTGGCCCGCTCCACGGCGACGCCGCCCTGGTTGCGGTCGAAGACCGGCAGGCCGACGCTGGCGGTCGGGCCCGCGTTGCGCACATTGGCGTTGTCGCTGCTGCCGGAGACGCCCAGCGTCAGGCCGGGGAACTGGCTCAGCAGCGCCGTGCGCAGCCTGGCGTCCTGGGCGGCGTAGCCGAGCTGCAAGGCCACCAGGTCGGGCCGCCGGAGCGGCAGGTTGGGCAGGTCCCGCTCGATGGCCGCAGGGTCGAGGGGCGGAAGGTCCGCGCTGGCCGCCAGCGGCGCGACGGCCTCGGGCGCCAGGCCCAGCAGGGCGTTCAACTGGTGGCGCTCGCCGAGCATGCGGCGTTGCAGGTCGTCGAGCTGGGCCTGGGCCTGCTGCCGCGCCGCCAGGTAGGGCGCGGCGTCGGCCAGGGTCACGTTCCCGGCCGCGAGCGCGGTTTCCAGCCGCTCGCCGCGGCCGGCGAGCAGGTCGCGGGCCTGGGCGAGCACCTCGAGGCTGTGCCGGCCCTCGATCAGGTCGACGGCCAGCAGGCGCGCCTGCCCGGCCACCTGCCACTCGCGCCAGAGGATGTCGGCATCGACCTGCTGCACGGCCTTGCGCGCCGTCTCCTGGCGAGTGCGGTAGGTGACCAGGGCGCCGAAGTTGAAGTTGAGCGCGGCGTTCCAGGCGGTGGTGGTCCCGACGCCGGCCAGCAGCGGCAGGACGGCCCCGCCGAATTGCGGATTGGGCAGCACGCCGGCCTGGATCAACTGGGCCTGGGCGACGCCGTGCTGGGCGCGCACGGCGCGCAGGTCCGGGTCGTTCTGCACGGCGAGGGCGGCGACCTGGGCGACGGTGAGCGGACCGGCAGGCAACGGCTGGTCGTGGGCCAGCCGGTCAACCGCCGGGGCGAGCTGCGGCGCGGTGGGAAGCGGCGATGGCGAATAGGTGGCGCATCCGGCCAGCAGTCCCGCCGCCACCGTCCACGCCCATGACAATCCGCGCGTGCGTCTGCGCGCGGGCGCGCCGAAACTGGGCATCTCCAGACCTCTCCCGCGCCGATGCCTTAACGGCTCGCCGGCGACTCGCGTTTCACCCAGGGCCAGGAGCCGTTCAGAGGAGGCGGTAGGCGAACGCCGCCACGGCGCCGAGCGCGGCCACGATCAGGGCCAAGCCGCCCAACCGCGGCGACACCAGGCAAAGCCCGCCCGTCAGCACCAGGGCGGAAGCGCCGCCAACCCACAGCTTCCAACTCACGTCGGTCTCCAACCCGGCCCCGTCCCTGGGCCATGGGGCGCACCTTCGCAGGCCCCCGCCGCAGCGGCCTCGCCCGGGACTTACAAGGGTGTAAGCTCGCTGCCGGGCGGCCCCGGGAGCGGCGCTGCATAAGGGGCGCTGGACAGGAGGGCGCGCATGGCGTCGGCGATTGCGGGCCTGGAGGCATGAGGGCTGGGTCGCTGAGGCCCTCCCTGCGCCTGCGGCCGCTGGCCTTCACGGCCTTTGCGATGACCACGGTCTTGGGGGCGGTCGCCCTGGCCTTCTACCTGGTCAATCTGTCGGCCGAGGATGTGTTCCTCGACCGCGAGCGCGACGCCGCCGTCGCGGAGGGTCAGATTCTCGCCGAGGCTTTCGCCGTGGAAGGCGCGCCGGGCCTGGTGAAGCGGATGGAACGCCGGACGCGGCTGGCCGCGCCGGAATCCCACTATGCGTTGTTCGATCCGGCGGGCCGGCGCATCGGCGGCGACCTGCTGGCCGCGCCGACGCCTCTGCCGTTGGGCGACTGGGTCAAGGTCAGCTCGCGGACCCGCGCCGGGCCGATCACGCTCAACGCCACCGCCGCCCGGTTGCCGGACGGATCGCTGCTGGTCGTCGGACGCGACGCGGCCGGGCAGCGCGATTTCGAGGCGCGGACCGCCGACGGCCTGCTGATCGCGCTCGCGATCGTGGTCACAGCCAGCCTTGGGGTTGGGCTGTTGCTGAACGCCCTGGTGATCCGGCGGGCCGAGGCGGTCGCCGGCGTCGCCGAGCGGATCGCGGCCGGCGACCTCGGCGCGCGCGCCGAGGTCTCGGAGCGCGGCGACTCGTTCGATCGCATCGGGGCCTCGCTTAACCGGATGCTCGATCGCATCGAGGAGCTGCTGACCGGCATGCGGACGGTCACCGACAGCCTGGCCCACGACCTGCGGACCCCGCTGACGCGGATGCGGGGCGCCGTCGAGGGCGCGCTCGACCCGGCGACCAGCCACGACGACTGCCGCGCCGCCCTCGATCAGGTCAGCCAGGAGCTGGAGCGGGTGCTGTCGGTGTTCGCCGCCCTGATCGACATCGCCCGGGCGGAGTCGGGCCTGTCGCGGGAGATGATGCAACCGCTGCGGCTGGACGAACTGGCGCTCGATCTGGCGAGCCTGTTCGCGCCGGTGCTGGAGGACGCCGGCCAGACGCTGGAGGTCCGTCCTATGGACCCGCTGGCGATCGACGGCCATGAGCAGTTGCTGCGCCAGGCGGTCGGCAACCTGCTGTTCAACGCCGCCCGGCACGCAGGGTCCGGCGCGACGGTCACCCTGGAGGTGCTGGGCGGCCGGCAGGCGGCGGAGATCGTCGTCGCGGACGACGGTCCCGGCATCCCCGACGCGGACCGGGAGCGGGTGAAGGACCGCTTCGTCAGGCTGGACGAGGCGCGTGGCGGGGCGGGTTCGGGCCTTGGGCTTTCCATCGTCGCGGCGGCCGCGAAACTGCATGGCGGAGAGCTGCGGCTGGAGGACAACCGCCCGGGCCTGCGCGCGGTGCTGACCCTGGGGCGCGGCGACGCCGGGCCTGCGCCAGGCCCCGCGCGCTCGGCCGACGCGCGCTAAGCTTCTGAGGGATCCAGGCCGCCGCCAGGCCCGGCCCTTCAGATCCGCGCCGAGGGCGAATCCGGCAGGCTGAGCGTGACGATGACGCCACCAGGGTCCGAGTGCAGCCGCACCTCGCCGCCCAGGGCCTGGGTGAGCCTGCGGACCAGGGTCAGGCCGTCGCCGGTTCCTCCGCCGCGCAGGCCGCAGCCGTTGTCGGCGACCTGGCAGAGCCAGCCGGTTCCGGTGCGGCGCAGGGACACCCTGACCCAGCCGCCGCTACGCCCGGGGAAGGCGTGCTTTGCGGCGTTGGTGACCAGTTCGACGATGATCAGGCCGAGCCTCTGGCAGGCCTCACGGGGCATGGTCGCGGGGTCCGACCTGAACTCGCAATGGACGCCGCGCGGCGCCAGGTGGGCGACGCACAGCTCCTCACACACCCTGCCCAGGTGGGCGGCCGCGTCGACCCTGACCTCGCCGTCGTCCTCGCCCAGGGCGCGATGCACGTTGGCGAAGGCCTGGATGCGGCTGGAGAAGACCCGGACGGCGTCGCGCACGGCCGGATCGGCGAACCCGCCGAAGTCGCTGCGCAGCAGTCCGTGGAGGGCGGCCAGGGTGTTCAGGAACCTGTGGTTCGCCTCCCGCGAGGCGAGCCGCGCCTCTGGCTCGAAGATGGCGACGGTCATGATGCAGCTCCGATGGCGTGGCCGGGCGCTTGGGGCGGGAGCCGGACGAGCAACTCGCTCTCTTGCGTCGCGTGCGATCCTTGGCCGGGCGCCTCACAGCGGGCTGCGCCTTCACCTTACAGGAATGCCAGCCAGGCCGTTTCGCGGCGGCCCACAGGCTTGTAAGGAAGCCGGACAGGCCCGCGTCAGACGCCGGGCGCACCGGGAGACGCGCGGTTTTCTTGCCAAGACGCGGGTCCCGGTCCTAGCTGACACCAGGCCCGCGGAGGACTGACGGCGGTCGCACGCGAAGGAGCTCAGGCATGTCCAGGCGGGTGCTGGTCGTCGAGGACGACGTCTCGACGGCGGATTACATCGCCAAAGGCCTGCGTGAAGAGGGCTTCACGGTGGAACAGGCCGGCGACGGCCGAGATGCGCTCTACTTGGCGACCTCGTCCGAATTCGACGCCATCGTGATGGACCGCATGATCCCCGGGCTCGACGGTCTGTCGGTGGTCAAGGCCCTGCGCGCGGCGGGGGCATCCACGCCCATCCTGATCCTGTCGGCCATGGGCCACCTCGACGAGCGGGTCAAAGGCCTGCGGGCGGGCGGCGACGACTACCTGACCAAGCCGTTCGGGTTCTCCGAGCTGCACGCGCGCCTCGAGAACCTTATCCGCCGGCGCAGCGAGAAGGCCGTGGAGACCGAACTCCGCTGCGGCGACCTGGTCATGGATCTGCTGACGCGCAAGGTGGTTCGGGCGGGCCGTCCGATCGAGCTCCTGCCGCGCGAGTTCAAGCTGCTCGAATTCCTGCTCCGCAACCAGAACCGCGTGGTCACCCGGGTGATGTTGCTCGAGCGGGTCTGGGACTACCGCTTCGACCCGCACACCAGCATCATCGACACCCACATCAGCCGGCTGCGGAAGTCGCTGGAGACCGGCTTCGACAAGCCGCTGCTGCACACGGTCCGCGGCGCCGGCTACCGGCTGGCGGAAGAGCCCTAGACGCGGTCGTCGCCTTTCCGCCGAAAGCCGTGCGTCTCGGGCGCAGGCGGATCGCCGGTGAGGCCGATGGTGATCAGGGCAAAGCCGCTGAGGACCAGGCTCGCGCCGACAAGCAGGCCCAGGGCGACCTCGGCCCGGAACGGCCAGGCCGCCATCATCACGATGGCGAGCAGGCCGTCGATGAGCGCCAGCCGCCAGAACACCTGCCGCCCGACCAGGCGCCGCCGGCTACGCCGGACGGCCTCGATCGCTGCGAACAGCCCGTCGGCCAGCAGGACGCCGGCGATCAGCAGGGTGATCCCGTCCGCGCCGACCTGCGGAAGCCTAAGCACCACGGCTCCGACCGCCAGGGTAGTGAGCCCGCCGAGCAGCTTCCACCGGTGGCCCCCGGCGCGGTTGAAGGCCGTCAGCATGCGCAGGGCGCCGACCATCACCAGAGTCCAGGCGACCAGGGAGGTCGCCGCTTCGCCGGCCCACAGGGGAAATGAGATCGCCGCCAGGCCGCCCACGGCGACCAGGGCGCCGCCGGCCACCACGGGCCGCGCGTGCGGGATATGAAGCGCGGGATGGCGGGTCGGCGCCGCTGTCTGGGTCATTGGAGGCAACCGCGATTGCGAACGCCCAATCTAGGGCGCGCGGACTACAGGCGTCGGTTCTGCGGCTTACAACTCGGTCAGGTCGCCAGCGCGTTGCCCACGTCTGGCGCAGGCCGGCTCACACGAATGTAAGCGCCGGCGAGTTCCGGCTGACAGGATCGCTTCCCACCTCCACCTGATATGATCGAGCTCCGTCGCCTGAGAAGGCGCCGGGCAGTATCGAAACTTGTCACAGCGTGAGGCGTCGTCATGAAGGTTGGTTTCATCGGGTTAGGGCGCATGGGCGCCGGCATGGCGGCGAGCCTGCTGAAGGCCGGCCACGAGGTGACGGTTTACAACCGCAGGCCCGCGAAGGCCGCGGCGCTGGCCGCGCAGGGCGCCAAGGTCGCCGCGACAGTGGCGGACGCCTGCAGCGGCGCGGCGGTGATGACCATGCTGGCGAACGATCAGGCCGTCGAGGACGTCGTGTTCGGCAACGGCGGGCTGATCGAGACGCTGGCGCCCGGCGCCATCCATATCTCGTCGAGCACCATCAGCGTCGCGCTAGCCGAACGGCTGACGCTGGCGCACCGCGAGCTCGGCAGCCGCTTCCTCTCCGCCCCGGTGTTCGGCCGTCCCGATGTCGCCGCGGCCGGCCAGCTCGCGGTCGTCGCCGCCGGCGCGCCGGCCGTCGTCAAGGAAGCGGCTCCCCTGCTGGACGCGATCGGGCGGGGCACCTCCGTGGTCTCGGAAACGCCGGCCGCGGCCAATCTGGTGAAGCTGAGCGGCAACTTCCTGCTCGCCTCGGTCATCGAGTCGCTGGGCGAGGCGATGGCCCTGATCGGCAAGTCGGGCATCGACCGCAGGCGCTATCTCGACATCCTGACCACGGCGCTCTTCGACGTCCCGGCCTACAAGCTCTATGGCGGCATGATCGCCGACGGCCGGTTCGAGCCCGCCGGGTTCGCCGCGCCCCTGGGACAGAAGGACATCCGCCTGACGCTCGCCGCGGCGGAGGCGCTGGGGGTGCCGATGCCGCTCGCCAGCCTGCTGCGCGACCGGTTCCTGGCCCTGATCGCCCAGGGCGGCGAGGGGCTGGACTGGTCGGCCATCGGCGGGCTGGCCGCCGCGGACGCGGGCCAAGCGCAGCCCGGCCCGGCCAAGACCCTCGCCCTGGTGAAGGCCTGACCCCAGCGCCGCCGCCTTGGCGGCGGCGGCCTGGCGGCGGCCCGGCGCTCTCCGGGCCTTTATGAATCCTTGATGTCGGGGCGCTCGGTTACGAATAGTCCCCTTAGTGATAAAGGTCGTATCAGCGTCATCATTCGATCCCTCCGGGAGAATGCAGTGACCGACCTGATCTATCTGGCAGCCGGCGTCGCCGTTCTCCTTCTCTTCGTGGGCTACGCCGCCCTTCTGAGAAGGACCTGACCATGCTGATGATCCTCATCTACGCCGCCGGCGGCGTCGGCATCGCGATCTACATGGTCGCCGCCCTGTTGCGCCCCGAGAAGTTCTAGTCGCGCCAAGCCGCGCCGCGCCGTCCGGCGCCAATCGCTACGACAGCCGATTCATCGAGCCCAAGACATCGAGAAGGAGACCTCGCCATGGACGTGCGAGGCTGGTCCGAGATCCTCTTCACAATAGCTGTCACGGTCGCGCTCGCGTGGCCGCTGGGCATCTATTTGGCCCGTGTCTGGAAGGGCGAGCGCACCTGGCTCGACCCCGTCCTGCGGCCGGTCGAGGGCGTGCTCTACAGGTCCTTCGGCGTCGATCGCGACAAGAGCCAGAACTGGTTCGCCTACACCGTCTCGATGCTGATGTTCAGCGTGGCGAGCTTCGTCGTCCTCTACCTGATCCTGCGCTTCCAGGACCTGCTGCCGTTGAACCCCCAGGGCTTCAAGGGCGCCTCGCCCGATCTGGCGTTCAACACCGCGATCAGCTTCATCACCAACACCAACTGGCAGTCCTATACGCCGGAGCAGACGGTCTCGACCTTCTCCCAGATGGCGGGCCTGACGTCGCACAACTTCCTGTCGGCCGCCGCGGGCATAGCCATGGCCGCCGCCGTCGCCCGCGCCTTCGCGGCCAACCGGGGGGAAGGATTGGGGAACTTCTGGGTCGATCTGACCCGGATCAGCCTCTACGTCCTGCTGCCGATCTCCATCGTGATCGCGATCGCCTTCGTCGCCCTGGGTGAGCCGCAGACGCTCGCCGCCCACGCCAACGCCGTCGGCCTCGAAGGCGGCAAGCAGGTCATCGCGCTCTATCCGACCGCCTCCCAGGAGGCGATCAAGCAGCTCGGCACCAACGGCGGCGGCCTGTTCAACGCCAATTCCGCCCACCCGTTCGAGAACCCCAACGCGATCACCAACCTCATCGAGGAGGTGATCATGAACGCGCTCGCCTACGCCTGTGTCGTGGCTTTCGGGATCGTCGCACTCGCGCGCCGTGAAGCCCGCGCCCTGGTGGCGGTGATGGCCACCTTCATCCTGGCCGCGTCGGCCGTGGTCTACTGGTCGGAAACCCAGCCCGCGCCCGCCATGCACGCCGTGCACGCCGCGACCGCGGTCAACATGGAGGGCAAGGAGGTCCGCTTCGGCGCGCCGTCCACGGCGGTCTGGACCGCCTTCACCACCGGCGCGTCCGACGGCGGCGTCAACGCCATGCACGACAGCTACATGCCGCTGGGGGGCGGCGTGGCGATGTTCATGATCCAGCTCGGCGAGATGCTGCCGGGCGGCGTGGGCTCGGGCCTCTACGGCATGGTGGTCATGGCCCTGATCGCGGTCTTCGTGGCCGGGCTGATGGTCGGACGAACGCCCGAGTACCTGGGCAAGAAGATCGAGGCGCGGGAGGTGAAGTTCGCCATGCTGGCGGTGCTGATCCTGCCGCTGTCGATCCTGGGTTTCGCCGCGGCCGCATCGGTCATCCCCCTGGCCCTGAAGGCGCTGGAAAATTCCGGCCCCCACGGGCTGTCGGAGATCCTCTACGCCTACTCCTCGGCGACCGGGAACAACGGTTCGGCCTTCGCTGGCCTCTCCGCCAACGTGCCCTACTGGAACGCGACCCTTGGCGTCGCCATGCTGCTGGGCCGCTTCGCCTATGTGGTGCCGGTTCTGGCCATGGCCGGATCCATCGCCGCCAAGCCCAAGCTCGAGCCGTCGACCGGCACCCTGCCCACCCACGGCCCGCTGTTCATCAGCCTGCTGATCGGCGTGATCCTGATCATGGGCGGCCTGCAGTTCTTCCCCGCTCAAGCCCTCGGCCCGATCGTCGAGCACTTCCAGGTGCTCGCCGCCGTCGCCGCTCACTGAAGTCCTCCGGAGCTCAGATTCCCATGACCGACGCTACGGTCCACCTCGGTGAGAAGCGCCGCTCGGCGGTCTCCTCGACTACCCTGTCCTCGGGCGTCATGGCCCGCGCGATCCGGGATTCCTTCGTGAAGCTCGACCCGCGCCGGCTGGCCCGCAATCCGGTGATCCTGGCCACCGAGGTCGTCGCCGTCCTGGCGAGCATCTCGACGGTCTATGACTTCACCACCGGGACGGCGCCCTGGTGGGCGTTCCAGATCGCCCTGTGGCTGTGGTTCACGGTGCTGTTCGCCAACTTCGCCGAGAGCATCGCCGAGGGCCGCGGCAAGGCCGCCGCCGACGCCCTGCGGGCCCAGCGGGTGGACGTGAAGGCCAAACTGATCACCGACGACAAGGGCGCGATCGTGATGACGCCGGCCTACAAGCTGAGCGCCGGCAGCATCGTCCTCGTCGAGGCCGGCGACATGGTCCCCTCGGACGGGGAGATCGTCGAAGGCGTGGCCTCGGTCAACGAGGCGGCGATCACCGGGGAATCCGCGCCGGTGATCCGGGAGTCCGGCGGCGACCGCTCGGCCGTGACCGGCGGCACCACCGTGGTCTCCGACTGGATCAAGGTCCGCATCACCGCCGAGCCCGGCAATACCTTCCTCGATCGCATGATCGCCATGGTCGAGGGCGCCGAGCGCCGCAAGACCCCCAACGAGCTGGCGCTCACCGTCCTGCTGGCCGGCCTGACCCTGATCTTCCTGATCGCGGTGGCGACCCTGCTGGGCCTCGGCCAGTACTCCGGCGTCAAGCTCGACCCGCTGGTGCTGGGCGCGCTGTTCATCTGCCTGATCCCCACCACCATCGGCGGCCTGCTGTCGGCGATCGGCATCGCCGGTATGGACCGGCTGTTGAAGGTCAATGTGCTGGCCACCTCCGGCCGCGCCGTCGAGGCCGCAGGCGACGTCGACACCCTGCTGCTCGACAAGACCGGCACCATCACCCACGGCAACCGCATGGCCACCGAGGTGATCGCCGCGCCCGGCGTGCGGGCCGAGGCCGCCCTCTACGCGGCCATGATGGCCTCGCTGGCCGACGAGACTCCGGAAGGTCGCTCGATCGTCGACCTGGCGCTCGAAAAGGGCCTGACCGGAACCCCGCCCAAGGACTCCACGCCGGTCCCGTTCAGCGCCACGACGCGCATCTCCGGCCTGGACGCCGGCCGGGATAGCTGGCGGAAGGGCGCGGTCGACGCGATCTTCAGGCTGGTGGGCCTCAGCGCGGCCAGCGCGCCGGCGGAGCTCAATGCGGCGATCGACCGGATCGCGCGGGCCGGCGGCACGCCGCTGGCGGTCGCCGAGAACGGCGTGCTGGTCGGGGTGATCCACCTGAAGGACGTGGTCAAGGCCGGCGTGAAGGACCGCTTCGCCGACCTGCGCCGCATGGGCCTGCGCACGGTGATGATCACCGGCGACAATCCGGTGACGGCCGCCGCCATCGCCTCGGAGGCCGGGGTCGACGACTTCCTGGCCGAGGCCACGCCGGAGGACAAGCTGCGGCTGATCCGCGAGGAGCAGGGCAAGGGCCGTCTGGTGGCCATGTGCGGCGACGGCTCCAACGACGCCCCGGCGCTGGCCCAGGCCGACGTGGGCGTGGCCATGCAGACCGGCACCCAGGCCGCCCGCGAGGCCGGCAACATGGTCGACCTCGATTCGGACCCCACCAAGGTCATCGAGATCGTCGAGGTGGGTAAGCAGATGCTGATCACCCGCGGCGCGCTCACCACCTTCTCCATCGCCAACGACGTGGCCAAGTACTTCGCCATCATCCCGGCGATCTTCGTGGTCTCCCTGCCGGCCCTGGGCGCGCTGAACATCATGCGCCTGGGCAGCCCGCACAGCGCGATCCTGTCGGCGGTGATCTTCAACGCTCTGATCATCATCGCCCTGGTGCCGCTGGCGTTGCGCGGCGTCCGCTACCGGCCCATCGGGGCGTCGCGGCTGCTGCAGCGCAACCTGCTGATCTACGGCCTGGGCGGCGTCGTGGCCCCCTTCATCGGGATCAAGATCGTCGACCTGATCGTCACCACCGCCGGTCTGGCCTAGGAAAAAGGCGTCAAGGACATGCTCTCCGAAATCCGCCCCGCCATCGTCTCGACAGTGCTGTTCACGGCGCTGCTGGGCCTGGTCTACCCGCTGGCGATCACCGGCGTGGCCAAGGTCGCCTTTCCCTACCAGGCCGAAGGCAGCCTGGTCCGCGACGCCCACGGCCAGGTGATCGGCTCGGCGCTGATCGCCCAGCCGTTCGCCAAGGACGAGTACCTGCATCCGCGGCCGTCCGCGGCAGGCGCCAACGGCTACGATCCGACCAGCTCGGGCGGCTCGAACTACGGCCCGCTGAACCCGGACCTCGCCAAGCGCATCACCACCGACGCCGCGGCCCTGCGCGCCTCCACCGGCCACGACGAGATCCCGGACGACGCCATCACGACCTCGGGCTCGGGCCTCGACCCCGACATTTCGCCGGCCTACGCCTTCCTGCAGGCCGACCGTATCGCCAAGGCGCGAGGGGTGCCGGCCGAAGAGGTGCGCAAGGTCATCGCGGCCCACGTAGGCTCGCCGGTCCTCGGCTTCCTGGGACAGCCGCACGTGAACGTGCTGATGACCAATCGGGCCTTGGACGCCGTCGCGCCCAAGAGTACGCCAAAGACATCATGAAGCCGGACGAGCCGCGCCGCCCCGATCCCGACGCCCTTCTCCTGGAAGCGGCCAAGGCCGGGCGCGGCCGGCTCAAGGTCTTCCTGGGCATGGCGCCGGGGGTCGGCAAGACCTACGCCATGCTGGCCCAGGGCGCCCGCCGCAGGGCCGACGGCGTCGAGGTGCTCGTCGGCGTCGTCGAGACCCACGGCCGGCGCGAGACCGAGGCCCTCACCGCGGACCTGGAAATCCTTCCGCGCCGGCCCATCGAGTACAAGGGCCGCACCCTCCTCGAGTTCGACATCGACGAGGCCCTGGCCCGCAAGCCGACGCTGCTGCTGGTCGACGAATACGCCCACTCCAACGCGCCGGGGTCGCGTCATCCCAAGCGCTGGCAGGACGTCGAGGAACTGCTCTCGGCCGGGGTCAACGTCTGGACGACGCTGAACGTCCAGCACCTCGAGAGCCTGGTCGACCTGGTCTGGAAGATCACCGGCGTGCGCCAGCGCGAGACGGTGCCCGACTCCGCCCTGTCGCGGGCCGACGACATCGAGCTGGTGGACATCACGCCCGACGAGCTCCGCCAGCGTCTGAACGAGGGCAAGGTCTACCTGCCGGAAACCGCCCGCACCGCGGCGGTGAACTTCTTCAAGCCGGAGAACCTGACCGCCCTGCGCGAGCTGGCCCTGCGGCGCACGGCGCAGACCGTGGACGACCAGCTCCTCACCGCCATGCGCCAGCGCGGCGTCGAGGGCCCCTGGGCGGCCGGCGAGCGGATCCTGGTCCTGATCGGGCCGGACGCCATGGCCCAAAGCCTGGTCCGGGCCGGGCGGCGGCTGTCGGACATGATGATGGATGCGCCGTGGACCGTGGCCTATGTGGAGCGGCCCAACAAGCCGTCGCCCGACGCCGCCGGCGCGGCCAAGATCAACGCCGCCATCAAGCTCGCCGAACAGCTCGGCGGGGCCAATGTGGTGCTCACCGGCGACGACCTGGTGGGAAGCCTGCTGGACTACGCCCGGCAGAACAACGTCACCCAGATCGTGGTGGGCAAGTCGGGGCCCTCCCGCTGGCGGGCGCTGTTCGGCCTGGCGCTGATCCCCGCGCTCGCCGAGCAGGTGACCGGCGCGGCGCTCCATATCATCACCGAGAAAGCCCAGCCCGAGCCGGAGCCGGAGGCGAAGCCCGCGGAGCGCCCCAGCCTGCTGGCCTGGCGCGGGCATCTCATCTCCATCGCCCTGGTGGCTGTCGCGGGCGGGCTTGCGGGCCTCGTCGACCAGTTCTCGCAAGGCGCCAACCTGGCGATGATCTTCCTGGTCAGCGTGCTGATCAGCGGCCTGGCGTTCGGGCTCTGGCCGGCGGTGACGGCCGCTGCGGTGGCGGCCTTCGTCTACAACTTCTTCTTCCTCGAGCCGCGGCTGTCGATCGCCATCGGGCATACGGCCGACGTCATCACCTTCATCGTGTTCTTCGGGGTGGCCATGACCACCGGCTGGCTGACCGGCCGCATCCGCGACCAGGCGATGGCCATGTCGCGCCGGGCGTCGGCTATCACCGCCCTGCTGGCGGCCAGCCGCCGGCTCTCAGCCTCCGCGACCCGCGAGGAGGCCGCCCAGGCGCTGGCGGAGCAGCTCGCGGCGGCCACGGGCGGCGAAGCGATCGTGCTGCTGCCCGGCGGCGAGGACGTGGTGGCGGTCGCCGCCGCCCCGGCCATGCAGACGCTGGGCACCGCCGACCTGGCGGCCGCGCGATGGGCCTGGCAGCACGGCGAGCCGGCCGGCGCGGAGACCGGCACCCTGCCCAACGCGTCCTGGACCTACCGGCCGCTGCAGGGCGTCAAGGCGCGGTCCGGCGTCGCGGCCATCGAGGCGCGGGCCGTTCATGGGGAGGACGGGGAGCGCTTCGTCTCGGCCCTGCTCGACCAGGGCGCCGTGGCGCTGGAGCGGGCGGAGTTCGCCGCCGACGCCGCCGACGCCGAGGCGCTGCGCCGCGCCGACAAGCTCCGCTCGGCCCTGCTCAATTCGGTCAGCCACGACCTGCGGACGCCGCTCGCCACCGTGCTGGGATCGGCCACGACCCTGCTGGAATACGAGGACTCGCTGGAGCCGGCGGTGCGGGTGGACCTGCTGACCAGCATCCGCGAGGAGGCCGAGCGGCTCAACCGCTATGTCGGCAACCTGCTGGACATGACCCGGCTGCAGGGCGGCGGGCTGAACATCCGCGCCGACTGGGTCGATGTCCGCGACGTCCTGGGCGCGGCGCTGGAGCGGGTCTCGCGCCGTCTCGCCCAACGCAAGGTCACCCGCGACTTCCCCGCCGAACTGCCGCTGGTGAAGGTGGATTCGGCCCTGCTGGAGCAGGCGCTGGTGAACATTCTGGAAAACGCTATCGGCTATAGTCCCGACAGCTCGACGATCGAACTGGCGGCCTACGAGGACCGGAACAATGTGGTGCTGAGCATCGAGGACGAGGGGCGCGGCATCCCCACCGCCGAACTGGAGCGGGTGTTCGAGCGGTTCCGGCGGATGGAGGAGGCCAGCGATCGCGGCAAGGGCGCGGGCCTGGGGCTCGCGATTTCCAAGGGCTTCGTCGAGGCCATGGGCGGACGCATCGCCGCCGCCAGTCCGATCCACGACGGCCGGGGCACTCGCATCCTGATCAGCCTCAAGAAGGAGCCCGTGGGGTCGGCGCAGGTCACGGCCCATGCATAGGCTCCGTATCCTCGTCGTCGACGACGAGCCCCAGATGCACCGCTTCCTGGGACCGGCCCTGAACGCCGCCGGCTACGAGCCGCTGCGGGCCGAAACCGGCCGCCAGGCCCTGGCCGAAATCGCCCGGCGCCCGCCGGACGCCGTGGTGCTCGACCTCGGCCTGCCCGACGTCGACGGGCAGGAGGTGCTGCGCATGGCGCGCGCCTTCTACGACGGGCCGATCATCATCCTGTCGGCCCGCGACCGGGAGATCGAGAAGATCGAGGCCCTCGACGCCGGCGCCGACGACTATGTGGAAAAGCCTTTCCGGGTGGGCGAAATGCTGGCCCGCCTGAGGGTCATCATGCGCCGCCAGCTTCGCCAGGCCGAGGCGCCGCCGGCGGTCGTCCATGCCGAGGACCTGACCATCGACATCCCGCGCCGGCTGGTCACCCGGGCGGGCGAACCGGTCCACCTGTCGCCGAAGGAATACGACCTCCTCGTCAAGCTGGCGCAGGCCGACGGCAAGGTGCTGACCCACAAGGACCTGCTGATCTCGCTCTGGGGCCCGGCGCACGTGGAGGACATGCAGTACCTGCGGGTGTTCATCGGCCAGTTGCGGCAGAAGATCGAGGCCGATCCCTCGGCGCCCCGGCTGATCCTGACCCAGCCGGGGATCGGCTACCGTTTCATGGCCGACGAAGTGACCCGCGCCGGGGGCTAGTTCGCCGGTCTCGCGGCGGCCGCGGCCAGGTAGCCGCCGACGATCTCCACGAAGCGCTCCGGCTTGGCGGGACGGTCGCGCCCCGAGCGGGTGAAGTCGACGCCGATCACGCAGGCGCCGTCCTTGGTCACCGGAACGGGCCAGAGGTCGAACGCCGAGCGATCGTAGGGATAGGTCTCCGCGCGAGCGGCGACCTTGGTTTCCAGCGCCCCCTTCGCGGCGTCTTCTTCCGCATCCGTGATCCGGGCGCCGCCGGCGGTGGCGACGGCGCGCAGGGCGCCGGCCTGCCCCATGAAGATCACCGCCGGTGCGCGGAAGATCTGGGCGAGCGCGGCCGCCGCGCCCTCGACGATCTGCGCCTGCGGCGCCGACCTGATCACCAGATGCGCCAGGCCCTGCAGCGCCTGGGCCTGTTCGGCCGCGCGGCGCGCCTCGCCCATGCGCCGCCGGGACTCGGCGGCGAGCGTGCTGACGCTGGCGGCGATCACCAGCAGCAAGGCCGTCGCCCACAGGTCCGACGGGCTGGCGATGCGCAGCGAATAGTAGGGCTCGGTGAAGAAGAAGTCGTAGGCCAGGACGCTGGCGCCCACGGCGATCAGCGACGGGCCCCAGCCGAAGGCCATGGCCGCGATCATCACCGGCAGGACGAAGATCAGGGTCAGGTTCGGCGCGGCGACCAGATGCTCGACGATGAACGCCAGGCCGGCGGCGAGGGCCACCAGCAGCAGGGCCAGGCCATATTGCGCGGCCAGCGGCAGCGGGCCGGGCGCCTCGCCCCGGCCGTCCTGCGAGGGCGCGCCCGCGCCGTTCGCGACGCCCAGGGGCGCGAGATCACCCGTCAATGAGTCCGACATCTGCGGCTCCAACCTTGCCTGGCCTTCGATAGGGCCAACGACAGTTTACGGCGGCGCGGCATAAGCGATCGATGTGGATTTCCCGCGTCACGCCGCGTTCGCCGCGTCGCCTGTGGCCTCGCGCGCGATGTCGGCCACCGCCTTGACCACCGGCAGGCGCCAGTTCTCGGGCGTCGTCACCATCCAGCAATGGTAGATCGACTCCCACTGCACCGGCACCTGCACCAGCGCGCCCGAGGCCAGGTCGTCCGCGAACACGAAGCGGGCGCCGCGCAGGGTGTAGTTGGCGGGGAAGTGCGCCTTCAGCATGTCGACGTCGTTGCTCACATAGGCGTCGACGTTGTGCGCCTCGACGCCCGAGAGCTCGCCGATCCAGGCGCCGAAGTTGGAGGTGATCCCGACGCTGGCCATCGGGTACTGGAGCAGCTCCGAGGCGGTGAGCGGCGCATTGGCGTTTGCCGCCGGGTGGCCCGGCCGCACCACCACGATCGCCTGATCGTCGAAGATCTTGATCCGGATCAGGTCGCCGTAGGGCTCGGCGTTCTCGCTGTAGCCGAACGCGACGTCATAGCGCCCCTGGTCGACCCCGCGCATGATCGCCAGCCCGTTGTCCAGGTTGGCCTCCAGCTTGATGTCCGGGAACCGTGCCAGGACGCCGCGCACCACCTGGGGCAGGGGTTTCAGCCGCGTCGTCGGCCCGACGCCGATGCGCAGGCGACCCGAGACGCCGCTGGCCCGTTGTCCGAGTTCGCGGCTGAGCGCGTTGGACGAGATCAGCAGCGCGCGGCCCCGCTCGGCGATCAGCTCCGCGAGCCCGGTCGGCTTGGCGGCGCCGCCCGTGCGTTCGAACAGATGCAGACCGAGCTGCGATTCCAGCCGCGATATGCTCTTGCTGAGCGCGGGCTGGCTGATCTGCAGGCGCCGGGCGGCGGCGCTGAAGCTGCCGGCGCGGCAGATCTCCAGCACATGTTCGAGGTGCTTGAGCTCGATACGTTCGAGCCCGGAGGGGTTCGCGAGGCTCCGCTGGCCGGTTCGCGGTGCTGGCCGGATCTTGGTCTGGTCCATGCCCGGAGGTTATAGCCGGGCTCCAGCCGGTGTACATGCGCCGACCGGCCCGGGGCCGTCAAAGATCCGCGAGCGGCGCGGGCCGCCTAGCCCGGATTCGCGCCCCGCCGCAGCGCCACCTTGGACGCCTTCGCGGGCGTGAACCAGATCGGCGAGCTCCAGGCCCGTTCCTGGATGGTCGCAGGAACCTCGGTCGGAATCGGCAGGTGGTTGTTGATGGCCAGCAGGGTGCTCCAGCGCGGCGTCGGGATCTCGAGCACCCGGGCGTAGTAGACCGCGGGCCGGGACGCATCGAAGGTCGGATCGGTCCACTGCGCCGACAGCACGGGCGCGCCGATGGCGTTGGTGTATTTGCCGGTCTTCAGGTCCACCGAATTGCCCACCGGCGGCGCCTTGCCGGTCTTCGGATCCTCATGCCGGCCGCCGGAAAGCGCGACGTTGAAGATGCGTTCCTTATAGCCGTCGCCGTCCTGCCACATCTTGATCACCTGGATGCGGTCGAGATTGGCGCCGTCCGGATCCTTCATCGCCTGCAGCAGCAGGGTCGGCGCCTTGGGCCGGGCCGCCGCCGGCAGGTCGCTGCCCATGGCGACGCCCTTGGCGTAGGCCGCCTTCACCCAGTCCGGGCTCGCCAGGAGCTTGGCCGGATAGGACCAGCTTCCGAACATCCGCACCCGGATGCGCGTGCCGGAGGTCGCGAAGGTCTCCTTGCGCTTCAGGGCCGCATAGATCGAATTGCGGGTGTTCTCCTCGGCCCAGACGCCGGTGACGCCGCCGGTGCCGACCTCGAGGGTCTTCTGGAACGAGTGCGGCTGGCCCTTCGCGTCGGCGTCGCTGTCCAGGCGCGCGGGAATCCGGATGATCTGCAGCGCGCGCTTGGCCGCGTCGCCGCTCGGAACCATGCCGGCGGGCGCGCCGAACGAGCCGCCGATCCCGTTCTCGTCGGTGAAGCTCAGCCCGTTGTGGATGTCGGTGGCGCCCACCAGGCCGTACTTGTAGGGGTTCGCGCCGACCCGGCCGAGCAGGGCGAGGCCGCGCCCCAGCGCCTGGCGGACATAGCTGCCGTCCTCGCGGCTCTTCACGGTCGGGCGCGAGATCAGGTGGTCGTAGAGCTCGAAGTTGGCGAACTCGTCGTTGGGCGACAGCGTCGGCGTGGTGTCCGAAACCCCCTTGTTCTGGGCGATCTCGGTCAGCGGCTCGTTGGTCAGGCGCCGCTGCGCATAGGCCTCGCTGATCGGCCGCCCGTCAGAGTCGTTCCAGTCGTACATCAACCCGTCGGAGGCGTTGGCGTTGTGCGGAATGGCGATCGCGTCGATGCCGCTCGCCCGGACCTTCTCGAGGAAGGTCCACAGGTCCTCGGGCCGGTTCGACTGCGCCGAGGTGAAGGGCTGCGGGCCGTGGTCGCTGTTGAAGAAGACGTTGCGGTGCAGGTTCTTGCCGTCGGGGGCCGAGGTCCACTCATAGGCGACGAAGGTCGTGAACTTGCCGGGGACGTAGTTGTCGTTCGCCGCCTTCATCTGGAGGTTCCAGGTGTTCATCATGGCCTCCTGGGCATGGAACGCCTCGCTGTTGGAGCCGCCCAGCTTGCCGCCCGCGGCGGGGGCCACGGCGAGGAACGCCTGGTGGGGATCGGCCAGGATCTTCGCCCCCAGCGGGGTCTTGCCCAGCGGGTTCGACGGATCGTCGAGCTGGTTCATCACCCCCATGAATTCCGAGTGGTCGGTCACGGCCATGAAATCGAGGGCCCAGCGGCGGCGGGCCGGGACCATGCCCGTCGGGGTGAAGCCCTCCTCGCGGGCGACCTGCGAGGCCGGAATCATGACCGTCTCGCCGCGAGCGAACTTGTAGGCCTGGTCCGGCGTCACCTTGGTGCCGAAGCTCCAGGCGTCGAACGACATGGCGGTGTGGAGGTGCAGGTCGCCGAAGAAGGCCCGGCGGGCGTCCGGCGGGCGGTGGCTGACGTAGGTGACGCCCGGCGGGGTGGGCGCCTCGGCCGCGGCCGGGACGGTCGTCGCCGCCACGGCGTGGCCGCCGGATCTCGGCGCGCTGGAAAGGGCCCACAGCCCCAGCACGGGAACAACTACGGCCGTCGCCAGCCACACGCTCTTCCGGGTCATCGCCTCGCTCCCCTTTATGTTTGTTGGGAACTTTATTTGGCCGCGGCGGAGGCAAGTCCAGCCACGCCGCGCCGCCGAGCTCCCGCCAACCGGGAATAGGCCCATGCCATCAGGGCATGGGCAAATTCATTGATCCGGCGCGGCGGCAGTCCCAGGTTCCCCGCAAGAGGCGACAAAAGAGCGCTTAGGAACAAGGGGGAAACATGACTTTCGCGAGTTCACGCCTTCGGCTGCGCGTTTTGGCAGGCGGGGCCGCGCCGGGCGCGCTGCTGGCCGCGGCGCTGATCGGCGCCCCGTTGGCCGCTCAGGCCCAGGCGAAAGCCACCGGCGCCGCGCAGGCCTCGGCCAGCATCGAGGAGATCGTCGTAACCGCCCGCAAGCGCGAGGAGCGCCTGCGTGACATCCCGACGGCGGCCACGGCCCTGGGCGCCGATCAGCTCCGCGAGATCGGCGGCGTCGCCACGGCCCAGAGCCTGCTCACCAATGTTCCCGGGGTGAACTTCGCCAACACCTCCAACCCGGTGACCTCGGAGGTTTCGATCCGCGGGTCCGGCACCTCGCGGGCGACCACGGCGGAGTCCGGCGTGGGCCTGTTCCGCGACGGCGCCTTCATCGGCGGCGGCACCGTTCTGGGCCGCACCTTCACCGACCTGGACCTGTTCGACGCCAACCGCGTCGAGATTCTGCGCGGCGTGCAGGGTGGCCTGAACGGCCGCAACGCCGAGGGCGGCTCGGTCAACGTCGTCTCCGCCCGGCCCACGCACCAGTACGAAGGCTTCGCCATGGGCGACGTGGCCAACAACGACCACTACGAGGGTCAGTTGGTGGTCAACCTGCCCATCGACGATCACTGGGCGATGCGCTTCGGCGCGGACTTCATGGACCAGTCGAAGGGCTTCTACTATCTGCCCCTGCTCGATCGGTACGCGGACCAGCAGTACAAGCAGTTCCTGCGCTGGCAGCTCAATTTCAACCAGGGTCCGTTCACCGCCAACCTGCTGATCGAGCACGGCGCCGAGGAGCTCCCGGGCCTGGTCTATCAGGTCAACACCTTCCCCAGCGCGACCTATCCCAGCGGCTTCCATCAGGACCGGTTCAGCCTGCCCTGGAACTCGACGTCCGAAGCCAAGATGCGGATGGACAACTACGAGTTCACCACCAACACCGACTTCAGCCTCGGCAGCTTCGTCACCACCACCATGTACCGCGACCGCAGCGGCCAGAACGCCTATGACCGCGACGCCTCGTCCCTGCAGTACGCCCAGTCGCTGGTCGCGGCGGGCAAGGTGGCCGCGGCGGCCATCCCGACCGTGCTGGGCGCCGACTACGGCCTGGGCGGCAATCAGCTCGATCACGCCAAGATCTTCTACCAGGACGTCCACTTCACCGGTCAAAAGGTCGGCGATTTCACCTGGCTCGTGGGCGCGGAATACTACCTGCTGCGCGACCTGCCGCAGAGCGTCCTGGCCAAGACCCCGACGGCGGCCAGCCCGAGCATCGGCACCAACGACGTCGGCCGCTAGCGGTTCGAATCCTACGCCGCCTACGGCTCCGTAGGCTACGACTTCACGCCCAAGTTCAACGTGTCGGGCGACCTGCGGGTGACCCACGACAGTGAGGATTTCAGCACCCAGCGCGTGGATTTCGGCACCGGCCTGCCGGCGGCCAATGGCGTGGCCTTCGACATCACCGGATCGCAGCGCGACACCAGGACTTCCTACACCGTGACCGCCGGCTACAAGCCGATCGCCGACTGGCTGCTCTATGCGAAAGTGGGGACGGCCTTCCGGCCCGGCGGGTTCAACACCTCGCTGGGCGATGTTCGCCAGCCGACCCCGGTGCCGACCTCCTACAATTCCGAGACGCTCACCGCCTACGAAGTCGGCTTCAAGGGCAATGTGCTCAGCAACGTCTATTTGACCGCCGACGTCTATGACAACGAGTTCGACAACCTGATCATCCAAGGCAACAACGGCTGCTTCGTCGGCAGCCCGATTTGCCCCGTGCAACAGACGGCCTTCGCCTTCAACGCCGGCCCGGCCTCGCTGTGGGGCGTCGAGTTCGAGAGCACCAGCCACTTCGACATCTTGGGCGGCCCGCTGCAGTTGACGCTGAGCGGCTCGCGCCAGGGCGGCAAGATCGGCGGCACGATCTACAACGGCCGCCGCCAGCCGCAGCAGCCCGACTGGACCGCGACGCTCGACGCCTACTACACCCACCCGATCACCGAGGCGGTCACCGGCTTCTTCAATTTCAAGGGCAACGGCCGCTGGGGCGGCGTGCAGGAAGTGGCGCAGATCCCCTTGCTCGACGACTACACCGACTTCGATGCGCGGATCGGCGTCGACTGGGGTCGCTATGAAGTGGCGCTGCACGCCGAGAACGTCTTCAACACCACCTATGTGGTCTTCGGCGCGCCCACGGCGACCAACAACGTCGTCCGCTACAACTTCCCGCGCACCTACGGCCTGCAGCTTCGCTATAGCTGGTAGGGGCGCCTCGGCCCGCGGCCGCAGCGCCGTCGGGCCGGCGCTGGATGGGGCCGCGCGGGGTCTGTAAGGTCCTGCGGCGGCCGGGCTTTCCGAGGCGCCGCGGGGGGGCGCCGCATGAGGGTGATCGACCGGGACGAGGTGGCCGCGCGGCTGACCTACGAGGTCTGCATGCCGCTGGTGCGCCGGGCGATGATCGCGCTCTCGCGCGGCGAGACCCGCCAGCTCCTGCGCTCGATCATCCCGCTGGGCGGCGGGCGGATGTTCGGGATCATGCCGGGCGCGCTGGGCGAGCGGGCGATGTTCGGCGCCAAGCTGATCAGCGTCTTCCCGGAGAACTTCGCCAAGGGCGCGCAGTCGCACCAGGGCGTGGTCGTGCTGTTCGACAGCGAGAGCGGGGCGCCGATCTGCGTCGTGCACGCGGGCGAAGTCACCGCGATCCGCACCGCCGCCGCCAGCGCCGTCGCCACCGACGCCCTGGCCCGCGCCGACGCCATGCGGCTAGCGATCCTCGGCTACGGCGAGCAGGCCCTGACCCACGCCCGCGCGATCTCCAAGGTGCGGCCGCTCAGCGCCGTCACCGTCTGGGGCCGCTCGGCCGACCGGGCCCGGGCTTTCGCCCGGCGGCTCGAGGGCGAACTCGGCCTGGAGGTTGCCGCCCATGCGGACGCGGAGAGCGCCGTCGCCGAGGCCGACATCGTCTGCACCGTCACCAACGCCGCCGAGCCGATCCTGAAGGGCGCCTGGGTGCGGCCGGGGACGCACGTGAACCTGGTGGGCTCGAGCTTCGCGGGGCCCGTGGAGGTCGACAGCGAGCTGGTGGTGCGCGCCCGCTTCATCGCCGACTTCCGCGAAGGGGTGCTGGCGCAGGGCGCGGAGTTCCTGCGCGCCAAGCAGGCCGGCCTGATCGGCGACGACCATGTCGTGGGCGAGATCGGCCAGGTGCTGGACGGCGTGCTCCCCGGCCGGGAGGCGCCCGACCAGATCACGGTCTATAAGTCGCTCGGCCACGTGGTGCAGGACCTTGCCGCCGCCCAGGCCCTCTATGGAGCGAGCCCCTCATGACGCCCATCTCCCGCCGCGCCGCTATCGCGCTTGCCGCCGCCCTGATCGCCGGGGCCGCCGCGGCCGCCGACTACTATCCGCCCGCCAATCCCAAGAGCCCGTTCTCGGAGGCGGTGAAGGCGGGCGGCTTCCTGATCGCCTCGGGCCAGCTCGGCCTGCGCCCCGGCGAGCCGCCGCCGCCCTTCGAGGACCAGGCCAGGCACGCCATGGACAATGTCGCCGCCGTGCTCGGCCGCCACGGGGCGTCGATGGACAATGTGGTGAAGTGCACGGTGCTGCTCACCGACATGGGCAGGTTCGCCGCCTTCAACGACATCTACATGAGCTATTTCAAGCCCGGCCGCCTGCCGGCCCGCACGGCCATGGGAGTCGCCGCCCTGGCCGCCGGCGGCAACGTCGAGGTGGAGTGCTGGGCCTACGTGGGCGGCAAATAGTTTCGCCTGCGCGAGGGGTGGCGTCCGGCCCGCGCGCCGGGCTAGCTTGTCCCAAACGGGGGAGCCGCCATGACCTTTGAAACCGCCGGCCGGATTGCCGATGCCTGAGGGCCCAGCTTCGGAGCCGCCGGCGGCGGCCGCCGCCTGGTGGCGGATCATGGACCTGCGGATCGGGATCGTGCCGGTTCCCGTGGCGATCCTGGGCGCGGCGGTGGCGGCGGCCTTCGTGCGGCTGGGCGCGGCGCCGTCCGACATCCTGATGAACATCGTCGTGCTGGCGATCGGCGGCTTCGTCTGCGCCGAGCTCGGCAAGCGCACGCCGGGGCTGAAGAACCTGGGGCTGGCGGCGATCCTGGCGACCTTCCTGCCCTCCTGGCTGGTCTACGCCCACCTGCTGCCGCCGGCCCTCGTGAAGTCGATCTCCGCCTTCACGGACAACTCCAACTTCCTCTACCTGTTCATCGCCGCGATCATCGTGGGCTCGATCCTGGGCATGGACCGGCGGGTGCTGATCTCAGGGTTCCTGAAGATCTTCGTGCCCCTGGCGGCGGGCTCGGTGGTCGCCACCGCGGTCGGCTGCGCCGTGGGGACGGCGCTGGGGCTCGGCCTTCGCCACACCTTCTTCAAGGTGGTGGCGCCGATCATGGCCGGCGGTGTGGGCGAGGGCGCGATCCCGCTGACCATCGGCTACGCCCAGTTCAGCCACCAGCCGCAGGGCGAGCTGTTCGCTGAGGTGCTGCCGGCCGTGATGCTGGGCAGCCTGACGGCGATCCTCTTCGCCGGCGCCCTCAACGCCGCCGGCAAGCGCTGGCCCAGCCTGACCGGCGAGGGGCGTCTGCAGCCCGGCGAGGTCGACGACGAACCCTTCGCCGCGCCCGAAACCCCGCGCGCGCCGGTCAGCGCCGCCGACGTCGGCGCGGCCCTGGTCATGGCGGTGACCCTCTATCTGGTGGGCGCGCTGACCCAGAAGCTGTGGAACTGGCCGGGGCCGGTGGTGATGCTGGCGCTGGCCGTGCTGATGAAGTTCGGCCGCGTGGCCTCGCCCCGGCTGGAGCGCGGCGCCTTCGCCAATTTCCAGTTCTTCTCCACCGCGGTGACCTATCCGCTGCTGTTCGCCATCGGCGTGGCCAAGACGCCGTGGGAAAAGCTGCTGGGGGCCTTCAACCTGCCGACGCTCGCAACCATCGTGGCCACCGTCGCCGCCCTGATGGCGACCGGCTTCGTCGTCGCCCGCTGGGTGAGGCTCTATCCGATCGATGCGGCCATCGTCACCGCCTGCCACTCCGGGCAGGGCGGAACCGGCGACGTGGCGATCCTGACCGCCGCCAACCGCATGCAACTAATGCCCTTCGCCCAGATCGCCACCCGCATCGGCGGCGCGATCATGGTGACCCTGACGCTGATCGTGTTCGCGAAGCTCGGGTTCTAGTTGGTGGCCTTGGCGACGTAGGCGTCCAGCGCCTCGCGGGCCTCGGCCTTGCAGCCGCTCTGGTCGGCGAGCTTGAGGATGTCGTCCAGGGTGGTCGCGCTGGCCGCCGGCGGGCAGAAGCCGCCGCGGCGGGCCCCGAAGGTGCGGCCTTGCGGCGGCGGGTCCAGCAGGGCTTTCAGGCTGTCGAACTTGGCGCCGTCATTGGCCGCCAGCCTGGCGCCGGGCAGGGTGACGCCGGCCGGGCCGGCCTGCAGGGTGGTGACCTCGCCGGAGGCGCGCATCACCGTCAGGGTCTTGCCGGCCGCCACGGGCACCCGCATGCCGGCGTCCAGGGCCTGGCCGCGCTTGATGCCCGGGTCTGTCGAGTTGACGACGATATAGTCACTGGCATTGGCGGCGCCGGCCAGGCCGGCGGCGAGAAGAAGGCCAATAAGAAGGCTACGCATACGAACCTCTCGTGCAACCACCGCGCGAACGGTGAGGCTTGTTCTTTCTAGTTACCACAAAGGTACGGCGGACCGCAGCTTTTAGCTTCACCTTAGGGTTAAGGCTGATCGTCGCGCCTCACGGAAACCTAACCACCCCATATTTGGCCAACCACACCAGGGCCCGCTCGAGGAACGGCCGCCGTTCCGGCGGGAACCGCGCCAGAAGGGCCCCCACGCCCGCCGGCCGGTCCTGCGACAAGGCCGCGATCAGGGCTTCGGTTTCGCGGAACGTGGGCAGGCGGCCCTCGGCGCCGCGCACCGAGGGCGCGGTCATGATCGCCGCCAGCTCCGCCGGCGCGAAGGCCCGCGTCAACTGGACCGTGTCGGTGTGGGCCAGGGTGTGGCTGGGATAGGCCGCGAACATCCGGAAGGGATCGAGGCGCCAGGGATCCTCCACCCCGTGGCCCGCCCGTTGAACCGGCGCGGCCTGGCGGCGCCGCGCGAGTTCGGTCCAGAGCGCCTGGTACTGGGGGATCACCGCGCGCCAGTCGAACACGGTCCGCGCCCGCTCGGCGGCAGCCTTGCCCATCCGCGCGCGCAGGTCGGGATTGGCGAACAGGGCCGCCAGCGCCTGGGCCGCCTGTTCCACATCCACCGCGGTGAACTGCGATTGGGCGGTGAAATAGTCCGCAGAGTCGCCCATGCCGTTCGCATAGCGGAAGGCGAGGTCGGCCCCGAGGCCCGGCCGCGGCGCCGTGGTGCGGATCAGGAAGCCATCGGTCTGGTGGCGCAGGGTGAAGCGATAGCCGTCCCAGTCGGACACCACGCAGGGCAGGCCCGCGGCCATGGCCTCCGGCACGGTCAGCCCGAAGCTCTCCTGCACATTGTCGGAGAAGGAGATGAAGACGTCGGCGGCCGACCAGACCGGGCCATGGGCGTCCGGCGCGGCCTCGCCCACGAAGCGTAGGCGGACATCGGGGCAGAAGGCCGCCGCGGCGTCGCGGAACGCCTGGTCTTCCTCCGGCTTCCGCGCCCCGCCGTAGAGGATCCAGTAGACCGGCTGGCCGGTCCGCTGGGCCGCCTGCTGCAGGGCCAGGCCCATGGGCGCGGGGTTCATCTTGGTGGCCACGCTGAAGCGGCCGAAGAACAGGGCCGCCACGGCGTCGGCGGGCACGTCAAGGGCCTCTCGCCAGCGTCGCCGCGCCTCCGCATCGAAGGTGAAGTCCTCCGAATGCACGCCGAGCGGGATGGTGACGAGCTGGGCGGCCGGCATCCGCGTCACGCCGAAGCGCTGGTGCAGATAGTCGGCGACCGCCTCGAGTTGGGTCTGAACGGCGCTCTGCACGGCCGGCGAGGTGCAGACCAGGGCGTCCCAGGGCTCGACCGGGGCGATCAGCATCCCGGCGATCTCGCCCATGATATAGGTCTCGGCGATGGTGTGGGTGACGCCGGTCAGGGAGTAGGCCGTGGCGCCCACGCTGCGCCGGGCCCAGGCCTCGCGCTGCAGCTCGGGGCTGGGAATGTGCAGGCCGCCGGGTGCGGCCAGGCCCTCGCGCTCGCCCGCCCCGATCCAGGCGATGGGCGCCTTCGCCGGTCCCAGCCGGTCGAGCAGCGGCTGGAAGCTGTCGTGCGCGTCGCCGTGGACGTTCCACAGGTAGATCCGGTCGACGTCTGCGTAGCGCAGCAGGCCGCGCAGGAACCCCTCGCCGGCGGAGTTGCGCCCCATGGGCCGGGGCAGGGCCGCGTCATAGGGCTCGCGACCGAAGTGGATCGCGGCGTTGCCGGGGCGGCCCCTGGTTGAGAGAGTTGGGGCGATGGCCCGCGTCCGGCCTAGCGCGCGGCGGCGGAGGTCGGCATCGCCCGCGCCCCGTCGCCGACGATGGTGAAGGGCGCCCAGAAGTAAGGGTGCGACCAGTCCGGGCTCTGCTGCAGGGCCAGTTGCGCCTGCTGCAGGGCTTCGGCCTCGGTGGCCGCCGGGGCCGAGAAGAGGCCGGTCATCAGCCGCACCGTGGCCGCCGAGTCCACCGACCAGTGCGAGACCACGAGGGCCCGGCCGCCGGCGTAGATCACCGCCCGGGTCAGGCCGCCCAGCGCCTCGCCGCCGCCTTGCAGGCCGGTGAGGTCGGTGGCTTCCGAGCCCGCGCCGCCCGTGTCGCAGGCCGACAGCACCACCAGGTCGGCGTCGAGCTTCAGGTCGAGGATCTCGCTGGCGTCCAGCAGGCCGTCGCTGTCCTCGTTGGCGCCCACCGAGGTGACGAGGGCGGGCTCCGGCAGACAGGCCGAGGGCTGCGGCAGCAGGCCGTGGGTGGCGAAGTACAGCACCTTGAAGTCGCCCAGGTCGCTGCGGCTCTTCACGGCGTCGTCGGTGAAGGACTTGCCGATCATCAGCTCCTCGCCGGAGGCGCTCTTGAAGCTCGCGCCCACCTTGCGGACCTCGTCGGCGGTGTCGGGCAGCTCGGGCAGACGCAGCAGGGCCTGGCGGGTGCCCTCGCAGATGTTGGCGCCGTTGCCGCCGGTGATCGCGCCCGAGCGCTTCAGGACCGAGGCATAGGCGCGCGGTTCGGCCTTGGCGCTGGCCGGATCGGCGAAGGCCAGGAAGGTCTGCTTCGCCCGCGACGGACTGAAGGCCCGCGACTGCATGAAGCTCGGCGCCGACAGCACCAGGGACGAGTCGAGCCGCGCGCCCAGCCAGGCGACCTTGCGGTAGTCCGGGTCCTTGCCGCGGGCCACGCCCGCCAGCAGGGGCGCCGGATCCTCGGTGACCAGGGTGGCCACGGGCAGCGAGATCAGCGCGCCGTCCGGCTCATAGATCAGGTGCTTGGCGCCCAGGATCTCGGCCTTCACCGGGCCGGCCAGGGTCTGGAAGAGCGCATAGGACCGGGCGATGTCGAAGGCCGGCAGGCCGTCCTCGGCCTCGAACGGGGCGCGGATGGCCCGCACGGCCGAGGCCGCCTGCTCCCGCGACAGGTCGAAGCGATAGGGCTTGGCGCCGGCCTGGGAGACCAGGACGCCGTAGCCGCGGCCGCCCAGCAGCACCACCTTCAGATAGACCTCGTCCTTGTGCAGCGTCTTCTGCAGCTCCGGCAGGCTGGCGGTGGCGGCCACCAGTTGGGCGTAGCGCGGATTGGCGGCCAGGAGCTGGGCCTCCAGGGTGTCGGACTGCTGCTGCAGGGTCTTGAGCTGGGCGTCGAGGCCGGTCCTGACCTCGCCGGCATAGGTGGCCTGCGCCTGGGCGTTGGCGATCCGCGCCTCGGTGGCGCGCAGCTCGCGCTTGGTGTCGTCCAGGGCGCGCACCAGGCCGGTGATCGCCCCGTCGCCGGAGGCCACCCGCGCGGCCAGTTTGGAGACGGTCTGGGCGGTGGCGTTGGAGACCACGCTCTCGGCGGCGGAGAAGTAGCGGCCGCGGTAGTCGTCGGCCTTTGCCGGCTCGGCGGCGATCTTGGCGAGCAGCAGGTCGAAGTAGGGCGCGGCGTCGTCCGCCGAGGCGCCCAGCGAACCGCGCTGGGCCTGGAAGAGGGTGAAGGCGCGGCCGAAGCTGACCAGGGCCGCGTCGTCGCGGCCGGCCGCCATCTGGGCGCGGCCGAGCTGCAGCAAGAGGCCGCCCTCGGTGGCCGTGCCGGCGTGCCGGGCGCGCAGGATCAGGATCGAGCTCGCCAGCCGGTCGGCGGCCGGGCCGGGCTGGCCGGCGGCCATGTCGAGGTCGGCGAGATCCGCCTCTACCCGCGAGCGTAGCAGCACGTTCAACGCCCCGCCGGCTTCGCTGGCGGTCAGGGCGCGGCCGGCCTGAGCCAGGGCTCCGCGCGCCCCGGCGGTGTCGCCCTGGGCGGCGAGGGACGAGCCGATCACCTCCCAGGCCTGGGCGTCCTGCACCAGCAGCTCATCAGAGATCGAGATCGCCGCGCCGCCCATCAGGTCGCCGCGGCCGGATCGGCTGTTGAGGGCGTGCGACAGCTCCGCGCCGATCGCCACCTCGCCGGTGGAGACCGCCGTGACGGTCGGCCCCTTGTCGGTCAGCCCGCGGGCCGCGCGCGCCTGCTGGCGGGCCTGCAGGGCCGCGCGCCCGGCCTGCACGGCCTCGGCGAACTTGCCCTGGTTGCGCAGATGGAGCGCGCGGTAGCCCATGGCCTGGGCGGCCAGCACCGGGTCGGCGGCCCGGGCCACCTGGGCGTCGGCCAGGGCGAACTGGCGGTCGGCCTCGGCGAAGCGGCCGTTGTTGGAGATGTTGAGCGCCAGGTTGAGCATCGCCTCGCCCTGTTCGCGCGGCGGGGCGTTGCGGGCCTGTGCGTCGGTGGCCAGGGCCTGGAAGTCGGTCTCGGCCTGGTCGAAGCGCCATTCGTTGTTCTGCACATAGGCCCGGGCGCGCAGCCGGGCCGGATCGGTCGCCGCGGCCGCCTGGGCGCGGGCGAGGCCGCCGGAGGCGCCTCCGAAGTCGGTGGCGATTTCGGCGCTGGCGGCGGACACCTGGACCTCGGACATCTGCGGCGGCCTGGCGGCGCCGGCGACCACCCGCAGGCCGGTCTCCAGGACGTCGGCGATCTGGCTCGCGCCCTCGGCGGCGAAGACCGTCTGGCCGTGCCTGGCGCCGTAGCTGACGTAGGTGGCGTTGCTGCCGGTGGCGTGGCAGGCGCGGCGGCTGACGGCGCCGAGTCCAGCCACAGCCTCGGACTTGGGCTCCGCGCAGGCCGCGCGTTTGGCGAGCGCCTGGCTCCAGGCGGTCTCGGCGGCGGTGTTGGGCAGGACGTAGAGCCGGCCCAGGCTCACGTCCCAGCCGCGGCAATGGATGTTCCAGCCGCGCCGGCCCTGGGCCTGGACGACCGGGTCGTCGTAGTCGCGCACGGCCTCGCAGACCGCGCCGCTGGCCCCGCTGCGCCCCAGGGGGATCAGGTCCGCACGGGTCTGGGCGTGACCGGCGCCGGCCAGGCCCATCAGGATCGCCGCGCCGCTCAGGGCGGCCAGGACGCGAGCGCCGTTCATGGCTTGGCCTCCGGCTTCTTGTCCGGCGCCGCCTGGACGTGCGGGCGCCAGATCTCTTCACTGCCCGCGCCGGTCACCACCGGCTCGGCGAGCACGGCGTCGGGATCGGGCGGCGCTGCGGCGAGCAGCGGCGGCCCGTTGTTGCGGCCCGCGTTGCTGCGCGCGGCCGCCTTGCCCCCGGCGGCCTTGCCGCCGCCGGACTCGTCCGCGCCGCCGCTGTCGGAGGATCCGCCGCCGGCGTCACCGCCGCTCAAGGCATCGCCGGCGCCGCCGGTGGTCGAGACGGTCAGGACCGGCGTGTTCTGCTGCAGGTTGCCAGTGACCTGCGAGGCCGCGGAGCACTGGGTGGTGTCCACCGCGCAGCTATTGAAGCGGTAGACCGCGCCGGCCGGCGGCGTGGTCGGATTGCCGGCCGCGTCGACGATGGCCACGGCCACGCCGCTGCCGGCCGAGAAGCTGGAGACCACCACGCCGGCGGGGCTGACGAATGAGCCGTAGAGGTCGACCAACTGCGGCGGGTCGAGGGTCAGGTTGGGCGTGCCCTTGCCGGTCAGGAACAGGCCCACGGACTGGTCGCTGGTGGGCGCGGTGTTCTGCGACACGACCTTGCCCGCGGCCGACAGCTCAAGGTCGCCCGCCACCACCAGGACGCGGTTCTGCTCGCCGCCCGTCGGCGCGACGCCGCTCGGCTTGTTGCGGCCGATCTCGATGTCGGCGTTGGCGGTCTGCTGGATCAGGTTGATGAAGCGCTGCGAGCCGATGATGATGTCCTGGGTCGCGAACAACTGGACGTGGTCGAACGAGCGGACGTTCGAATAGGCCCCGCCGCTGAAGGTCGCCGCGCCGATCGTGCCGCTGACCAGCACCGAGGCCGGCTGCCAGGCGGTGTTGGCGTGGTCGCCGACATGGATGATCCCGCCGGACGCGGTGGGCGCCAGGACGCCCTGGATCAGCGCGTTGTGGCCGCCGCCGACCAGGAAGTTCACCTGCGGCGTGGAGGCCGGATTGACGTCCAGTTGCAGCACGGTGAGGTCGCCGCGCGCGCTTCCGGCGGTCGGGCCGGCGTAGAGGTTCACCTGGCCGGTGGCGTGGATGCGCCCGAACTCCGCGTTGTCGAGCCACAGGCCCGAGGCCGGCGCCGGGTCGCTCGCCGATCCGCCGACGCGCAGGGCCCCGCCGGCGGACTCGATCTGCACATTGGCCGCCGTGACCGTCCCGCCCAGGGTCAGGTCATTGGCGACGATGTCCACGGTCCCCGGGCCCGTCAGCCCCTTCACGGTGGCCATGCCGCCGACCGCGAGCGTGATATTGCGCCCGGCGGTGAGGTCGCTGGCCGCCGTGAAATCGCCCGGCGTGGTGATCGACAGGTCGCGGCCGATGGGTGCGAGCTGCTGGCCGAGCGACAGGGTCGAGCCCTGCACGATCAGGTCGCGTCCGGCCTGGAAGCTCGCCACCTGCACCCCGCCGTTGGAGGCCTTCAGCGTCAGGTCCTGGGCGGCGTTGAGCGCCCCGGCCGCGACCGTGCGCCCGGTGAGCGTGATCGAGCCCGAGGAGGCGGTGATCGCCCCCACCGTCAGCGCGCCGCTGGCCCCGATGGTCAGGTTGCGGGTGGCGACCAGCGGATTGGTGCTGGAGAAGTCGCCGGCGGTGGTCATCAGGGTGACGTCGCGCCCGGCCTGGATCGCGTTGAAGCTCACCGTCGGCGCGCTGAGCGTGGCGTCTCGCGCGGCGCTGACGGTGAGCGCGCCGGGGAGCGCGCTGGCGACCTGGACGAT